>JAESGS010000514.1_pt1 | contig 26515 bp, 30 predicted proteins | sample 9269761 | NCBI WGS metagenome assembly JAESGS01 (sample SAMN15741799, study PRJNA653493) | algae metagenome | isolation source: Cyanosarcina radialis HA8281-LM2 and co-occurring heterotrophs from damp... | place: USA: Makauwahi cave, Hawaii | collected 2011-01-06 | reverse complement strand
CTCCTGTTCCACCGTGCGGCCCACCGAGCTTGGCAGGGGGGATGGCGGGTCATGGGCCGTTTCCTGTCGCATCTGGGCCGTCTGTTGACGGGCATCGAAATTCATCCCGGCGCCACGATCGGCCGCCGCGTGTTCATCGACCACGGCATGGGCGTGGTGATCGGCGAGACCTCCGAGGTCGGTAACGATGTGACGCTCTACCAGGGTGTGACCTTGGGCGGCACTTCGCTGGAGAAAGGCAAACGCCACCCGACGCTCGACGACGGCGTCATCGTCGGCGCGGGTGCGAAGATCCTCGGGCCCATCACCGTGGGCACCGGTGCACGGGTCGGCTCGAATGCCGTCGTGCTCAAGGCCGTTCCGGCCGGTGCGACGGTGGTCGGCATTCCGGCGCGCGAAGTGGCGCAGCAGCGGCCGAAGCCGAGCGAGTTCTGCGCTTACGGGTCGAGCGGCGATCTGCCCGATCCGGTCGCGCGGGCCTTGGACAGCGTCAGCGCAGACATGGTCGCGCTGCGCCGGCGCGTATCCGAACTGGAAGAGCAACTGGCCGCCGCGCGCGCGGAGGCCGATCGTCGCGCCCTGCCGATGGCGGGCGTCGTGGGCGATCGCGCCCGGCTGGTTGCGGTGAAGGGAGACGAGCGGTGAAGCTGAGCACAAAGGGGCGCTACGCCGTCATGGCGATGGTCGACCTCGCAAGCCACAGCAAGGGCAGCCCGGTCGCGCTCGCGGACATCGCCGAGCGGCAGGAGATTTCGCTGTCCTACCTGGAGCAGCTTTTCGCGAAGCTGCGCAAGGGCGGGCTGGTCAAGAGCGTGCGCGGTCCGGGCGGCGGCTATCTGCTTGCCTATGAGCTCACGGACACGCGCATTTCGGACATCATCCTTGCCGTCGATGAGCCGATCCGCGCCACGCGCTGTCAGGCGGGGTCGCCGACGGGCTGTCGCAGCAACAAGAGCCGCTGCCTGACCCACGACCTGTGGGAGGAGCTGGGCAACCAGATCCACCTCTATCTCAGCTCCGTGTCGCTGGCTGATGTCTGCAACCGGCGTGTGCTCGGGACGAGCCACGTGATCGCCCATGGCGACGAGCCGGCGCGACAGGAAGCGGCGGTCGCCTGACGGAATGCTGCGATGACCACGGCCACCTATCTCGATTACAACGCGACGACGCCGCTCAAGCCGGCGGCGCTCGCGGCTGTGTCGGCGGTGCTGGCCGAAACCGGTAATCCGTCCTCGGTGCATCGCTACGGCCGCCTGGCGCGGCGCGCGGTCGAAACGGCGCGCGAGCAGGTCGCGGCCCTCGTCAACGCGGCGCCGTCGCAGGTCGTGTTCACCGGCGGCGGCACCGAAGCGAACAACCTTGCGCTTGCCCGGACGGGGCGGCGGGTGATCGTGTCGGCGATCGAGCATGATTCCATTCTGCAGGCTGCCGGCAACGCGGCGCATATCGCCGTGGATCGTGATGGCGTGGTCGACCTTGCTTCCCTCGAACGGCTGCTGTCGGGCGAGCCGGAACCCGCGATCGTCGCGGTCATGCTGGCGAACAACGAGACGGGCGTGATCCAGCCCATGGCCGAGATCGCCGCGATCGCGCATGCGCATGGCGCGCTGGTCCATTGCGATGCCGTGCAGGCGACCGGCAAGATCGCGATCGACATGCAGGCGCTGGGCGTCGATACGCTGGCGCTGTCGGCCCACAAATTCGGCGGCCCGCAGGGCGTCGGCGCGCTGGTGGTCTGCGACGATGTTGCACTGCGTCCGCTGCTGCTCGGCGGCGGGCAGGAGCGCGGGCGCCGTGCCGGCACGGAGAACGTCGCCGGCATCGCCGGCTTTGGCGCCGCGGCACAGGAAGCCGCCGGCGATCTGCCACGCATGGAACAGGTTGCGCGCTGGCGCGATTCCATGGAGGCGAAGATTCGCAGTGCGGCGCCGGCCGCGACGGTCTTCGGCGATCGTGCACGGCGCCTGCCGAACACGAGCTGCGTGGCGATGCCGGGCGTTGCCGCGGAGACGCAGGTGATGGCGTTCGATCTCGCGGGAATCGCCGTGAGCGCCGGCTCGGCCTGCTCGTCCGGCAAGGTGAAGCCGTCGCACGTGCTGGCCGCGATGGGCGCCGATGCGCTCGCCGGCTGTGCCGTCCGCGCAAGCGGCGGCTGGCGCAGCGGCGCCGAGGATTTCGAGCGGTTTGCGGAAACGTGGATTTCGCTGTGGGCCCGGCTTGGCGCGCTGCGCGCCGGCCGCGTTGCACCGGCGGCATGAACGAGGACATGACGATGAACGACATGACGACGACGATCACGGCACAGCGCACCAATGGCGCGCATGGTGGCAACGAGCCGGCCAAGCCGGTCTATCTCGACTACCAGGCGACGACGCCGATGGACCCGCGCGTGCTCGACGCGATGATGCCGTACTTCATCGAGAAGTTCGGCAATCCGCACTCGCGCAACCACCACCACGGCTGGGAGGCCGAGGAGGCGGTGGAGAAGTCGCGCAAGCAGGTCGCCGACCTGATCGGCGCCGACGAGCGCGAGATCGTCTTCACCTCGGGCGCGACCGAGTCGAACAACCTGGCAATCGCCGGCGTGGCGCGGTTCTACAAGGACCGCAGGAACCACATCGTCACGGTCGCGACCGAGCACAAATGCGTGCTCGACACCTGCCGCCACCTCGAGCAGGAAGGCTTCGAGGTCACGTACCTGCCGGTGCAGCAGAATGGGCTGGTCGACCTCGATGCGCTGAAGCAGGCGATCACGGAGAAGACCGTGCTCGTCTCCGTGATGGCGGTGAACAACGAGATCGGCGTCATCCAGCCGCTGGCCGAGATCGGGAAGATCTGCCGCGAGAAGGGCGCGTTCTTCCATACCGACGCGGCGCAGGCCTTCGGCAAGATCCCGCTCGACGTCAACGCGATGAACATCGACCTGATGAGCATCTCGGGCCACAAGATCTACGGGCCCAAGGGCATCGGTGCGCTGTTCGTGCGGCGCAAGCCGCGCGTGCGCATGATCGCGCTGATCCATGGCGGCGGACAGGAGCGGGGCTTCCGCTCCGGCACCCTGCCGACGCCGCTCTGCGTCGGCCTCGGCGAGGCCGCCGCGATCGCCAAGCGCGAGATGGTGCAGGAGACCGAGAAACTCACGAAGCTGCGCGACCGGTTCTATGAGTCGGTCAGCAAGCGCCTGCCGGAGGTGTACCTCAATGGCGATGCGGCCAGCCGCATCCCGGGCAACCTCAACCTCAGCTTCGCCTATGTCGAGGGCGAGGGGCTGATGATGGGCATTAAGGACCTGTCGGTCTCGTCGGGGTCGGCGTGCACGTCTGCCTCGCTCGAGCCGTCCTATGTCCTGCGTGCGCTGGGCGTGACGGAAGACCTGGCGCATACCAGCCTGCGCATCGGCTTCGGCCGCTTCACGACCGAGGGCGAGGTGGACTATGCCGCCGACCGCATCGTCGAGGCGGTGCAGAAGCTGCGGGCGATGAGCCCGCTCTGGGAAATGGCGCAGGAAGGAATCGACATCAAATCGATCAAATGGGCCGCGCATTGAGTGCTTTGAGTCGGCCCGCGCAGTGACTATATGAATGGATGAGGAATAGGAGAATTCAATGGCTTACAGCGACAAGGTGGTCGACCATTACGAGCACCCTCGCAATGTCGGGGCGTTCGACAAGAGCGACGCGGGCGTTGGCACGGGCCTCGTCGGCGCGCCGGCCTGCGGCGACGTGATGAAGCTGCAGATCAAGGTGAATGCCGACGGCATCATCGAGGACGCGAAGTTCAAGACCTTCGGCTGCGGCTCGGCGATCGCGTCGAGCTCGCTCGTCACCGAATGGGTCAAGGGCAAGAGCCTCGACCAGGCCGCGACGATCAAGAACACCGAGATCGCGCAGCACCTGGCCCTGCCGCCGGTCAAGATCCACTGCTCGGTGCTCGCCGAGGACGCGATCAAGGCCGCGGTTGCGGACTATCGCAAGAAGAACGGCGGCTGAAGGCAGGAACGGAGATCGACGCCGTGAACGACGCAAGCCCCTCCAACGCAGCTCCCGCCACGGCCGCGCCGGCGAAGCGCCCCGCGCGGCCCCGCCCGCCGCCGATCACGGTGACGCAGGCGGCGATCGCGCGCGTGCGCGAGCTGCTCGGCAAGCGCGGCAAGCCGTCGCTGGGCGTGCGCGTCGGCGTGCGCTCGCGCGGCTGTTCGGGGCTCAGCTACACGCTGGAATACGTCGATACGGCCAACCCGGGCGACGAGGGCGTGCAGGCCGAGGACGTGAAGATCTTCATCGACCCGAAGGCCTCCATGTTCCTGTTCGGGACGGAGATGGACTTCGTCGAGGAGAAGCTGCAGTCCGGCTTCGTGTTTCGCAATCCCAACGAGAAGGGCCGTTGCGGCTGCGGCGAATCGTTCCACGTCTGACGCGCCGCGCCAGCCGGCGCTGACACGGCCGGCGCGACGCCGGCCGTTGCGTTTTCGGGACCCGGCAGAATCGATCCGAGATGAACGACACACCACACATATCCGGCACCGGGGCCGCCAAGGCGGCGCGCGCGCAGCCGGCGCCGTGCTGGTCGTGCCGTGGCCCGATCGCGGCGCGGGATCTGTTCTGCCCGACCTGCGGCGCGGTGCAGCCGCCGGCACCCATTGACCATTTCGCGCGGCTTGACCTGCCGGTGCGCTTCGATGCCGATGCGGCGGAGCTCGACCGCCGCTACTTCGCCCTGCAGCGCCAGCTCCATCCCGACCGCTTCGCCTCGCGCACCGCGCGCGAGCGGGCCGTCTCGCAGAGCCAGGCGGTGGCGCTCAACGAGGCGTACGAGATCCTGAAGGATCCGCTCTCGCGCGCGGAGTACATGCTCAAGCTGCGCGGCGTCGACGTGAACCCGGACGGCTGCAACACCGTGCGCGACCCCAGCCTGCTGATGGAGCAGATGGAGCGGCGCGAGGCGCTGGCCGAGGCGGACACGCGCGAGGCGGTCGACGCCATCATCGTCGACGCGCGCGGCGAGCTCGACAAGGACCTGGCGGAGACCGCGTCGGCCTTCGCCGCCAACGACCTGGACAAGGCCGAGGTGGCGATCACGCGGCTCAAATATCTGAGCAAGCTGCTCGAGGAGGCGCGGGTGCGCCGCTCCCGGCTTGCGGCGGGCCCGCGATGAAGCTGCTGCAGATCCATGAGCCGGGCGAAACGCCGCTGCCGCACGAGGACGAGCGCGGCATGGCGGTCGGCATCGATCTCGGGACCACCAACACGGTGATCGCCATCGCCACCGACCAGCTTGTCGCGGTGGTGCGCGACGAAGAGGGCCGCGCCCTGCTGCCGTCCGTCGTCGCCTATGGCGACGAGGTCGTCGTCGGCGAGGAGGCGCGGCGCATCCTGCTCGATGCGCCTGAAACAGTGGTCAGCTCGATCAAGCGCCTGATGGGGCGCGGCGCCGGCGACTTGCAGGCGCTCGCCGGAGCATTGCCGTTCGAGCTGGCGCCGGGGCAGGAGGGCATGGTGCGCCTGAAGGTCGGCGGGCGCGTGTTGACCCCCGTGGAGATCTCCGCCGACATCCTGCGCGCGGCGAAGGCGCGCGCGGAAACGGCTCTGGGCCAGGATGTCGATCGCGCCGTCATCACCGTGCCGGCCTATTTCGACGATGCCGCGCGCACCGCGACGCGCGATGCGGCGCGGCTGGCCGGGCTCGAGGTGCTGCGCCTCGTCAACGAGCCGACCGCGGCGGCGCTCGCCTATGGCCTCGACCGGCAGGCGGAGGGGATTTACGCGGTCTACGACCTCGGCGGCGGCACGTTCGACTTTTCGCTGCTGCGGCTGGAGAAGGGCGTGTTCCAGGTGCTGGCAACCGGCGGCGACGCGGCGCTCGGCGGCGACGATTTCGACCACGCCATCGCCGCCCGTTTCCTCGCGGAGCGCGGTGGTTCCGTCGACAGCGTGCAGGCGAAGCTCGCGCTGGCGACGGCGCGACTGGCGAAGGAATGCCTGACCACGCAGGACCAGTGGTCCGGGACGCTCGATCTCGGCGGCGCGCCCAGCCGGCATACGCTCGATCGCAAGACCTTGGAGACGATGATCGAGGCGCTGGTCGACCGCACCATAGCGATCTGCCGCGGCGTGCTGGAGGACGGCGGCGTCGAGCCGACCGCGCTCCACGGCCTCGTGCTGGTCGGCGGCTCGACGCGCGTGCCGCTGGTGCGGCGCAAGATCGCCGAGCTGATCGGCAAGGAGCCGCTTTCCGATATCAATCCCGACGAGGTCGTGGCGCACGGCGCCGCGCTGCAGGCGGAGGCGCTGACGGCCGGCTCGGACACGCTGCTGCTCGACGTGACGCCGCTGTCGCTCGGCATCGAGACGATGGGCGGCATCGTCGAGAAGATCATCGAGCGCAACACGCCGATCCCCGTGGCGCGCGCGCAGGAATTCACCACCTACCAGGACGGCCAGACCGCGATGGCCGTCCACGTCGTGCAGGGCGAGCGCGAGATGGTCGACCAGTGCCGCTCGCTGGCGCGGTTCGAGCTGCACGGCATCCCGCCGCTGACGGCCGGTGCGGCGCGCATCCGCGTCAGCTTCGCGGTCGACGCGGACGGCCTGCTGACGGTTTCCGCCAGCGAGAAGACGACGGGCGTCGAGGCGCGCGTCGAGGTGAAGCCGAGCTACGGGCTGAGCGAGGACGAGATGGCGCAGATGCTGCGCGACAGCATCGACAATGCGCGCGAGGACATGGAGCAGCGTCTGCTGACCGAGGCGAAGGTCGAGGCGCGGCGCGGCGTCAGCGCGGTGCGCTCGGCGCTCGCGGCCGACGGCGACCTGCTGAACGGCGAGGAGCGCGCGGCGGTCGAGGCGTCGATACAGGCGGTCGAGGCGACCTTGTCGGGGCGCGACCGCGACGCGGTCAACCAGGCCGCCGAGGCTCTCGAGCACGCGACGCGGACCTTCGCCGAGCGGCGCATGGACCGCGGCATCCGCGCGGCCCTGGCGGGTCAGCGCGTCGACCAGCTTGACGTTTAGGAAGAATCGGATAATTGCAGTTCGAACGGAGTTCCGCAGTATGCCCAAGATGACCTTCATAGAACCCAATGGAACGCGCCGCGAGGTCGAGGCGCCGATCGGGCTGTCGGTGCTGGAGATCGCGCACCGCAACAACATCGACCTGGAAGGGGCTTGCGAGGGTTCGCTGGCGTGTTCGACCTGTCACGTGATCGTCGACAAGGAGGATTTCGAGCGGCTGAACGAGCCGACCGAGGACGAGGAAGACATGCTCGATCTCGCCTTCGGCCTGACGCATACGTCGCGCCTCGGCTGCCAGATCATCATGACCGAGGAGCTCGACGGCCTTACCGTCACCCTGCCGGCCGCGACCCGCAACATGATGGTCGACAAGAGCTAGGGGAGGCGGGGATGGCGAAGCCGCTGCGCTGGACCGACGTGCGCGACATCGCGATCGCCCTCGACGAGGCGCATCCCGACGTCGACGTGGTCAACCTCCGCTTCACCGACCTCTGGAAATGGGTCCAGGCGCTGCCTGATTTCGCCGACGACCCGAACAAGTCCAACGAGAAGATTCTCGAAGCGATCCAGATGGCCTGGCTCGACGAGCGCGACTGAGCGCCTCTGCGATCGAGGCAGAGATGCCGTGCAGCCCTCATCCTGAGCCTGTCGAAGGATGACCACCCGCGCGCTGCCCCCTTCGGACATCGAGAGCGCGCTGCGCGTTTCGCTCGGCCGGCTGCTGTTCCGGCCGTGGTTCGATCGCGCCGCGCTGGCGGCGCTCGGCAACTGGGTGTTTCCCGCGTCGCGCCTGTGGGCCGCCGCGGAGCTGGCCGGGGACGACATCGACCGCTTCATCGCCCTGACGCCGGCGCTGCACGGCGTGCGCCTGCAGCGTGGCGTGCTGGCGCGCTCGCTGGTCGAGCTGACGAAGCTGCGCCGCCGTGCCGCCGCCGCGGATCGGCGCTGGGAAGAGAGATTCTTCGCCGCCCGCGCGACGCAGGACGCGCTCGACAGGGTCGACGCGGCGCGGCTGCGCGAAGGACGCCTGTATCTCGGCGCGCGCATGGGGTTCATGACCCTGGCGCGGCGGGCGCACGTACCCGCCGTGATCTGGGCAATCCCCGACGAGGCCGCGGCGATGGCCGCACTCGGCGCCGCCCTGTCCTCGCCGCACGCGATCTATGCGGCCGTGGAGCTGCCGGCGATCGCCGAATCCCGGCGCATGCGCCGGCGCGAGCGCAGCGAGTTCGTGCTGCGCGCAACGATCCCCGGCGCGGTCGGCGGCACGCTGCGGGCGCGGGTGTTGGAGCCGGCCGGCGCCCGCAATCCGCCGACGGTGATCCACTGCCACGGTTTCGGCATGGAGCCGGACCACATCAACAACAGCTTCGACGAATTCGTGCCGCTGGTGCGCGCCGGCGTACGGCTGATCCGCGTGACGGCGCCGTGGCACGGCAGCCGCCGCGAGCCGGGCACGTGGAGCGGCGAGCCGTTCCTGGCGAGCGTGCCGGTCGGCGCCGTCGCCATGCTCGGCACGGCGGTGCGCGAGCTGTCGGCGCTGATCGCCTGGGCGCGCGCCACCGGCAAGGGGCCGGTCGGGCTGAGCGGCGTCAGCATGGGCGCGCTGACCACGCAGCTCGCCGCCGTCCACATGGCGCACTGGCCGGAGGCGCAGCGGGCCGACGCGCTGTTCCTGGTCGGCACCAGCGACCGGCTCGACCGGATCGCCTTCGAGAGCACGCTGACCCGCGCCCTCGGTCTCGACGCGGCCCTGCGCGCGAAGGGCTGGACGGCCGAGAGCCTGCGGCGGCTGGGCCCGCTGACCAATCCCGAGGGCGAGCCGGCGATCGCCCGGGAGTCCATCTTCGCGGTGCTCGGCACGGCCGACGACGTGACGCCGTTCGACGGCGGCGCGGCGCTGGCGGCCCGCTGGGGTGTGCCGGCGGAGAACCAGTTCCACCGCCCGCAGGGCCATTTCAGCCTGTCGCAAGGGTTAATTCCGGACAACGCGCCGCTGCTCCGCTTCGCCCGGCACCTGCACGCCCGGCGTTGATCGGCCGGCGGCAAAGTCTATATTCCGCCCCATGAATTCGCTCGGGATCGCCAAGCAGCCGAAGGACACCCGCGTCGTCGTCGCGATGTCGGGCGGCGTCGATTCGTCCGTCACGGCGGCGCTGCTGACGGAGCAGGGCTACGACGTCGTCGGCATCACCCTGCAGCTCTACGACCATGGCGCGGCTGTCGCGCGCAAGGGGGCGTGCTGCGCCGGGCAGGACATCCACGATGCGCGCAACGTCGCCGACCGGCTGGGCGTGCCGCACTACGTGCTCGACTACGAAAGCCGCTTCCGCCGCGAGGTGATCGACGCTTTCGCGGATTCCTACGCGCGCGGCGAGACGCCGATCCCGTGCGTCGAGTGCAATCGCACCGTCAAGTTCCGCGACCTCGTCGCGACCGCGCGCGAGCTGGGCGCGGACGCGCTCGCCACCGGGCACTACGTGCGCCGCGTCGCCGGCGCGCAAGGGGCGGAGCTGCATCGCGCCGCCGATCCGGCGCGCGACCAGAGCTATTTCCTGTTCGCGACGACGGCGGAGCAGCTCGATTTCCTGCGCTTTCCGCTGGGCGACCTGCCCAAGGACGACACGCGCGCACTGGCGCGTCGTTTCGCGCTGCCGGTCGCGGCGAAGCCCGACAGCCAGGACATCTGTTTCGTGCCGAGCGGGCGCTACGCCCAGCTCGTCGAGCGCCTGCGCCCCGAGGCGGCGGAGCCGGGCGACATCGTCCATGTCGATGGCGCCGTGCTCGGCCGCCATGACGGCATCATCAACTTCACCATCGGCCAGCGCCGCGGCCTCGGCGTCGGCACCGGCGAGCCGCTCTATGTCGTGCGGGTGGAGCCGGAGACGCGGCGCGTGATCGTCGGCCCCAAGCAGGCGCTGGCGACGCAGCGGATTGCCCTGTCTGGCGTGAACTGGATCGGCGGCGCGCAGCCGCCCGCCGCACCGCTCGAGGTCGAGGTGAAGCTGCGCTCGGCCAGCGCGCCGATCCCGGCAACGGTCACGCTACGGGGCACCGGCGCCGAGGTGCTGCTGCACCGGCCGGAGTTCGGCGTGGCGCCGGGCCAGGCCTGCGTGTTCTACACGGGCGGGCGCGTCCTGGGCGGCGGCTGGATCATGCGTCAAGTGCAAGCGGCAGCTTGATAATCTGCCACCTTGACACTCCAAGGGGCGGCAGCCTATAGGCAGGGCCTTCCGATCACCCGGAAATTGGTTTGGCGGCGTAGCTCAGTGGTAGAGCAGGGGAATCATAATCCCTTGGTCGGGGGTTCAAATCCCTCCGCCGCTACCAGCCGGTCTGTGACGGAAACCTCGATTGGGGCGGCGTATCCTTGGCTGTCCGGCTTTCGCCCGGCGCCTCGCCTTTCCCCCTGTCGACGGCCGGCGCTGTCCCACGGCGCAACCTGATCCTCCACCGGTCGAATGCCAAAAGGGGCGTCCGGGCATCCCTCGCCAGTTGCGCGCCTCCGTCCCGAAGTTTTGTGTGCAATCAATGGATGCTTAATGAGAACGGGCCACCATTTACGGAGCAGGTCCTAAAGTTGTAGGGTCCCGCTGCTTCATGGATGGGGACCATGTTGTACGCGAGTCAGGCGCGCCAGACGCGCATTGTCGAGTGGGTGAACGGCGAGCGGGAGCCGGTCCCCGGCGGCATTGGCTGGGAGCGGGTGGGGCGCATCCAGGAGATCAACGACGGCAAGCTGCGGCAGACCTGGGGGCGGCCCATGCCGTCCGGGATCGCGCGGGTTTCTGACCTTCTCTATCGCGTCACGCTGGGCCATCCCGACAGCATGCGGGCGGCGCTGGTGCGGACCGCGCGCTGCCTGTTCTTCTGCCGCCATCCGGATCGTTGAGAGATATAGGCCCTGAGATTGCTCGGCTTGGAGAGCGTTCGGGGCGCTTTGCTGTTATCGGCGCCCATCAGGCGGGTCGTGTTCGCGCGCGTTCATGACACGCGCATCGGTGCCTGCGAGCGCCAGACACACTCGAAAGCCTGCACGGGCGCTGCGAAGCCCTTCAGAACCTTGCATCCCGCGTCCACGAAGTCGTCCTCCCGGCTGCACTCGTCCCGCGTGGAACTCGACACCAGGATCTGGTCGGCCTCTGCCGCGTTGCACAGCCGGGACGCCAGTTGCACGGTCGATCCAAACAGATCGCTTGTATCTTCGACCGGGTCTCCGGAGTGCAGCCCGATCCGGATGTGGATCGGCTCCGTGCTCGTCCGGTTATACGTCTCGAACGATCGTTGGATGGCGCGCGCACTTTCGACGGCGGCCGCACCGGAGTCGAACGAGGCCATGATGCCGTCGCCGAGATGCTTGACCTCACGACCGTTGAACCTGGCAAGAGACCGACGCACCAGGGCGTCGTGCGCGCGGACAAGCTCGGTGGCCGCGACATCGCCGAGCCGGGTGGTCATTTCCGTCGATCCGACGATGTCCGTAAACATGATTGTCCGATGCCCTGAATCCATCCCCGCGTTGATGGATTGAGGGGCAGGCTTCGGGTCGCTGATGCGGCCCAGGAACGCCTCGACCGCCGATAGCGCGACCTCGATAATCTCGGTTCCGACTTGGCCGTGCGCTTCCCGATGAACCCGCTGAACGGTTTCCTTATCAGGCGCGTCGATCAGGCAGAAGGTCGTGCCCCGGTCGTAGTCGAACCAATAAGTGAGGAACTTGACCCCGTAACGGTCCTGAATGGCCAAGTCCTTCAGGTGCGCGAGGGCGACCTCTTCGGCGGTCGTGCCCTTCATATCGTGCCGGTCCAAGAAGATGGTCATGCCACGCCTCCCAACCTGCCTGAGGGGGAGCATACCACGTGCCCTCATCGAGAGCGTCACCGAGATGCGGCTCAGGTTGGAGACGGATGCGCGCTGGACGCTACGTCGGTGCGACGCTGTGCACGCTCACGGCGCGGCGGCGAAACAGGGCGACAGCGCGTAGTACAGCATCCACGCCGCCGCGAGATCGAGATGCGACAGGCGGCGCGGGTCGCGATAGCTCTCCAGCGCTTCCGTCGCGCGATCGACCCGGTCGAGCACCAGGGACTTCAGCGCATACAGCGCGCCGAGGTGAAACGCGGCGTGCAGGATGACCAGAAGGGCGGCGCTGCCGCGGATGAAGTCGATATGCTCGACCTCGTCGGGCTCGTACGCGCCAAGAAACACCATCCAGCAGGCGGTGCTCGCCAGCGTCGTCGCATTCACCCGCCGGATCGGGGTGGGCGACCACGCCTCGGCGTGCAGAGGTTTTCGCGAAAGTGGGCTCATCGTCCGGCGGCCTCCGCCATAACGGGGCGGCGGCTGGCAGCGAGCGCACGCGCCAGATTGGCGTTCGCGAAGTCCCAGTTCAGCAGGCGGTCGATTACCGCCGTGACGTAGGCGTCGCGCCGGTTGCGGTAGTCGACGTAGTAGGCATGCTCCCAGACATCGATCGTCAGCAGCGGTGTCTTGCCGTGCAGGATCGGCGTGTCCGCGTTGGACGTCTGCACGACCTGCAGCCGGGCGCCGTCGAAGACCAGCCAGGCCCAGCCGCTGCCGAACTGCGTCGTCGCCGCGATCGAGAGCTGCTCGACCAACCGATCATGGCCACCGAAATCCGCATGGATCCGCTCCGCGATCGGTCCGGTGGCGACGCCGCCGCCCTTGGGCCGCAGCGACTGCCACAGGAAGGCGTGGTTCCATGCCTGCGCGGCGTTGTTCAGCAGGGTCCGTAGGGACGGATCACGCGCGGCCTCCCGCATCACCTCTTCGAGGGCCCGGCCCTCGAGCGCGGTGTCGCGGACCAGCTTCTTCACGTTCTCGACATAGGCGCGGTGATGCTTGCCGTGATGGAGTTCCAGCGTCTCCCGCGAGATGTACGGCGCGAGCGCATCAGTGGCGTAGGGCAGGCTTGGAAGAACCAGCGGCATCGAAGTGATCCTTGTCTGGAGGGTTGGGCGCGGCAGCGGTGAGGTCGGCGCCGCTTCAACTGGCATAGGCCCAGTGCGGCATGACCGTCAGGTGGTCCTGGACCGTGTGCACGCCAGGAACGCCTTCGGCGAGGATGCGCATCGCCTCGCGCTGCGCATCGGACGGGACGGTGCCCCACAGTTCGACATCGCCGTCGTGCACGACCACGTTCAGCATCGTGACGTCGCTCCACGGCTGGCTCTGCGCCCGCGTCAGGATCGCGGCGTGGATGGCATGGTCGTCGCCCGGGCCCGCGAGCTGTTTCGGTCCGCTGGCGGCGAGGGCGCGCAGGAGATCGGCGCGGCTGACGATGCCGACGATCCTGCCTTCGCGCATGACGGGAACGCGCTTGATGCGCTGCCGCTCGAGCAGGCTGGCGATGTTGCCGACCGGCGTGTCTTCGGTGACGGACACGACGTGGCGCGTCATGACGTCAACCGCGCGCCGCCCGTGCGACTTCGCATAGTCGCGCGCCTGCGTCTCGGCACTGGTGAGGAGGCGAAGCCACCATGATCGCGTGTGCTCGCTGTCGCTCTCGGGTCGATGCATCAGGTCGCCTTCGCTGACGATGCCGATGACGGCCCGATCCTGTGCGACCGGCACGGCGCTGATCCGGTGTTTCAGGAGGAGAGCCGCGATCCGCTCGACGGTGGCGTCGGGGGCGACGGTGACGACGTCGGTGGTCATGATGTCGCGCGCTTTCATGCCGATGGCCCTCCTGTCGTGCCGCTGTATGACCCGATCTTGCGCCCCGCTTCATATTTGACAAACGATTTGATTAGATCGTTTATATCGATTTCATAGATGGATCATTGGGGGCACGCATGCAGGTCGAGCTGGCGCGGACGTTCATCGAGATCGCGACCACTGGCAGCTTCGTCGAGGCGGCGCAGCGTCTGCATGTCACGCAGTCGACCGTCAGCACGCGGATCAAGGCGCTGGAGCAGCAGCTCGGCCGTCCGCTTTTCGTGCGCAACAAGGCCGGTGCCGTGCTCACGCCGGCGGGCGTGCAGTTCCAGCGCCACGCGATCGCGATCATCCGCATCTGGGAGGAGGCGCGGCAGGACGCGGCCGTGCCCTTCGGCCACAAGGCGCTGCTCCGCATCGGCGGCGAGGCGGGCTTGTGGAACCGGCTGCTCTACAAATGGGTCCCGTGGATGCGCTCGAACGCGCGGCACGTCGCGCTTCGCTGCGAGCTTGGGCTGCCCGACGGCCTGATCCACGATCTCGTCGAGGGGCTACTCGATGTCGGCGTGATGTACGCGCCGCAAAGCCGACCGGGATTCAAGGTCGAGCTGCTGGTGGAGGAGGAGCTGGTGCTGCTGGAGGCGGATGCGCCAGCGCATCAGGATTGGCCCGCCGATTACATCTATGTCGACTGGGGACAGGAGTTCCACCGCGCCCATCGGCTGCGCTTTCCCGATCGGCCCAGTCCCGGGTTGTTCGTCGGACTCGGCACGCTCGGCTTCGAACATCTGATGCGCCATGGCGGCTCCGGCTATTTTCCGCGCACGCTCGCGGCACCGCATCTCGCGTCCGGCCGCGTGCGGATCGTGCCCGATGCGCCTGGTTTCAAGCTGCCGATCTACGCGGTGTATCCGGCCGACGGCAATCCGGATGTCCTCGGCCCGGCGCTCACCGGCCTGCGGTCGATCATCCGCGTCGAACAGGGCGCCGCGGTTCCGGCCGCGCGCCGCGGCGCGACGCATGCGCGGAAATCCGGGACCGCGCGCAAGGGGGCGAAAGCCAAAGCCCGACGCGCGTAAGAGCAGCGCGGCAGGGCCGATCGCTTCGATAAAATCGATGGAAACGATCGATTAAATTCGCTTGAGTGAAGTGTATGGTGGTCCATCATCTGGTGCAGGAAAGGATCGGTCACCAGATGCCGGACAAGGATCGCGTCGACGAGCCCGTCGAAACCCGGTCGTGCTACTCGCCGCCCTGCTATCTGCGGGAGGTCGATCCGGTTTACTCAGGCTATCTCACCAATGCGGAGATCCTGTCGCTGCTGACCGAGCTGCTGCAGGGGGAGCGCGCGGGCGCGCGTGCCGCCACGCGCTGCCTCAGCGAGATGCGGGATCGCGCCGGGCGCATGGCGTTGCGCCGGATCGCGATCGACGAGGCGCGCTTCTGCGCCATGCTCTCGGAACACATCCGCGCACTCGGCGACACGCCCAGCCCGGTCACCGGCGCCTTCTACGAAAAGCTGATGGCGATTCCGGAGCTGCCGAGGCGCGTGGCCTTCCTGAACCGCGGGCAGGCCTGGGTCGTCAGACGGCTGCGGGAGGCGCTGCCGCGCGTGCGCGACGATCGCCTGCACGAGGATCTCAAGGTCATGCTGCAGGCGCATGAAGCCAACATCCGTCGCTGCGACCGCCTTCTGGAAGACGGCAACGACCGTCCCGGCGCGGCCTAGGCGATTAAGGGGGACGTCGATGTCGGACCGAAATGCTGCGACGATGTCGCGTCAGGACGCGCCGGCCGTCGAACCCAGCGGCTGGGCCGAGGTCCGTCCCTGGCGCAAGGTCCGGCGCGCGGAGCTGATCGAGGCCCGGATCGCGGCCGGTGCGCGACAGCGCCGCACCTGGGATGCCGCGATCACGGCACAGATCCTGGAGGGCGTGCCGAATCTCGAAGAGCTGCATGTCGGCTTCTACTGGCCGTTCAAGGGTGAATACGACGTGCGGACCATCGCGCGCCGGCTGCACGAGAAGGGGACACGATTGGCCCTTCCCGTCGTCGTCGAGAAGGGACGGCCGCTCGAGTTCCGCCCATGGACGCCGGAGGCGAGGCTGGTCCCCGGCATCTGGAACATTCCGGTTCCCGCCGATGGGCCAGCCGTGATGCCCAATGCGTTGCTGGTCCCACTGGTCGGCTTCGACCGGGACGGCTTCCGCCTCGGCTATGGCGGTGGGTACTACGACCGCACGCTCGCCGCCATGCCGAAGAAGCCGCTGACGATCGGCGTCGGCTTCGAGCTGAACGCGATCGCGACGATCCACCCGCAGCCGCACGACATCCCGATGGACGCGATCGTCACCGAGGCGCGGTTCGAGTGAACGCCGCGCGCCCGGCCGGCCTTGCTTCGTCCTGATCTTGCAGAAGCTGTTTCAAGCCCTGCGTCGTCTCCGATCAGGCTAGGGCAGAACGGCCCCCGGTTCAGCCGGATGCCGCCTGCGTTCCGATCTTGGCGTTCAGGCGCTTGGTCTCCAGGTCCTGCAGCTCTGCCTGCCGCTTGGCCTCGAACTCGGCCTTTTGCGTGGCGCAGTCCGCGCTCTTGTCGGAGGATTTTCCCGCAGCGCTGCGGATCTGGTCTTCCTCGCACTTGGTCGCTGCCCGCACGCTCCAGCTGTCCCAGCGCTTGTTCACCTCCGCCTTGACGCGCTCATAGTGGGCGTCACGCGCCTCGGTGGTGGGGAAGGTGGTCGGCGTCAGAAGGATGTTGAGGTTCTCGGGATATTTCGCCATCGCGCCGGAGGCGGCGTCCACCGCGACGCCGATGATGCCGCCGATGATGGCATTGCCGACGGTCATCGCCTGGAAGTCCGCCTCGACATAGTACTTCGTCGTCTCGAAGCCTTCCTTCGTGCATTCGACCGTCATCGTGTCGCCGGACTTGTCGATCCGCAGCGTGCTCGGCGTCGGATTCACGACCGCGACGATGGTCGGCGTGTTCTCGCCGCGCGTCAGCTTGCACTGGGCCCCCGCGGGTTCGGTCATCACGGTGATGCTTTGAGTCGTGCCGGTCGTGACGGCAGCACAGGATTGAAGAACGAGCGCGCCAATCGCGACGCCCGGAAAAATGCGCATTTTCGGCAGTCCCCCCTTGTGTTCATCGGCGCGCGCAAGAATCACGCGCGTGACGACTTGGTCGCAATCACAGCCTATGTACCGCAGGTTGTCAATAAATTGGCGGTACGAGCTTTAATTGGGACGCCAGTGTGCGCCGTAACCGCGATGACGCCGGGCGCTGGAGCGTGTCTGAGGGGAAGAGGACGACCGCAGGCGATCAACGCGACACGGTATCAGGATGATGGCGCCTCGCCAGCGAACGACCTTCAGCCGTCGTAAACCCTTACCTCCAAGAGCCTGACGGACTCGACCTTAAGTGACTGCGGCGTCGGCCGATTAGCGCTCCGCCGGAGCGCGGGCCCACGCGTACCATCGCCCGGTCAAACAGGGACGTGACGTGATCTCTGTCGTTATCGCGACGTTCAACGGCGCCGACACCCTCCCGCGTACGCTTGACGCTTTGGCTCACATGGAAGCGCCGCCCGGCGGCTGGCGCCTGATCGTCGTGGACAACGGGAGCACCGACGCGACTCCCACCATCGTCCGCTCATGGATCACCCGCCTGCCGCTGCTGCTGCTGCGCGAGCCGGCGCGCGGCAAGAGCCGCGCCCTCAATCTGGCGCTGGATCATTGCGACGACGATCTGGTGGTACTCACCGACGACGACGTCCTGCCGAGCCCGAAATGGCTCGTCGCGTATCACGCCGCCGCCGAGGCAAACCCCGGGATGGATGTCTTCAACGGGCCGATCAAGCCGCATTGGGATGTCGTGCCGCCGGACTACGTCCTGAGCCGGATTCCGGTGGGGGCGGCATACGGGATCAGCGACCCGTCGCTGGCCGAAGGGCCGGTGCGTTGCGATCTGGTCTGGGGCGCCAACATGGCGGTCCGGGGCCACGTCGCCGGGGCGGGGCACCGGTTCAACCCGGACCTCGGCCCGCAGGGCCGGCGCTATCGCAGCGGCGAGGACGACGACTTCGTCCTGCGCCTGGCCGATAGCGGCCATCGGATGTGGCACGTGCATGATGCGGCGGTGTCCCACATCATCGACGGGCGGCAGGCGTCGCGGCCGTGGCTGATGCGGCGCGCCGTGTCGATCGGGCGCGCGTTGTACCAGGACCGCATGGCCCAGCATCGCGGCGACCACCTCTTCGCGGTGCGCGGCGTTCTCAGTCAACTCGTCCGGATGGGGACGGCCACACTGCGACTCAACCGCGCCGAGATGTTCGCGGCGCAGTGGAACATCGCGCTCCTGCTCGGCCATCTCCTGCAGTCGCTCCACGCCCCCTTTTGACGGACGCGCACGCGGATCGGCCGCCGCCGGTCTTGGCCGGCGACCCCGCGCTCGCTCAGGCGGCGGCGTGCGTTCCGCCGTGACGGGCGGACCAGGCGCTCCAGCCGGCGAAGGCGATGATCACCAGCCCCAGGATCACATGGCTCCGCATCGCCGCCACGACAACGTTGAAGCCCAGCACCCACGGCGCGACGACCAGCCAGGCGCCGAGGGCGATGCTGATCCACTCCTCCCACTCGGCGAACCAGGCAAGTGCCGCGACCGCGAGTGCGGCGAGGACCGCGCCACAGATCCACGCGTTCCATGACGCGGGCACGATGCCCGTGTAACCGAGCAGCCACGGCGAGGCGAACAGAAGGGCGGCCACGATCAGGTTGATCCAGTCCTGAAAGCGGTCGACCGGCTTGATCAGAGCTGCCATCACGACCTCCTTCGATTGTTCGAAAAGGCCCGCATGGCGCTGGCGAGATAGATCAGCCGCCCATGCGGCCAAGTCCTGTGCACGATGTAGGCAGGGGTTTTCCCGGCGCAAGATCATCCGGTTGGGTGCGCGCGATACATGGCCTTGACCGGAACGGCCAAGTCTGGCCTGATTCGCGGCGGATGATTGCGCCCGTCGGTCCCTGACCGGCGGGCGTCTGATTCTGGGCAGGGCGGGGAAGGGAAGGGCGCACCGCAGATTCGCGTGAAGCAGTGAAGCACTCGGCGATCGCGCAGGCGGATCAGCCGGTTAGCTGCTTCACGGTCCGCTTCACGCCGCTTCATCGGCCGCCGTCGGGGCGGCTTGCGAAGGCGGTTGCATCGCCGGTGCCGGACCGGCACGATGCGCCCCGCCGTTTGACCGACAGGAGACAGAGACGACATGACGCATCGCTGGCTGGCCCGGTTCGTTCTGGTCATCGCCCTGGGCATCGCCGCCGCGGCCACCCCGGCGCGCGCGCAGGACCTCGAGAACACGCTCTACCTCGACCTCGATTACGGGCGCGTGGTGATCGCGCTGCGGCCGGACATCGCGCCCAAGCACGTGGCGCGGATCAAGGAGCTGACGCGCCAGAAATTCTACGACGGGCTGGTCTTCCACCGCGTCATCGCCGGCTTCATGGCGCAGACCGGCGATCCGCGCGGCACCGGCACCGGCGGCTCGGGCACCAAGCTGCCGGCGGAATTCTCGCGCGAGCCGTTCGTGCGCGGCACGGTTGGCATGGCGCGCGCGCAGGATCCCAACAGCGGCGACAGCCAGTTCTTCATCATGTTCGCGCCGGGCGACTTCCTCAACGGCAAGTACACCGTGTGGGGCCGCGTCACCTCGGGCATGGAGTTCGTCGACAAGATCAGGCTCGGCGAGCCGCCGTCGCGTCCGGACAAGATCGTCCGCATGCAGGTTGAGGCCGACGCGAAGTAACACCAGAAGGAATTCACATGGCCGATGATCTCGAAAACACCCTCTATCTCGACCTCCACAACGGCCGCGTGACGATCCAGCTCCGCGCCGACCTGGCGCCCGGCCACGTCGCGCGGATCAAGGAGCTGGCGCGCGAAGGCTTCTATGACGGGCTGCTGTTCCACCGCGTGATCGACGGCTTCATGGCGCAGACGGGCGATCCGCTCGGCAACGGCACCGGCGGCTCGGGCAAGAAGCTGAAGGCCGAGTTCACGCGCGAGCCATTCAAGCGCGGCACGGTCGGCATGGCGCGCGCGCAGAGCCCCGACAGCGGCGACAGCCAGTTCTTCATCATGTTCGACGACGGCGCGTTCCTGAACGGCAAGTACACCGTCTGGGGCCAGGTCACCGAGGGCATGGACCTCGTCGACCAGATCAAGCGCGGCGAGCCGCCCTCGAAGCCGGACAAGATCGTCAAGATGCAGGTCGCCGCCGACGCGGGCTGACACCCGCATCGGACACAACTGAAACACAGCGTCCTGCGGCGCGTCATCGGACGGACAAGGCCGGGGTCCAGAGTTCGCGCGCGGGTCGGCATGGGCCGGCCCGCGTCCCTTCGCGCGACATGGACCCCGCCGCATGCGCTATCTCGTCAATCTTCCGCTCGCCGGCGCGCTGCTGTGCGGCTGGACGGTGCTCCATCTGACCGTCCTCACGGTGCCGCCGCGCGGCGGTGACGCCGCCATCGGGGCGGCGATGGCGATCGTCGCCAGCAGCGCCTTCTTCTGGCTCCTGCTCGCCGTGGGCGTGATCGGCTGCGCGCTGGCCGGCGGTTTCGCCTGGCTGCCGGGCGAGGGGCGCGGCAGCCGCCTCGTGCTGGTGCTGATGGCGTTCGCCGCCATCGTCGTCCTTGCGCTGCTGCCGATCGGCATCGCCATCGAAACCGCGGGCCGCACGACCGATGCGCGGTGGAGCACCGCCACGATCTGGGCCGCCCGCGCCGTGGCGACCGGCCTGCCGCTCGTCCTGCTCGCCTATGCGGTCTGGCTCATCAACGCGCCGGAAGTGCTGCGCCAGGCGCTGCCGCTACGCCACGCGATGCTCGGCGCGACGGCGGTCGCGATGGTCGCGGCGGCTGTCGTGTCGGTCCAGGAACTCGCCCGCTGGAGCCGGGAAGCGGAAGCCGGTTCCGCCGTCGAGCACCAACGCGAAGACGCGAAAGGCGCCGAGCACCGCCGCAATTTCGAAGCGCTGACCGATGCCGACACGCTGTTCGCCTGGCACCAGTACACCTACCATTCGTCGCCCGACGACATCCGGCGCGCGGCGATGCGTCGGATCGCCGCGCGGCCGAACCTGGAGGCCGAGCTGGTTGCGGCGCTGAGGTCGAGCAACCCTCTCTGGGCGGCGGAAGGGGTACGCCTCGTCGCGGACCTGCCCTTCGTGCCGTTGCCGACGCTGGCGGAAGCCGTGCGCGGTCGGTTGGATGCGTATGCGGCCAGCCTTCGCGACGGCGCCGCCACCGTGACCTATGACGGCGACAAGCGGGTCGACTACTACGAACAGTCGCGGCTGCGCGAGGCGCTGGCGGTCAGCCGCAGGATGGCGGATGCGGTCGGCGCGGACTTCCGTCCGCAGATCGACGCGATCGGGCAGGCGGTGGCGCGCTATCCGAAGTCGGAGACGGCCGGCCGCTTTCCGAAGGAGGCCGCGGCGGCGAGGCAGGCGATCGCGGCGGCGCTGGCAAAGCGTGCGGCGCAGTAAAGCGGCCGGCGGCGGCTTACGAAGCCTTTTCTTCCAGCAGGTCTTCGAGCTTCTTGCGCAGCGTCTCGGCCTTGTAGGTCTGCAGCTTGTAGGCCCAGCCGCCGATGCGGGCGTTGAGCGCTTCGGCTTCCTTCTTCACGTCGTCCGCCGATTTGAGCTTCGACTCACCTTCGGTGGTCACCGGCGTGGCCGGCGGCTCGGCCTTTGCCGCGAACCGCGCCCAGGTCGCGCCGTCGAGCTCCGCGAAGGTGGCCGTGACGCGGAGGCCGTCGAACGTGACCGCCTCGGTAACAGGGCTGTTCGCATTGAATGTGACGTCAGCAGCCGGGCGGACGTCGTCGAGCTCGAGGCTCTCGAAGGCGCCGCCGACCGCGTTCATGTCATAGGCTGCCTTGGCCTTGCGGCCGGCCGGGACGTCCTTGAGCGTGAAGTCCTTGTCGTCGGCCTTCGCGCGCTGCACCGTCACGGTCTGCCCGGGCGCCTTCACGGTCACCGCGCTGACGCGCTCGCGCGAGACGTCGGCGATCTTGCGGTCGAGCCAGGACGCGATCTCGCGCTCGACCGACACGCGGCCCTGGGCGAGCCAGGCCTGCGCATCGCCGGCCTTGCGGACATAGACGCTGTCGCTGCCCGCGCCGCCGCGGCCGAAACGGCCCTTGCCGACGATCACGCTCACCACCGTGCCGCCGCCGGCATCGAGGAGGGTGACCTGCACGGACTTCGCGTCCGGCGTGTCGACGTTCTCGACCTCGAGTTCCGGATAGGTCGCCGCGGTGGTCGTCTTCGCCTCGAGCGCGCGCAGCTCGCTCAACCCGACGAGCAGCCGCCGCACCGCGTCGGTGGAGGCGGGGTAGTTCGACTTGTCGGGCACGACCCAGCGCTCGCCGTCGCGCACGACGCGGAACGAGCCGTCCTTACGCGCGACGACGACGGACTGGATGTCCTCGGCGCGGGTGGCGATCTCGGGATAGAGGCGTTGACCGGTCTGCGCCTGCGGCGCCGGTGCGTTCTGATTGAGCGAAACGGCGACGGCGCCGCCGACCGCGACAAGCGCCACGACGGCGAGGCCGAGGAGGAGTTTGGGCTTCATGCGCGTGTTCCCTGCTGCAATCTCATGCCGTCACCGCGGAGGCGCGCCGCCTGCGCGAGCGCGCGAGGGCGACGAGGACGGCCGCGACCGCGACGAGAATCGGGATGAGGGCGATGTTGAGGAACTTGATCCAGCCCTCCAGGCTCTGGATGTCGCTGCGCAGGTTCTGCTGCACGTCGCGCAGCTCCTTGCGCGTGGAGAGCAGGTCGCCGCGGAACTGGTCGATGGTGTCCTGCTGCGCCTTGGACAGCATCGCGCGGCCGCCGGCCTGGTCCTGGCCCTGCGTCTGCAGCTCGCTCAGCTTCTTCTCGGTGTCGCGCAGCTTCTCGGTGAGCTCCTTTTCCTTGGCGCGGAAGCGCGTCTCGGCGTCGCGCTGGATCTCCTGAACCAGCACGAACGGGCGGGCCGACTGGCCGCGGCTGCGCAGCCCGATGAGCGCGTTGCTGCCGAGCAGGTTGTCGATCGCGTTGCTGACGAAATCGCCGTTGTTGGCAAGCGGCACGGCGACGCGCTGGCCGAAGAAGTCCTGCACCTGGGCCCAGAACCGGTCCTCCAGCATGTCGGTGTCGGCGACGACGATGATGTTGACCGGCTCGCTCGACTGCGCCAGATGCGGTGCCGCGGGCTTGGTCTCGGCGGGCTTCGGTTGCTCCTGGCCCTCGGCCGGCTTGGGCTCGGCCGGCGGGCCGTCCGGGAAGGCGGACTTGACGGCGCCGCTGATGCGCGCGGCAAGGATCAGCTTCTTGTCTTCCGGCTTGAAGTTGGCGAGCAGGGAGACGGGATCCGGCGCCATCTTGATGAGGTCGACGTCGAGCGGTGCCGCCTGCGCCGTCGTCTCGATCAGCGGCGTGACGGTCGTGCCGGCGCCGTCCTTGGGCGTGAGGATGCCGGCGCTGGCCATCTGGATCAGCGACGTCTCGCTGGTCAGGATGTCGGAGCGGTTGAAGTTGGCCTCGCGCAGCGCGAGCCAGGCGAGGTAGTCGACGGCGCGCACGCGTGTCTCGGTGCCGGCATTGACGCGCCGCGCGGTGCCGCGGTCGCCGGCGAACTTGCCGTCGGCCATCTCGATGCCCCATGCCGCGAACAGCTTGGGCAGGTTCGATGCGGTCATGCCGGTCTGCGCCGCCGGGCCAGGCCGTGTCAGCTCGCCCTCGGCATGCGGATCGACGAAGACGAGGGCGCGGCCGCCGCGCAGCACGAACTGGTCGATGGCGTACTGCGTCTTGTCCGACAGCTCCTTGGGATGCACCAGCACGAGCACCCCGATATCGGCGGGGATCTCCGCTGCGTCGCGCTCTATCGGCTTCACGTCGAAGAACTGCGTCAGCTGCAGGTAGATCGCCCACGGCTCCGGCGGCACGCGCGGTCCGCGGAACTCGCCCTGCAGCGGCAGGCTCGACAGCAGCCCAACCGACGGCTTCTTCGCCGTCGCGAGGTTGTAGACCAGCTTGGTCAGGTCGTATTCGAGGAAGCGCTCGCGCTCCGGCTGGATGAACGCGATCGTCTCTTCCTTGTCAGCCGTGTTGGAGCCGGCGAGGCCGAAATAGACGAGTTCGCCGCCCTGGTTCACGGGCACGCCCTGCAGGCCGAAGGCGACCGCGCGGTCCTCCTCGTCGGTGAAGGGCTGCGGGTCGATGAACTCGACCCGGACCTTGCCGTTCGATTCGTTCGCGTATTCCCGCAGCATCTCGCGCACGCGCGTCGCGTACACGCCGTATTGCGGGATCTCCTTGCCGAGGCGATCCGAGAAGTAGAGGCGCAGGGTGATCGGCTCCTGGATCTTCCCCAGGACCGAGCGGGTGCCCTCGGACAGCGTGAACAGCTTGTCGGCGGTCAGGTCGAGCCGCGCCGAGTTCAGCGTGGCGTTGCCGATGACGTTGACGGCGACGAACACGATGGCGACCAGCACGAGGCCGCCCAGCGAAACAAGTCCGCGCTTCATTGCTTTCGAGGCCATGGCTTACCCTGACTTCCGCATGTCGACGATCACCGCGTTGGCGAACAGGAAGGCGGCGATCAGAGAGCCAAAATAGACGATGTCCCGAAGGTCGATCACGCCGCGGCTGATCGCCGTGAAATGCGAGAGGAAGCTGAAGGAGGCGATCGTCTCGATCAGCACCGGCGGGGCCCAGCCCGAGAAGAAGCTCAGCACGAGGTTGGAGCCGCTGACCGTGAAGACGAAGCAGATTGCCGCCGAGATCACGAAGGCGATGACCTGGCTCTTGGTGATGGCCGATACCGCGGCGCCGATCGCGAGGAAGCCACCCGCCATCAGCAGGCTGCCGACATAGCCCGCGAGGATCACGCCATTGTCGGGATTGCCGAGGATGTTGACCGTGATCCAGAGCGGGAAGGTGAGGGCGAGCGCTATCGCCGTGAACACCCAGGCCGCGAGGAACTTGCCGAGGACGGCTTCGCCCATCGAGATCGGCAGCGTGAGGAACAGCTCGATCGTCCCGCTCTTGCGCTCCTCCGACCACAGCCGCATCGAGATTGCCGGGATCAGGAACAGGTAGAGCCACGGATGGAAGCTGAAGAAGGACTGCAGGTCGGCCTGGCCGCGCTCGAAGAAATTGCCGAGGTAGAAGGTGAACGCGCCGGCCAGCGCCAGGAAGATGACGAGGAACACGTAGGCGACCGGCGTGGCGAAATAGCCTCCCAGCTCGCGCCGCATGATGAGGAGCGTGTTGCGCATGATCGTCTCCTCAGGCCTTGCCGGTGGTGATGGAGCGGAAGACTTCGTCGAGCCGTCCGCGCTCGACCCGGATCTCCTCGATCCCGTAGTCGGTACGCCGCGCGAGCTGGCTGATGTCGCCGATGATCGGCTGGCCGTTGCGCGGGAACGCCACGACGCAGACGAGATTTTCCTCGCCCTGGATCTCCTCGACCGCCGCGACGTGCGGCAGGCTGGAAATCGCATCGCGCGCTGCGGCGAGCTTGGGGGCGGCGAGCACGACGGAGACGGCGTTGTGCCAGCGCGAGCGCGCCTCGAGTTCGGCCGGCGTGCCGTCGGCGACGACCTTTCCGCGCGCAATGACGACCGCGCGCGTGCAGACCGCGTCGACCTCTTCGAGGATGTGCGTCGAGATGATGATAGCCTTGTCGCGCGCCATGTCACCGATGAGCGCGCGCACCTCGTGCTTCTGGTTGGGGTCGAGGCCGTCGGTGGGTTCGTCGAGGATCAGCACGTCCGGGTCGTGCAGCATCGCCTGGGCGAGACCGACGCGCCGCTTGAAGCCTTTCGACAGCGTGTCGATCGGCTGGTGAAGGACCTCGCGGAGTTGCACGCGATCGGCCGCGACGTGGACACGCCTGTTCTTGTCGCTGCCGGAAAAGCCGCGAATGCGCGCAATGAAATCGAGGAAGGCGGCCGGAGTCATGTCGGGATAAGCGGGCGCGCCTTCGGGCAGGTAGCCGATGCGGCGCTTGACCGCTACCGGCCGCTCGAGCACGTCGTGGCCGCACACCACCGCCGTCCCGCTGGTCGGTGTCAGGAAGCCGGTGATCATCTTCATGGTGGTCGATTTGCCGGCGCCATTTGGCCCAAGAAAACCGAGCACCTCGCCGCGCGCGACGGAAAAGGACACGTTGTCGACTGCGCGAATCGAGCCGAAGCTCTTCGTCAGTCCCCGGATCGAGATCATCTCTGACATCGTCTACCGCCCCATTGCCTCGTGTCGTTGTGTTCGCCGAACGCGGCGAAAAAATGGCTGCCAAGGCGACGCTTGATTTAATTGATTGGGCTGTTTTTGCAAGATTATAGCGCCCGAATGGCCGCGCTCGCGGGGCGTTGTCGCAGCGCAAAAACGCGCGGCCGGGGCTGGCAATCCGCCACGAGGCCCCCATATTTCGTCTTCCGCGGCGCCGGTGACGCAGCCAATGGTCTCGGTTCGCGGCGGTAAACCAAGCCTCGAAAAATGCAGGTTTTATGCGGCTTCCACGAAGCTGTGGAAATCGTGCTGAAAGGGTTTGACAGGGTGAGGGCCGGGACGTATATGTCCGGCCCCGCGCGACGAGGCGACGAGCCAAACGCGCGGTTTGTTCTTTGACAAGTAGATAGGATGAGGAAGGGATGCGCGGGCGGCGGCGTGAGAAGACGCTGTCTTGCTTGGCGTGTCTCTTTTAGATGACGCGTTGACCTGCTCCGGGCTTTGGCCTGGGGTGGGTTTGATGTTGCCCTGGATCAACCTCCGTTG
>JAESGS010000511.1_pt1 | contig 26696 bp, 25 predicted proteins | sample 9269761 | NCBI WGS metagenome assembly JAESGS01 (sample SAMN15741799, study PRJNA653493) | algae metagenome | isolation source: Cyanosarcina radialis HA8281-LM2 and co-occurring heterotrophs from damp... | place: USA: Makauwahi cave, Hawaii | collected 2011-01-06 | reverse complement strand
AGCCGGCCGTCGTCGAGCACCTGCAGCAGCACGTTGAAGACATCCGGATGCGCCTTCTCGATCTCGTCGAACAGCACGACCTGATAGGGCCGCCGCCGAACGGCTTCGGTCAACGCACCGCCTTCCTCGTAGCCGACATAGCCCGGAGGCGCACCGATCAACCGGGCGACGGAGTGCTTCTCCATATATTCCGACATGTCGACACGCAGCAACGCGGTCTCGTCGTCGAAGAGGAACCGGGCAAGCGCCTTGGTCAGCTCCGTCTTGCCGACGCCGGTCGGGCCCAGGAAGATGAAAGAGCCGATCGGCCGGTTCGGATCCTGGAGACCCGCACGGGCACGCCGGACGGCACGGGAGACTGCCTGCACGGCGTCACCCTGGCCGACGACCCACTTCGCCAATTCGTCTTCCATGCGAAGCAGCTTGTCGCGTTCGCCTTCCAGCATCTTGTCGACCGGAATGCCTGTCCAGCGAGACACCACATGCGCGATGTTGTCGGGGGTCACGACCTCCTGCACCATCGGGTTGGCATTGGCATTCTCCTGGCTTTCGGCGTCCGAGAGCTCCTTTTCGAGCTTCGGGATGACGCCGTAGGTCAGTTCGCCGGCACGCTGGAACTCGCCCTTGCGCTGGACGATCGCCAGTTCGTTGCGGGCTTCGTCGAGCTGCTTCTTGAGATCGGCGGCACGCCCGAGTTTCTGCTTTTCCGCCTGCCAGCGAGCCGTCAGCGCGGATGCCTGCTCTTCGAGCGAAGCAAGATCAAGTTCGAGCTTCTCCAGCCGATCCTTCGACGAGACATCCGTTTCCTTCTTCAGGGCCTCGCGCTCGATCTTCAGCTGGATGATGCGACGATCGAGCTCGTCGAGCTCCTCGGGCTTGGAATCCACCTGCATGCGCAGCCGCGACGCGGCTTCGTCCATCAGGTCGATCGCCTTGTCCGGCAGGAACCGGTCGGTGATGTAGCGGTTCGAAAGGGTCGCGGCGGCAACCAGGGCCGAATCCGAAATCCGGACCTTGTGGTGCTGCTCGTATTTTTCCTTCAGACCGCGCAGGATCGAGATCGTGTCTTCGACCGTCGGCTCCTCGACCATGACCGGCTGGAAGCGACGGGCAAGGGCCGCGTCCTTTTCGACATGCTTGCGGTATTCGTCGAGCGTGGTCGCGCCAACGCAGTGCAGTTCGCCGCGCGCCAGCGCCGGCTTCAACAGGTTGGAGGCGTCCATGGCGCCATCGGCCTTGCCGGCCCCGACCAGCGTGTGCATCTCGTCGATGAACAGGATGATCTCGCCATTTTCGGCCTGCACCTCGTTGAGCACGGCCTTCAGCCGCTCCTCGAACTCGCCGCGGAACTTCGCACCGGCAATCAGCGCGCCCAGATCGAGCGCCATCAGTCGCTTGTCCTTGAGGCTTTCCGGCACGTCGCCATTGACGATGCGCAGTGCCAGGCCCTCGGCGATCGCGGTCTTGCCGACGCCGGGCTCACCGATCAGAACCGGATTGTTCTTGGTGCGGCGCGACAGCACCTGGATGGTGCGGCGGATCTCGTCGTCGCGGCCGATGACCGGGTCGAGCTTGCCTTCGCGCGCGTCGGCGGTCAGGTCGCGCGCGTATTTCTTCAGGCTGTCGAAGCCCTGCTCGGCATTGGCGCTGTCGGCGGTGCGGCCCTTGCGGATGTCGTTGATCACCTGGTTGAGCTTGGTTGGCGTGACGCCGGCCTTCTTCAACACATCTGCCGTGGCAGCCGAGCTTTCGATCGCCAGTGCCAGCAACAGGCGCTCGACGGTGACGAAGCTGTCGCCGGCCTTCTTGGCTGCGTCTTCGGCGCTCGAAAACACCCGCGCAAGCGGCTGCGACAGATAGACGGAACCGTTGCCGCCGGAAACCTTGGGAAGCTTTGCAAGCGCTGCGTCATTGCCGGCGCGCGCTTCGCGGGCATCACCACCAGCCCGCTCGATCAGCGAGGCGGCCATGCCCTGGTCGTCATCGAGCAGTACCTTCAGCACATGCTCGGGCGTGAACTGCTGGTGTCCTTGGGCCAGCGCATAGGTCTGCGCCGACTGCAGAAAACCGCGCACGCGCTCGGAATATTTTTCGATGTTCATACTCTACCTCCATAGCCCGGCAGGCCCATCATGGCACCCGTCGGTGTTTCAGGATCAGGCTCCCGCATTCGGCAAACCTGTCAGTGTGGCGCGATCCCCGCTTTGCGTCGGATCAACGCGTCCGAAGCGAATATGGGGCAGCGATTTTGGAAATTAAAGAGCCTCCAGGCGCTCGCCAGACGGAAATCTGCAACCGCGAGGCGGCCGCGCACCGAAAGGGTAACGCGGCCACGGGATCGCCTATGCCGCGGGCGGCCGCTCGGTGAAGGACGCGCCGAATTCCTTCATCCGCCGCACATATTAGGCCGGCTCGATCAGGACCTCCGGCAGATAGAGGCCCGGCGTCGGGGCCGCCCCTCCTTCAAGGCCGAGCATGCGCTCGACCGCAAGGGCGACGCCAAGCGCCGTCAGTGGGGCCTGGCCCTCAGGGTGCACGATCTCATAGCGACGGTCGACCGGTTCACCGTGTTTGTCGCGCCCCTTGATATCGATGGCGATCTCCGTCGAGAACGGTTCGCCGCGCCGCCTACTCGCGGAGACGCTATAGGCAAGATCCAGGCGGATATTGCTGGCGTTGGTACGGGCCGAAAGCGCCATGATGTCGAAGGGCGAATAGGCGGTCGCTTCGAGTTCGGCGCCGTCAACGCTTCTGAAGCGCGCCTTGGAATCCTCGCCGCCGGCCCAGTGAAACTTGCCATCCGTGACCGTCAGCGCCGCGGGGGCGAGACCGGTGATGCGGTTGTAATCGGCAAGTGCGGCCGGCCCACCCATGTCCTCTTCGTCGAGCAGGACGCCGATGCGGATCGTGTCGATCGCCTCATAGGCTTTGGCAAAGTCGAGGATCGGGAAGATCGCGGCGCCGGCGAGCCAGTGGCTCGCGAGCAGGATCGGCGCACTGTCCGGCGCGTGGATATACTGCGCCATCTCCGGACCGACCTCGAAGGTGCCACTCGAGAGGCTGATGTAGGGAATGCCATGGCGCTGGGCGTAGCGCATCGAACTCAGCTTTTCGTCTTTCAGGAAGATGACGACCGCACTGAAGCGGGGTGCATCGCCAAGGTCGAGATCCGGTCGCCCGAGGTCGACGCTGACCCCGATTGCATCGCCAACCTCGTGAGCGACCGCTTCGGCCTTGCCAAGGTCGCGGCCACCAATCGCGATCGGCAGCGTCGGGTGCAGACGACGAATGATCTTTGCGGCCTGCGACCCGACGACACCGGAACCGCCGATAACCAAAACGGGCAGAAACTTGCTCGACATCTTCCTATCTCCTAAACGAGAGGTAAGCGGCACTTACCGAACTTACCATTAGTAACTTACTATTGGTAAGTAAGATGTCGAATACCACTTTCAAGAGGCATGGGCCGACGCGAAAAGAGGATTGTGATCGATGAGCCGGACGAAAGGCCGAAAGCTTGCGAAGCCCGAACGGCGCGCCCAGTTGCTCGAGACCGCGAGGGAGATCCTGCGCGAACGGGGCGCCGACGCCCTGACGCTTGGCCATCTCGCCGAAAGCGCCGGCGTCAGCAAGCCGATCGCCTATGAACATTTCGGCACGCGCGAGGGGCTCTTGATCGCGCTCTCCCAGGAAATCGAAGACCGTCACACGGAAAAACTGAAGGTCGCGCTGAAGGGTGAATCAAGTCGGCTCGAAGCGGTCGCCGATATCATCAGTTCCGTCTACATCAACTGTGCTGTCGAAAGCGGCGAGGAATGGCAGGCGATCTCCGGCGCGCTGCGCGGCAATGCGGACATGATCGCCACGCAGCAACAGCAGGCTGACGATTACGTCACCATCATCAAGGCAGCCCTCTCCCCTTTCTCGGAAATCCCTGAGGACGATCTGAGGCTTCGCTGCACGGGGATCGCCGGCGCGGCCGAGGCGATCGGCCGCGAACTGATCCGCGGGCGCACAAACGAGACCGCTGCGAGCAGCAACCTCACTGCGCTCATCATCGACAGTGCCAAAAGCTAACCAGTGCAACTGGCTGATCAGCATTTGCCGTCCAAAGAAAAACCCGGCCGCGATGGGCCGGGTTTTTGATGCCTGCACCGGGCAGGCTGACTATTGCGACTTCGCTTACTCGGAAGCAGCCAGAGCCGGCGCTTCCGGAGCGTCATCACCCGACGGCTGAGCCTCGTCGGCAGCACCTTCCTGAGCGCTGCGGCGCGGGCGGCGCGGACGCGGCGCGTTGCGGCGGCGCGAAGCGGCACGGCCGGAAGCGGCCGGAGCTTCTTCTTCCATCGCGACTTCAGCCGGCGTGCCTTCGATCACCGGCTGCGGGCCGGTACCGTCGATGACCACGGGCTGCGGCTCGGCAACAGGCGCTGCGGCTGCGGCAACCGGAGCCGGCATGTCGTCGGCGTAGCCCTGATCCAGATCGTCCTGGTCCTGGTCGGCGGCGTCGTGGCCGCGGAAGTCCTGACGGTCGTCACGCTGGAAACGATCCTGCATCTGCGCCTGCGCGGCAGCAATGATGCGGTTGTAGTGTTCGGCGTGCTGCAGGTAATTTTCCGCCATGACCCGGTCGCCGGAGCTCTGGGCGTCGCGCGCAAGCGCAGAGTACTTCTCGGCGATGTGCTGGGCAGTACCGCGAATCTTCACATCCGGGCCGGAGCTGTCGTAGGTCCGCGTCAGCGGATTCGAGCCCTTGCGGTTGTGATTGTTGTTGCTTCCATTGTTGTTGCTATTGTTGTTGTTATTTCGCCCGCGGCCGCGCTTGTTTTGCTGTCCTGGCCTCATAGTACATTCACCCGAATTCTCTTGATAATGATGATCATGTGGTTTCGTCTTCCGGCCGGATCCGCCCGACAGAGCACGCACCGTTGCGCTCGCACAATGGCGGCTTCGGCGCCGACTGACGTCAAATTAACAGGTACCCGCACAAGGCACGTGTTGAACCCTAGCAACTCTTTCTTGAGAGCAATCCCCGTGGCCAGGTCATACCGGAACGAATCTTAGGTCCATGACCTTCTGCCCAGTGCGCGGGCAAACTAGCCCGCTTCCTCTGGGATTCCAAGCCCTTTCTTTGCCTCTGCAAGAAAGAAGATGCGCCAGTGCAGCATTTTTTCAACGGTTTGTGTCGCGTTCGAAGATCAGGACGCGGTCATTGCCGCCGAGATCCTTCGCCTCTTCACGCAGACGGAATTTCTCGGCGTAAAACAACGCCGTTACCGCCTCTTTCTGGTCGAAACCGATTTCCAAGCCTATCACGCCATTTGTCTCAAGATGATGACCAGCTTGAGAAGCGATGGCGCGATAGGCATCTAGCCCATCTTCTCCGCCATCAAGCGCTGCGGCCGGGTCGTGAAGTCTCACCTCCGGCTCAAGCTCTTCGACCACACTGGACCGGATATACGGCGGATTTGAGACGATAACGTCGTAACGACCGTCCACCTTTTCGTACCAGTTGCTGAGCAAGGGCCGAAAGCGACCCGCAAGTCCGAGAGCGACCGCATTTGCCGTCGCCGTTGCCAGCGCGTCTCCGGATATATCGGTAGCCGTGCCCCTGGCTTCAAGAACCTCAGACAGAAGCGCGAGACAAATCGCGCCCGTGCCGGTTCCGAGATCGATGATCTCGCAATCTCCCTTTCGCGCGACCACCGCGCGCAGATAGGGGATCATGCGGTCGACCAAGGTCTCGGTGTCGGGGCGCGGCTCCAGCGTTTCCTTCGACAGCTTCAGCGGCAGGCCGAAAAACTCGCGTTCACCGAGGATGCGATAGACCGGCTCGCGCGCCAGGCGGCGCGCAACCGCCGCCCGGATCCGCTGGGCATCCTCATCCGAAACCGGGTCCCTGCCCCGCGACACGACCGCGCTCAGCGACAGGTCGAGCAGGCTCGAGATCAGGTGCCGGACGTCGAGCGCCGCATGCTCGATGCCGCCCGCCTGCAGGCGATCGCGACTTTCGGCAACCAGGCTCGCGAGCGTCTCGGCCATCTCTTAGCCCCGCCGCTCGCCGAGCTGCGCCAGCTGGCTCGCCTGGTAGTCGGCAAGCAGCGCATCGACGACCTCGTCGATTTCGCCCATCATCATCCGGTCAAGCTTGTAGAGCGTCAGGTTGATGCGATGGTCGGTAAGCCGTCCCTGCGGGAAATTGTAGGTACGGATGCGTTCGGAGCGGTCGCCCGATCCCACCTGGCTCTTGCGGTCGGCCGAGCGTTCGCTGTCGGCGCGCTGGCGCTCCATGTCGTAGAGGCGCGAGCGCAGCACCTGCATCGCCTTCGCACGGTTCTGGTGCTGCGACTTTTCCGAGCTGGTGACGACGAGCCCGGTCGGCAGGTGGGTGATGCGCACGGCCGAGTCCGTCGTGTTGACGTGCTGTCCGCCGGCGCCCGACGAGCGCATCGTGTCGATGCGGATATCCTCGGGCCGGATCTCGATATCGATGTCCTCGGCCTCGGGCAGCACTGCGACGGTCGCCGCCGAGGTGTGAATGCGACCGCTCGCCTCCGTCTCCGGCACGCGCTGTACGCGGTGCACACCGGATTCGAACTTCAGCCGCGCGAACACGCCGCGCCCGGAAACGGTAGCGATGATTTCCTTGAATCCGCCGGCTTCGCCTTCGCTCGACGACAGCACTTCGACCTTCCACCCCTTGCCCGCTGCATAACGCTCGTACATCCGGAACAGGTCGCCGGCAAACAGCGCCGCCTCGGAACCACCGGTTCCGGCGCGGATTTCAAGGATCGCGCTTTTCTCGTCGGCCGCGTCCTTCGGCAGGAGCAGGATCTGGATTTCCTGTTCCAAACCCTCGATCGTCGCTTGGACCTCGGGCTTTTCCATTTCGGCAAGATCACGCATCTCGCGGTCGGTCGATTTGTCGGCGAGCATGGCGGTGATGTCGGCAAGCTCCGCCGTCGCCTTTTCGTAGGCGCGGATCTTCGTCACCACTGGCTGCAGTTCGGAATACTCCGAGGCGAGCTTGACGTAGACGTCCGCGGCCGGGCCGGCGGACATGCGCGCCTCGATTTCACCGAACCGCCGTTCCAGTTCGCGCATCTTTTCAACGGGAAGCTTTGCCAAGTCTCACTCCAATGCGTCTTGCCCCGGCCGGATCAGCTCCGGACGAGGGTTGCGACGCGTCACTTCAATTTAAACCGGGATGCCGTTTTCCGCGGCGAAATCCACCAGCATCTGGCGAACGGGCGTCTGATCGCGCGTGTCGTCCAGTGCAGCGTTGAGCAGTGCGCCGAGCTTGGACGCGTCAAGCGCCAGAAGCATCGCCTTGATCGGTCCGACGGCCGTCGGCGACATCGACACCGAACGGAAGCCAAGCCCCAGCAGCGCCATGGCCGAGAGCGGCTTGCTCGCCATCTCGCCGCAGAGCGTCACCGGCGTATCGTGCCGGTCGCCGGCGCGCACGATATCACGCAGGATCCTGAGGAACGGGCGCCCGAGCACATCGAAACGATCGGACACGCGGGCATTGCCCCGGTCGACGGCCATCGCGAACTGGAAGAGGTCGTTGGAGCCGACCGAGACGAAGTCCACCTCGGTCATCAGTTCATCGAGCTGCCACAGCAGCGCCGGCACTTCCAGCATGGCGCCGAATTGCAGCTTGCGCGGCAACTGTTCGCCGAGCTTCGACTGCCGCTCGATTTCCTTCTGCAGAAGGTCGCGCGCAATCCTGAGTTCAGAGACCTCGGTGACCATCGGCAGCATCAGCTTGAGCTCGGCACCGGCGGCCGCGCGCAGCATGGCGCGCAACTGGGTGCGCAGCAGACCCGGCCGGTCGAGCGAAAGCCGGATGGCGCGCCATCCGAGTGCCGGGTTTTCCTCTTCCGCCGCGCGGAAATAGGGAACCACCTTGTCGCCACCGATATCGAGCGTGCGGAAGGTCACGGGCTTGCCGCCCGTCTGCTTCAGAACGTTGCGGTAGAAGGCTTCCTGTTCCTCCGCCTTCGGCATGGTCGAGGCGATCATGAACTGGAGTTCGGTGCGGAAGAGGCCGATGCCTTCGGCACCCGCCTCGTTCAGGTGCGGCAGGTCGACGAGCAGGCCGGCATTCATTTGCAGCGTGATACGTGTGCCGTCCCGAGTCAGCGGATCGACGTCCTTCAGCGCCCGGAACTGCGCCTGGCGCCGCGCGCGGAAGCGAACCTTTTCCTCATAGGCGCGCTGCAGGTCGGCAAGCGGCCGCAGATGCACCTTGGCATCGTCGCCATCGATGATGATCGCGTCGCGGTTTTCCGCAAGCGCCACGGCACCGGTCGCCTGGCCGATAACAGGAATGCCCATGGCGCGGGCAACGATCACCACGTGGCTGGTGACGGCACCTTCTTCGAGCACCAGGCCGCGCACATTTTCGCGCGGATAGTCGAGCAGTTCGGCAGCGCCCATGGCGCGCGCGACGATCACCGCATCGTTCGGGAAGTCGCTCGCCGAAAGCTTGGCGCCGTAGCCGGAGAGCTGGCGAAGCAAGCGGTTGGCGAGATCGTCAAAGTCATGCATCCGCTCGCGCAGATACGGATCCGTCAGACGGATCATGCGCGCTTTGGTTTCGCTCTGCACACGCTCGACGGCGGCTTCCGCCGTCAGGCCGTTGCGGATCGCTTCTTCGAGCTTGCGCACCCAGCCGCGGTCATGCGCGAACATGCGGTAAGTCTCGAGCACCGCCCGATGCTCGCCCTCCATCGACACTTCGCGGCGCGACAGCATGTCGTCGATCGAGATACGCAGCGACCCGAGGGCCTCGGCAAGCCGTTGCAACTCCTGGTCTGTATCCTCGTTGAGGAGATTGGTGACAACGATCCTTGGTTCGTGCAGGACGACATAACCAAGGCCGATGCCTTCGCCGTAGCTGTTGCCGTCGATCGAGACGGGGCGCGAGAGATCGAGTTCGAGACCTGGCTTGGTGATCTTCTTGAGTTCGCCGGTCGCCACCATCTCGGCGAGAACCATGGCGGTCGTTTCGAGCGCCTCGACCTCATCCTCGCGATAGTTGCGCATCGCCTTGTTCTGGACGACGAGAACACCGAGCGCGCGCCCTGTTCGCAGGATCGGCACGCCGAGGAAGGAATGATAGATCTCTTCGCCGGTCTCCGGCAGGTAGGTAAAGGCCGGATGAGACTGGGCGTCGGACAGATTGAGCGGCCGCGCCGAAGCGGCGATGGTACCGACGAGGCCCTGCCCCATCTTCAACTGCGCCAGGTGAACGGCGGCCTTGTTCAGACCTTCGGTCGCATAGAGTTCGAGCACTCCGTCGGAGCGCAGCACGTAGACCGAACACACTTCCGCGACCATATTCTGTGCGATCTGGCGCACGATACGGTCAAGGCGCTCCTGCGGCTCCAGCGGTTCCGCCATCAACTCGCGCAACCGCTTGAGGAGAACGCGCGGACCTGCGGAAAGGTCTCTCATCGCGTGGGGTCTCCCGAAATAGAGGTGACGGCGGCAAGGGGATGCGCGGCCAAGCCGCCGCGAATCCCTAATCGGTCGTCTGTCGATTAACTCTTATCGAGACCGTAAGCGGAATGCAAAGTGCGAACCGCCAATTCCGCATAGGGTCCATCGATCAGGATCGAAATCTTGATCTCGGAAGTGGTGATGGCCTTGATGTTGATGCCCTTGTCGGCAAGTGCGCGGAAGGCCGACGCTGCAACACCGGCGTGGCTGCGCATGCCGATGCCGATGACCGATACCTTGACGAGGCCGGCTTCGGACTGGACGACGTCGTAGCCGATCTTGTCCTTGTTGTCGCCGAGCACCTTCAGTGCCTTGTCGACATCGCCGGAGGGAACCGTGAAGGTCATGTCGGTTTTCGAACCGTCCTCGGAGATGTTCTGGACGATCATATCGACGTTGATATGGGCTTCAGCCAGCGGGCCGAAAATCGCGGCGGAGACGCCCGGCCGGTCGGCGAGACGGCGCAGCGAAATCTGGGCTTCATCCTTGGCATAGGCAATGCCGGTTACGACTTCCTGTTCCACGATCTCATCCTCATCACAAATCAGCGTACCGGGCGGATTGAGAAGGTCACCCATGCCCGGCGCATCGGGATCTTCGAAAGACGAACGCACGAAGGTGCGGACCTTGTGCACCATGGCGAGCTCGACCGAGCGCACCTGCAGCACCTTGGCGCCGAGCGATGCCATTTCCAGCATTTCCTCGAACGCGATTTTCTTCAGCCGCCGCGCCTTCGGCTCGATGCGCGGATCGGTGGTGTAGACGCCATCGACGTCGGTGTAGATGTCGCAACGGTCGGCCTTGACGCCGGCGGCAATCGCAACGGCCGAGGTGTCGGAGCCGCCGCGACCGAGGGTGGCGACGCGATTATCGGGGCCAAGACCCTGGAAGCCGGCGATGACGGCGACCTGCCCCTCGCCCATGCGGCGGATGAGTTCGGCACCGTCGATGTCGAGGATACGAGCTGCGCCATGGGCGTTGTCGGTGCGGATCGGGATCTGCCAGCCCTGCCAGGAACGGGCGTTGATGCCCATCGACTGCAGCGCGATTGCCAGCAGGCCGGAGGTCACCTGCTCGCCGGAAGCGACGATCGCGTCATATTCGCGCGCGTCGTAGAAGGGCGAGTTGGCGCCGGTGGCCTTCGGCATGTTCTGCACCCAGCCGACCAGTTCGTTGGTCTTGCCGGACATGGCGGAAACGACGACGGCAACCTCGTGGCCGGCATCGACCTCGCGTTTCACATGGCGGGCAACATTGTGGATGCGGTCCAAATCAGCGACGGACGTTCCGCCGAATTTCATCACGATGCGTGCCATGTGCCTCTACCGGTACCCAATTTGCGCGCGTGAGGCGCGCGTGACAGGAAAGCCCCCGCCGGCGTCCGACGATCAAAAAGCTTGGGAGACTTCTCGGACATCGGCAGTCACCGCTTCGGGGAGCGGAAAGTCGCGGCGTCTCTTAGCGGATCAGGGGCCTGCACGCAATGGCAAGACGGCAGGAATAAGGCATCGGAAAGTCGGCCGGAAACTGGTAGCGCCACGAGTTGCGCCACTTGCAATTGCAGCCGTGGTGGCTAGGCTGCCAGCGAGGGATCAAGGGGGCAGACATGCAGACACGACGCATAGCCGCAACCGGGCGCACCGCAGCCTACATTGCCAGCGCATTTTCGCTGGCGCTGGTTGGTTCGACGACGGCACGCGCCGCCGACTTCGACCAGGAACGCATGGCGCCGCAAAGCGATTGGACGGTCATCGTCAGCCCCTATGTCTGGGCGGCGAGCCTCAAGGGGGACGCATCGCTTGCCGGTTTCGACACCGACGTCGACGTGCCCTTCAAGGATACGCTCGACCATCTCGATCTGGCACTGATGGGCAATATCGAACTGACCAACGGTCAATGGGGTGTCTACTTCGACGGCCAATACGTGCGCACCAGCCAGGACGAAGAGCTTCTCAGCCATGAGATCGGCCTCGATATCAAGATGACGACGCTGGCCTTCGGCGCGTTCTACCAGATCTATGAGCAGGAACTCGGCGGTAATACCGTCTTCGGCAAGCCCCGGACGCTTTCGATCGAACCGACGATCGGCCTGCGCTGGACGAAGCTTGAGGCAGACGTGTCCGTGGCCGGCCTCAACGCGAGCAAGAGCGCCGACTGGACCGACCCGTTTATCGGCCTGCGGTTCAACGCCGACCTCAGCGAGCGATGGAACCTCGTCGCCGAGGCCGACGTCGGCGGCTTCGACGTTGGCTCCAAGCTCAGCGTCAACGCCCAGGCCTATCTCGGATACCGGACCGAAATGCTTGGCCAGCCGACAATTTTGCGCGCCGGGTACCGGCTGCTCTATCAGGATTACGAAAGCGATGACTTCACTGGCGTCAACAAGTTCCGCTGGGATGTGAACCAGCATGGCCCGGTGATTGGGTTCTCAATGCTGTTCTAAAGCCCCGCGCGTCCTTGAATGCCGAAGGGCGCAGCACGACACATTCAACCCCAAAAGGAGAATGGCATGCTGTTTGTCGGAAAGACCGCTGTTCGTTCGGTGACCTCGGCGCTTGCCGCCCTTCTCATGTTCGGTCAGACAACGGCGGAGGCCTGCACCCGTCTCGTCTATCTCGGCCCGAATGACAACATCATCACCGCCCGATCGATGGATTGGAAAAGCGATGTCGCGACCAATCTCTGGATCCTGCCGCGCGGCATCGAACGAGACGGCCAGGCGGGCCCGAATTCGTTCAAGTGGACGGCGAAATACGGCAGCGTGGTCGCGACCGGATACGACGTCTCCACCACCGACGGCGTCAACGAGGCAGGTCTCAATGCCAACCTGCTCTGGCTGGTCGAATCCGAGTATCCCAAGTTCGATGACAAATCGAAACCGGGCCTGACGATCGCCGCCTGGGCGCAATATGTGCTCGACAGCTTCGCCACCGTCGAAGAGGCCGTCGCGGCACTTGAGAAAGAGCCTTTCACCATCGTGACCGACAATGTGCCGGGCGAGAACCGGCTGACGACGCTGCACCTTTCGATCTCGGACAACACCGGCAACAGCGCCATCGTCGAATACATCGGCGGCAAACAGGTCATCCACCATGGGCGCCAATACCAGGTGATGACCAATTCGCCGACCTTCGACCAGCAACTGGCGCTCAACGCCTATTGGAAGCAGATCGGCGGTACCGTCATGCTGCCGGGCACGAACCGTGCGGCCGATCGCTTTGCCCGCGCCTCCTTCTATGTCAACGCCATTCCGAAAGACGAGAACCCGGATCGCGCGCTGGCAAGCGTCTTCAGCGTCATTCGCAACGCCTCCGTACCCTACGGCATCAATACGCCGGAAGAACCGAATATCTCCTCGACCCGCTGGCGCACCGTCGTCGATCACAAGCGCAAGCTCTATTTCTTCGAGTCCGCTCTGACGCCGAACACCTTCTGGGTCGACCTGAAGAAGATCGATTTCTCCACGGAGACCGGCAAGGTGATGAAGCTCGACCTCGGCGAAAACCAGGACCACACCTATTCGGGCGACGCGACCGGCGACTTCAAGCCGAGCGAACCGTTCAAGTTCCTCGGCCTTCAGATGTGAGTACGGCGGCTCAGGCCGACGCGAAGCCATTGAAAATTGCGTGCGACGGTGTTATTGACGCTGCCGCAAGTTCAATTCGAGAAAGGGGGGCTGCACGTGATGACATTTTTCCGGCACCACCGCCAGCGTGGCCCCGTCCAAGCCCTGCAGATGCGTTTGCAGGGCTGACCAGACACCCTTTCGCGAAGATCGCGAGCCTATCCCTGGTCTGCCCAGAGTGATGCAGTGCGCAACCGTTTCGGTTTGAACGCCTGCATCGTCTTCCAATACCGAGCCGACGCGGCCCGAGCACAGCATGCCTGTGTTGCGGGCTCGACCATCCGAAACCCCGGCCTGAAGGGCCGCCCCGGATGATCCGCCGTCGCTCGCGCAGTCCAGAGAACGACCATGGCCTTGATCAATATCCGCAACCTCGGCGTCAGCCTGAGCGCACCGCTTTTCTCCAGCCTCAATCTCTCCGTCGCATCCGGTGACCGTATCGGCATCGTCGCCGCAAACGGGCGCGGCAAGTCGACCTTGCTGAAATCGATCGCCGGGATGTTCGACCCGACCGCCGGCGAAATCACCCGTTCGCGCGGCCTGACGGTCGGTCACGTCGAGCAGAATGTGCCTGCGTCGCTTTTACCCCTCTCCTTCCACGACGCCGTTCTTTCGGCGCTCCCGGCCGACCAGGCGGAAAACGAAAGCTGGCGCGTCGATATCGTGCTTGATTCCCTCGATGTGCCGGAGGTTCTGCGGGCTCGCGCCGTCTCGCAGTTGAGCGGCGGCTGGCAGCGGTTGATGCTGCTTGCCCGCGTCTGGGTCAGCGAGCCGGACGCGCTGCTCTTGGACGAGCCGACCAACCATCTCGATCTCGCCAAGATCGGCCGGCTGGAGGCCTGGCTGAATGCGCTGCCACGCGACGTACCGGTGCTGGTTGCCAGCCACGACCGCGCCTTCCTGGACGCAACCACCAACCGCACGCTATTCCTGAGGCCAGAGCAATCGCCGGTCTTCGCGCTCCCCTATTCGCGGGCGCGCGCCGCTCTCGATGAGGTGGACGCATCGGAGGAGCGGCGTTACCAGCGCGATATGAAGGTGGCGCAGCAGCTTCGTCGCCAGGCCGCCAAGCTCAACAATATCGGCATCAACTCCGGCAGCGACCTGCTCACGATAAAGACGAAGCAACTGAAGCAGCGCGCAGAACGGCTGGAGGATGCGGCAAAACCCGCGCATCAGGAACGTTCCGCCGGCGCGATCCGGCTCGCCAATCGCGGCACCCACGCCAAGATCCTGGTGACGCTCGACGACGTCCAGGTCGAAACGCCCGACGGCACGCCGCTCTTCCGCACCGGCAAGCGCTGGATCTGCCAGGGCGACCGCATCGTACTGCTCGGCGAAAACGGCGCCGGCAAGACCCGGCTCGTCAACCTGATCCGCGCGGCGATCGAGGAACCCGGCCGTGCGCCCGAAACGCTGAAGGCAACACCTTCACTGGTGCTCGGCTACAGCGACCAGGCGCTTGCCGGCCTGTCGGACGACGAGACGCCGCTTGCAGCACTCTCCCGCCGCTTCTCGCTCGGCGACCAGCGCGCACGCACCCTGCTCGTCGGTGTCGGCGTCGGCATCGACATGCAGGAAAAGGCGATCGGCCGGCTGTCGGGCGGCCAGAAGGCGCGTCTTGCCATGCTGGTGCTGCGCTTGAAGGAGCCGAATTTCTACCTGCTCGACGAACCGACCAACCATCTGGATATCGAGGGCCAGGAGGCGCTCGAAGCGGAGCTGTTGAGAAACGAGACGAGCTGCCTTCTCGTCTCCCACGACCGCAGCTTCGTGCGCAATGTCGGCGACCGCTTCTGGCTGATCGAGAAGCGTCGTCTCATCGAGGTCGAGGATCCCGAGGACTTCTTCGCCTCGGCGGCGGCAGGCGAGGTCGGCTGACAATCGCGCAGGTAAAGTGCGCTCATCACAGGCGTGACGCCCGCAGAAGCGGGCGCCACCAGTCCCGCTGCAATCAGGCGGGCGGCCGCGCAATCAGGCATGCGACCTCGCCGCTGTCAAAAATCTGCGCCGACAGTGCCTCGACCTGCCAGCGGTGGCGAAGGGCCGCCGCCACGAGCCGCGGGCCAACGTCGTCCGCCCCTGTGGACGGCTCGTCATGGAAAAGAAAAAGGCGTCCCTCCGGCTTCAACAGCTGCGCCAGCGCCGCAAACTCTCGAGCGGGATCGCCCCGCGTGAACACGCCGACGCGCATGGCGAACGCCTTGTCGAAGCGACGGCCACCGAGATCGAGCGAGCAAAGTTCCGCAACCCGCAAGGTCGCCCGGCCTGCAGCAACATGTTCAGCATTTCGGCGCGCTGCCACCGCGATCATCACAGCCGAGCGGTCGATGGCGACAATCTCCCCTTCGGCGAGCCGATCGCAAACCTTCGTCACGGCAACGCCGTGGCCGCAACCGACTTCGAGCAGATGATCGGACGGCTGCGGAGCAATGACGCCGACCGCCCAGTCGATCCTTTTCAAGCCCATGCGGATTCCTCCCCTCGCCAGCGCCGAAACTAGCACGCGGAAGAGCAATAGCGCCAATCAATCCGATGCAATAATAAAACCACTTGCAAACCTATATCAGATTTGCCACCCTTTCCGTGACAGGCATGCCGCAACGGGAGAGATACAATGCGCAAGGTCATCATGTGGGACATGGTTAGCGTCGACGGCTTTTTCGAAGCACCGGGGCACGACATCGAGTGGTTCGTCTTCGAGGACGAGCTCGCCGCCTATATCGGCGAAACGCAGCTCGAGGCCGACACCCTGCTTTTCGGCCGCGTGACCTATGAAATGATGGCGGGCTACTGGCCATCCGCCGAAGGCGACATCGCGACCTTCATGAACGGCGTTGAAAAATTCGTCTTCTCCCGCACGTTGACCTCCGCCGATTGGACGGGCACGACGCTCGTGACCGGCGACGCCGCAAGCGAAGTCGAACGACTGAAGGCGCTGGATGGCGGCACGATCTTCGTTTTCGGCAGCGCCGATTTCGCGAGCGAACTGATCGAAAAGGGCCTCGTCGACGAGTACCGCCTCGGCATCAATCCGGTGCTGCTCGGCGAGGGTGTGCCGCTGTTCAAGCCAGGGCTGAAGCGGACGAAACTCAAGCTGACCCACACACGCCCTCTGACATCCGGTGTGGTTATCCTACACTACCAGCCAGAAGCGGACGCCTAGCAGAACGGGCGCCACGCACGCGTGTGCGCCGATCTGGCCCAGCGGCGCCTCTTGACTTCCTTGTCCGATCGTCCGACTTCACTGCTGCACAAGTCCCTAAATCGGGATCGATTTAAGGATAGAATTATGCAGCACTTTAAAGTGCTACAGTGTCCTTAGCGCGCCTTGAAAGACGCGCGGCGCTGTCGGGACGATGCAAGGAGACGGCGACATGAGCGAGACCGCACGCACGACGATCGACCAGAGCGAGGTTGACCGCTTTTCCGCCATGGCCGCGGAGTGGTGGGATCCGACCGGCAAGTTCCGGCCGCTGCACAAGTTCAATCCTGTTCGCCTCGCCTATATCCGCGACAAGGTGGCCGAGCATTTCGGCCGTGATCCCAGGAGCCCGCAGCCGCTCAAAGGTCTGCGCCTCCTCGATATCGGTTGCGGCGGCGGTCTCCTGTCGGAGCCGATGGCGCGCATGGGCGCCGATGTCCTCGGCGCCGACGCCTCCGAAAAGAACATCGGTATCGCCAAGACCCATGCGGCCGGAAGCGGTGTGGCGGTCGACTATCGCGCCGTGACCGCGGAAGCGCTCGCCGAAGCCGGCGAGAGCTTCGACATCGTGCTCAACATGGAAGTCGTCGAGCATGTTGCCGATGTCGACTTCTTCATGACCACCTGCGCCCATATGGTTCGCCCCGGCGGCCTGATGTTCGTCGCTACCATCAACCGCACCATGAAGGCAGCGGCGCTTGCCATCTTCGCCGCCGAAAACGTGTTGCGCTGGCTGCCGCGCGGTACACACCAGTATGAAAAACTGGTGCGCCCGGAGGAACTGGAAAAGCCGCTCGTGGCCAACGGCCTCGAAGTGACCGAGCGGACCGGCGTCTTCTTCAATCCGCTTTCCAATCAGTGGAACCTGTCCAAGGATATGGACGTCAACTACATGATCGTCGCCAAGCGGCCGCTATGAGCAGCTGTCGGCGGGCTCAACCGGTCTGCCGACGCTGCTGCCACTCGCGCTTCAGCAGCGCATAGACGTATTCGTCGCCCCAGACGTCGTTGAACCGGTCGTTCTCGACCAGATGCGCTTCGCGGCGCATGCCGAGACGCTCTACGACGCCGACCGATCCTGTGTTGAGGGTGTCGAGCCGGGCAAAGATCCGGTGAAACTTCAGCGTCGAAAAGCCGAGATCGAGAATGGCCTTCATCGCCTCGGTGGCATAGCCCTTGCCGGCAAAGTCGGGATTGAAGATGTAGCCGGTCTCCGCCTGCTCGGCCGCACTGCTTGCGAGCTTCAGCAGGACTTCGCCGATCAGTGCGCCATCCTCGCGGCGCTCGACGGCAAACACCGCGACGTCCCCATCGTCAACGAGCTTTGGCGCCGAAGCCTTGGCGAATTTTGTCCGCGCTGCCGTTTCGTCGAGCGGGTCTTGGTAGAGATAACGGTAGACTTCCGGCAGGCGATGATAGGCAAAGAATCCCGGAAAATCGCCGGGCGCGAAGGGCCGGATAACGAGGCGATCGGTGGAAATGTGAACATCGGACAATGCCATTGGCTTGAAAACTCCCATTGCAAAGCTGCGAGATGGGAACCAAGGCATTGTTTTTAAAGGGCGGAAGCCAAAGTTTAGACGCGCAGATGGGAAAGTGCCCCGCGTCAGTTGACCTCGTCGGGCAGGATCGGCAGCGGCGCGATGGCAATTCCTTCTTCGAGCAGCGCCACGGCCTCTTCCGCCGTCGCCTTGCCGATCAGCCCGCGCTCTTCCGCCTCGCCGTAGTGGATCTTGCGGGCTTCCTCGGGAAAACGCTCGCCGACATCGTCGGCGTTCTCGCGCACGGACTTCACCAGCTCGCGGATCTTGGCGACCGTTTCCTTCTGGGCCTGGTCCATGATCACCGCCCGCGTCGCCTCCTTCTTGCGCGCAGTCGCGACGGAGGGCGCCATCAGCTGCTTGGCAACGGATGTGGAATTGCAGCTCGGACAGGAGACCAGTTTGCGCTCGACCTGGCGGTCGAAATCGTCACTCGACGAGAACCAGCCCTCGAAATCGTGGCCGTTGTCGCAGGAAAGGGTGTAGCGGATCAAGCGGCAACGCCTCCCTTCCCGGTCGGCGCCACTTCATCGAGCACGAAACTGCGGGCGTTCTTCAGGTTCGGTATCTTGGCGCGCGCCGCGTGCACGGCGGCGACATCGATGGCGGCAAGCACAACCGCCTCGCCGGTCGGGCCAGCCGAAGCGAGCACGCGCCCCCAGGGATCGACGATCATCGAATGGCCGAAGGTCTCGCGCCCATCCTCATGCGTGCCCCCTTGCGCGGCGGCAATGACGAAGAGGCCGTTCTCGATCGCGCGGGCGCGCAGCAGGATTTCCCAGTGCGCCTCGCCCGTCTGCCGCGTGAAGGCGGCGGGCACCGACATGATCTCGGCGCCGGCTACGGCCTGCTGCCGGAAAAGCTCCGGGAAGCGCACGTCGTAGCAGATGGAAAAGCCAAGCTTGCCGAAATCGAGTTCAGCCAGGCGCGCGATGCTGCCCGGCTGATAGGCGGCACTTTCCCGCCAGCTCTCGCCGTTGTCGAGATCGACGTCGAACATATGGATCTTGTCATAGTCGCAGATCTTTTGGCCATTCGGGCCGAAAAGCAGTCCGCGATTGGCGATCTTGCCGTCGGCAAGCGCGATCGGCGTCGAGCCGACATGGAGGTAGACGCCAAGTTCGCCGGCAAGCTGAGCTGCCACCGCGGCAATGAGATCGTTGGCCTCATCCTTCAGGATCGCGCGCAGAGCCGCCCGGTCCCGCTGGAGCGCTCCGGTCATTTCCGGAGTCTGGATATAGGTCGCGCCCTGGGCTGCCGCGTCACGCGCGAGCCGCACCATCGTCTCCGCATTCTTGCGCGGATCGACGCCGGAACACATCTGAATGGCTGCGGCCTTGAAAGTCATCTCGTCCAACTCCTGGCGCTCACCGCTGATAAACGGGAGGTCGCCTCATGCAAGGGTGCGGTGACTCAGGCAGCCAGCATCGCGTCGAGTTTGCCGGCGCGTTCCAGCGCGTGCAGGTCGTCGCAGCCACCGACATGAATGTCGTTGATGAAGATCTGCGGGAACGTCGTCCCACCGTGCGACTTGTCGATCATCACCTGCCGAACGTTCGGATCATAGGTGGCATCGTGCTCGAGGAAGGAAACGCCCTTGGTTTCCAGGAGTTTCTTTGCGGCCGAGCAATAGCCGCAGAACTGACGCGTATAGATGACCACCGAAGCCATGATCCTGAACCGCTCCTTTGCCGGCGACCGTGCCGGACACTGATTGTCATATAAGACCGGATACGGCTCTTGCAAAGGTCAAAACCGTGACCGACCCGGCTCCCGCCCGCTTCAGCGCACGGGTCGCTGCGGCAACGGTTGCGCCGGTCGTATATACATCGTCGACGAGAACCACGCTTTTCCCACGGAGACCCGCCCTGCCGCTTTCCGAGACAGCGAAGGCGCCGCGGACGTTCTCCTCGCGGGCGCGCAGCCCCAAGCGAACCTGCGGGCTCGTGCGCCGGATGCGCTTCAAGATATCGGGCTGATACGGACGACCGGAGAGCTGCGCAATGGCCCGCGCCAACTCCGCCGACTGGTTAAACCGCCGCTTCCACAGCCGGAAGGCATGCAGCGGCACGGGGATGATCGCGTCGGCGGAAGCGACGGCGCCGTCGCTCGCCCGGATCATCCATGCCGCCATCATCGGCGCGAGATCCGTGCGGTCGCGATATTTCAGCCCGTGGACCAGATCGCGGGCGACGCCTTCGTGGATTGCCACCGACCTTAGCCGATCGAAGGCAGGCGGATTGGCGATTGCCTCCGGTGACACAGATCCGGCACCGTGATCGACCGAAAACGGCGTGCCGAGAATATCGCAATAGGGCCGGTCGATCAGTGGCAGCGTCGCCCAGCAGGAGGCGCAGACGGCGCGATGATCGCCGACCATCCGGCCGCAACCGCAACAGACAGGCGGAAAGACGAGATCGACGAGCCCCAGTCCGAACCGTTTCAGCATGCCCGCGCGCCGCGCCTGCGGAATACGCAACCTCTCCCGTGCCATGCGGTTGACTTTGTGCCTCCGAAGGTCTCTTTGCTGCCCATCGCGGAGAGACTATCGTGGAAAAAATCTTTGACCAGAGCCTCGTCGAGGCGCACCGGGCAAGGGCGCTCAGAAACGCCGATACGAAGGCCGGTTTCCTTCTCGACATCGTTGCCGAAGAGCTTGCCGAGCGTGTCGGCGTGGTCGAGCGCCATTTTGATCGCGCACTCGAACTGCACGGCTATACCGGAGAAACGGCCCGCCAACTGATGGCGACCGGCAAGATCGACGCCATCGAGCGCGTCGAGACCGATGCCCGCTTCGGCTCGACCGAGGCGCCGGTGACGATCGCTTCGCTCGAGGAAGTTCCGGCCGAACCGGAAAGCGTCAATCTCATTGTCTCGCCGCTGTCCCTGCATCTGACCAACGATACGCCGGGCGCCTTCATCCAGGTGCGGCGGGCGCTGAAGCCCGATGGGCTGTTCCTCGCCGCCATCCCGGGCAGCGGCACGCTGCAGGAGCTGCGCGAAGCGCTGCTGGCCGCGGAGGCCGAATTGACCGGCGGTGCCAGCCCGCGCGTCATTCCCTTCGCAGATGTCCGTGACGTCGGCGCTCTGCTCCAACGCGCCGGTTTCGCCCTGCCGGTGACCGACACGGAAAACTACACGGTGCGTTACGATTCGCTGTTCGCGCTGATCCGCGACCTGCGCGCCATGGGCATGACCAGCCCGCTTTCGGCACGCAGCCGCACGCCCGTTTCCAGGCGCTTCTTCCTCAGGGCTGCGGAAATTTACGCGGAGCGCTTCTCCGATCCGGACGGCCGCATTCGCGCTACCTTCTCGATCATCTACCTGTCCGGTTGGGCGCCGCACGAAAGCCAGCAGAAACCGTTGAAGCCAGGCTCAGCAAAACAACGGCTTTCGGCAGCGCTTGGCACGAAGGAGCAGCCGCTTTAGGGCGGCATCCACCGCAAATTCCTTACGCGCTCGGGAACGCTGCGGCGAGCGAGTCGTAGACGTAGGTCAGGGCACTGCCGATCTGGTTGGCCCCGAAGATTAAGCTGAGCGAGACGAGGGCGGCGATCAGCGCATACTCGATGGCGATGCCGCCGTCCGTGCCGCGAAACAAGCGTCTAAGCGTTTCCATGCGTCCCCAGCCAGATTTGTGTTCAATCCGAAACGGACGCCAGCGCCAAACGGACCGATGGCGTTCGCCTCAGCAGCCACTCTTGCGGCCGTCTGCATCGATAATGCAAACCGCTCCGGGCATTTCCTGAAGGACGCTGCGCCGAACCGTGTAGCGCTTGGTGGTCCCGTTCGAAGGGATGGAGCCGGTGGAAATGTTGTCGTAGTCGACGGGCGTGTTCGCCATGATGCGCTTGTCGGTCTTGGATGACAGCATGGGCGTCAGGATCAGCGTCAGCGCGATCACCGCCGTTCCGAACAACAGCGACAGATTGAGCACACCTGTCCGGCGGGACTGATTATTCATCAGATCCTTTTCCTGAACCGTGTTCCAGAAATCGTCGTCCACCATCCCAGCCTCACAAACGCGCAAAGTCCGGCGAACGCAAGCGCCCTTCCCAAGCTTGGTTCCACCGCACTGCCTGAAATCGATACGCCGTTGCCAACGATACGTACCAAAACTGAATTGGAGTTATCTTTGCGCCAGGGAGATAAACGATCGATTAATAATCAATCAGATTTCGGGTAGGTTCAGAGCAAATCCATAAGAAATGGGATAAGCGGTTCGTCGGCCGGCGGCATCGGAAAATCGCGCAGGGCCTTTGGCCGGACCCACTTGATCGCCTGGCCTTCCCGCCCGATCGCAACCCCTTCATAGCGGCGGCAGACATAGAGCGGCATCAGCAGATGGAAGTCGTCATAGGTGTGGCTGGCGAAGGTGAGCGGCGCCAGGCAAGCTACCTTGGTGCGGATGCCGAGTTCTTCCTCGAGCTCGCGGATCAGGGTTTCCTCCGGCGTCTCGCCGGCTTCGACCTTGCCGCCCGGAAACTCCCATAGGCCTGCAAGCGATTTTCCTTCCGGCCGCTGCGCGAGCAGGATGCGGCCATCGGAATCGACAAGCGCGCAGGCCGCGACAAGCACGATCTTCTTTCCGTTGGCATCCATGGCCTCAAGCTCCCGGCGTTCGATAGATGTAGCTGTAGACTTCGGAGAAGCCGGCGCCGCGATAAAGCGCCATAGCCGCGCTGTTATCCGCCTCCACCTGCAGCCAGGCCTTCTTGGCCCCGCGCAGGCGCGCCCAGCGCAGGCAGACGTCGAGCATCGCCTTGCCGACGCCCCGACCCCGAACCCGCTCGTCCACAGCAAACTGCATGATGCCGGCAAGATCGTTGTCCTGGACGACGAGCGCCACGGCCGTCGGCCCCATTTCGGCATCCTCGAACAGGAAGAGGCCATTCTCCGGCTTGATCGCGTTGATGATTTCGGCCAGCGCCGCCTTGCGCTTCGGATCGCTCTTCGCAATCCCGATGCAGGCGTCGACGAAACGGCCGACATCCTTGATCGGCAGGTGATCGATGCCGTCGCCGAACTCGCGTTCGACCAGGTCGACACTCATGACCAGGCTGCGGCTGAACGCATTCCAGCCCTCCGCATCCATATGGGCGATAAGCTGCGGTGGCGTCAGCGGCGTCTGGCGCACAGTCAGCGGCCGGCCGTAGTCGGCAAAGCGCCGGGCAGCCTTTTCGAGACGGACCGGGATGTCGCGATAGTCGGACGGATCAAGCGGATTGACGGAATTCAGCCGCTTGGAATCATGGCCTGCATTGAGCCGGATCAGCCAGCTGCCATCATATTGTACGGACGCCGCCGGCCAGGCGCGGAAACCCACGGCCTCGAGACGGCGCACGTTTGGAAGATCCACCATTGCCACTTCCCCAGCTTCGGCCTGTGCCTTGCCCGCCACGGGCCGAATATCATTCGATGTCATCTTGCTACCTCTGCACGGCCTGGCGGGCCAGGCCGCTTACCATCACATAACCGGCGCCTCAGCTCCGGTAATCGCCGTTGATCTCGACGTATTCCTTCGTCAGGTCGCAGGTATAGACGGTGGCCCGACCGGAACCGAGGCCGATTTCGACGCGGATCGTGATGTCCTCTTCCTTCATCACGGCCGTGGCCGCAGCTTCAGAATAGGTGGGATCGCGCTCACCCTCGACGGCGACGCGCACGTCGCCGAACCAGATGGCCAGCCGGTCGCGCTCGGCCATTTCGCCGGACTTGCCGACGGCCATGACCACGCGGCCCCAGTTGGCGTCTTCGCCGGCAACCGCGGTCTTGACCAGCGGCGAATTGGCGATCGAAAGCGCGATGCGCTTGGCAGCCGCATCATTCTCGGCGCCTTCGACAGTCACCTCGACCATCTTGCGAGCGCCTTCGCCGTCGCGCACCACCTGGAGCGCGAGATCGCGCAAAAGGTCGTTCAGTGCGGCGCGGAAGGCATCGAGACGCGGGTCGGCCGCATCGGAGATTGCCGGCTGGCCGTCGGCCGATGCCGCGCCCGTAGCAAACAGCATCAGCGTATCGGAGGTCGAAGTGTCGCTGTCGACGGTGACCGAGTTGAAGGTCGGGCCGACGCCGGCCGAAAGCAGGGCCTGCAGCGCCGAAGGCGCGATATCGGCATCGGTGACCACGAAGGAGAGCATCGTCGCCATGTCGGGCGCGATCATGCCAGCGCCCTTGGAGATGCCGTTGATCGTCACCTTGATGCCGCCGATTTCGGCGCTACGTGTCGCGACCTTCGGATAGGTATCCGTCGTCATGATCGCCTTGGCGGCTTCGAACCAGAAGTCCTCCTTGCCGGCAACAGCCAGATCGTCGAGCACGCCGGCAAACTTGGTCGCGTCCAAAGGCTCGCCGATGACGCCGGTCGACGCCAGGAAGACTTCGCTCTCCGCGCAGCCGACAGCCTTTGCCGCCGATTTCGCCGTCAGCTCCGTCGCTTCGCGGCCCTTCTTGCCGGTGAAGGCATTGGCGTTGCCGGAGTTGACGACGACAGCGCGCGCGACGCCACCGGCAAGGTTCTTGCGGCAGAAATCGACAGGGGCCGAGGGGCACTTGGAACGGGTGAAGACACCGGCCACGACGGCCGGCCGGTCGAACACCATCATCAGCACGTCGGTGCGGTTCTTGTACTTGATGCCGGCGGCTGCGGTCGCCATGCGGACGCCGCGCACGGAGGGCATTTCGGCAAAGGTTTTCGGAGCGAGCGGAGAAACGGAGCCGGACATGGGAAACCTGCTGTGACGTGTTGGAGCCAAAACATTTCCAGGAAGACCATAGCGCCCTTCAGGAAATGCCTAAGAACAAGGATCCGGAGCGGTCTACAACCGAAACGGCTCCAGATCCATCTTGCGACAAATGCCCGAACGGTTTTCACCGCCGGGCATCGACAAAAAGCGGTGACGACAGGCCCCGCCAGTGGCAGGGCCCGCCGATCGAATTACTTGGCTTGTTGCGCTTCCTGCGCCTTGTTGGCCTCGTCATAGGCCTGCTTCAGTGCCGGGTCGGAAATTTCGACGCCTGCATCCTTCTTTGCGGCGGCAAGCAGCTCGACATACTTGTCACGCATGACAAGCTGACGAACCTGCTGCTCGACCTGCTCGAGCGGCGGCGGGGCCTGCGGACGCTTGTCTTCGACCAGGATCACGTGGAAGCCGAACTGCGTCTTGATCGGGGTCTTGGTGTAGGCGCCCTTCTCGAGAGCGAAGGCGGCCGTTTCGAATTCCGGCACCATGCGGCCCTTGGTGAAGTAGCCGAGGTCGCCGCCGTCGTTCTTGTTCGGATCGGTGGACTTCGCCTTGGCGAGCTCGACGAAGCTCTTGCCAGCGTCGAGTTCCTTGATGATTTCCTTGGCTTCGTCTTCCGTCTTGACCAGGATATGGCGGGCCTTCACTTCGTCCTGAACCGGAATGGCCGCGACTTCCTTGTCGTAGCGTGCCTTCACCTCTTCCTTGGTGATGGCGTCGACGACATGCTTCTTGAAGTAGGCATTGTGAAGTTCGCGCTCGGTGAGGTACGCGACGCGCTGCTTGAAGGTGGCGTCGTCCTGCAGGCCTTCCTTCTCGGCCGTGGCGGAAAGAAGCTTGACGTCGATGATCGCCGACAGTGCTGCGGCGCGCTTCTGTTCTTCCGGCATCTGCTGCAGCTGCGGGTCGAGACCACCCAGAGCAAGATTGAGTTCGGACTGGCGCACGTCCTCGCCGCCAACCTTGGCGACCACCGGATCGGCGTCTTCCGCCCGCGCGCCACCATGTACGGCCATCGCCGCAACCAGTGCCACGGCGGCCAGGGTTTTCAACTTGGTCATGCTCACTAACCTTTCACATTGGCCTTCGGCGCAATTGCCTGCAGCTTGTAGCGGCTGCACAACACCAGAATGTGGCGGTTCTGTAGCCGTCCGGCAGTGCAATTGCGTTGACATAATTCGACCCCCCTCTTATCTGTCACGCAACCTCGCGTCCAGAACAGTTTCCGGGCGTTTCACGGCATTGCGCGGTTTTCGCGGCGCGGCCATGAGACCCAAGGCAACAAAAAAGAAAGGACCATTCATATGGTCAGTCTCGGCGGCCTAGCCCGCAAGTTGTTTGGCTCCTCCAACGATCGCCGCGTGCGTGGCTACAAGGCACGGGTGGACGCCATCAACGCTCTTGAAGCCGACATGAAGGCTTTGTCGGATGAGGCGCTAGCCGGCAAGACGGTGGAATTCCGCAAGCAGCTGGAAGAAGGCAAGACGCTCGACGACCTTCTGGTTCCGGCCTTTGCGGTCGCCCGCGAGGCGGCCCGCCGCGTGCTCGGCCTGCGCCCGTTCGACGTCCAGCTCATCGGCGGCATGATCCTGCACGAGCGCGCCATCGCCGAAATGAAGACCGGCGAAGGCAAGACCCTCGTCGCGACGCTTCCGGTCTACCTGAACGCGCTTGCGAGCAAGGGCGTGCACGTCGTTACCGTCAACGACTACCTCGCCCAGCGCGACGCCGGCACCATGGACCGCATCTATAGCTTCCTCGGCATGACCACGGGCGTCATCGTCCACGGCCTGACCGACGAGCAGCGCAAAGCCGCCTATGCCTGCGACATCACCTATGCCACCAACAACGAACTCGGCTTCGACTATCTGCGCGACAACATGAAGTACGAGCGCGGACAGATGGTCCAGCGCGGCCACTTCTTCGCCATCGTCGACGAAGTGGACTCGATCCTCGTCGACGAAGCGCGCACGCCGCTGATCATCTCCGGCCCGCTCGACGACCGCTCCGATCTCTACAACACGATCAACGAATTCATTCCGCTGCTTTCGGCTGAGGACTACGAGATCGAC
>JAESGS010000510.1_pt1 | contig 26751 bp, 27 predicted proteins | sample 9269761 | NCBI WGS metagenome assembly JAESGS01 (sample SAMN15741799, study PRJNA653493) | algae metagenome | isolation source: Cyanosarcina radialis HA8281-LM2 and co-occurring heterotrophs from damp... | place: USA: Makauwahi cave, Hawaii | collected 2011-01-06 | reverse complement strand
AACTCGACGACTTCCGGAAACTCGGACACGACCTCGGAGAAGCGGCGCAGCCACTCCATCGAATGGGAGTTCGTGCGGATCGACACGAAGACCGTGACCTTGGTGTTGATCTTCACCGGATCGAGCAGCGCGACGCGACGGCGGATGACGCCGTCCTCTTCCATCTTCTGGATACGCCGCCAGCACGGCGTGGTCGAAAGCCCGACCTTCTTAGCAAGGTCGGCAACGGCCAGCGTGGAATCCTCCTGCAGCAGGCGCAGGATTTTGCGGTCTAGGCGATCCATAAAAGTCCCTCTCGAATTATTTTTCCCTCTATAGCGCGAAATTGATGAAGATAAAGAAAATTGTTTCAGTTCGTGAGAACGAAAACACGTTCGCGCAGGAAGGGCAGTACGTCCGCTTCGAACCAGTGATTTCGCTTCAGCCAGCCGGTGTTGCGCCAGCTCGGATGCGGCAGCGGCAGGATCGCCGGCACGGCGTTGCGCATGGCGTAGCGCCGCCAGCTCTTGACCGTCTCGGTCATCGATTTCGGACAGTCCGGGCCGATATGCCAGCGTTGTGCGTAGTGGCCGATCGCCAGCACCAGCTCCACCTGCGGCATCTGTTCCATGACGCGCTGCCGCCAGAGCGGTGCGCATTCGCGCCGCGGCGGCAGGTCACTGCCATGAGCGTCATAGCCCGGAAAGCAAAAGCCCATCGGCACGATCGCGAATTTCTCCGGATCGTAGAAGGTCTCGCGATCGACAGCCAACCATTGCCGCAGCCGATCACCGGACGCATCGTTGAACGGCAGACCGCTGTCATGCACGCGCAGTCCGGGCGCCTGCCCGGCGATCAGGATGCGCGCGGCAGTGGAGATCACCGCCACCGGACGCGGCTCGTGCGGCAGCCGGTCGGCCTCGCCGCGCAGCGGGCTGTCGCGACAGATGCGACAGGCCGAAATTTCCGCCCGCAACTGTTCGAGTAGAGCATTGCGGTCGTCAGGCATCGGCGATACCGGAAAAAAGCGCGGTCAGGCGTTCGAGCAGCCAGCTGCGGATCGCCGCAAGCCAGCCATCGATCAGGTGCGGCCCCTCGTCGGGATGACCGTTCGTCCGACGCCACTCCTGCGGTTTCACGAACTCGCCGGCCCAGAGCCCGCGCTGCTCCCGTTCGGCCCTTGCCTCCTCAGCCTCATAGCGCCCGTAGCTCACCGCATAGCCCGAAAGCACCATCTCGCGCCCGACATCGCGGCTGGCCGCATCGCAAACACCAAGCTCGCGGCCGTATTTATCGCGACCGTGAAAACGGCAGCGAACATCGCCCGCCGATACGAGCGCCCGCAATCGGTCGCGCGCCTCGCGGCCGCAGTCCCAGGCGACGCCATCGCGCTTGCAGGTCTGGTCGAGCTCCGGGGCGTCGATGCCCTCGATGCGGACGCGTTTGCCGTCGATCCGGAGGCTGTCGCCGTCGCTCGCAATCGCCGCGCCCCGCGCTGAACCGGTCGCAGATCTCTCTCCGACGGGCAGCCTGTCGGCGAAGAAGGCGCCGATCGCCAGCAGGACGAGAATGATCCATCCGCCGGCCATGCCGCCACGTCCGCCGGACGGCGCATGACCGCGGGACCTGCCGCGGCCCTTGGGAAACCGATATGTCGTCCGTCCGAATTTCACGCCTGCCCTAACCTCGATTGCCCCGGGACTGCCTCGCAGACCAGCGCGTCATAAACATGGTCGATTCCAAAAGATTAGAGAAGGAACCTCACATGCAGCGCGATCCGTCACGACCTTGAACACGGCTGCGCCACAATGGTTGTCGAATCCTTCACGCACCGCAGCAACTTCTTAAGGATTGGTCACTAGACTGCAACGCAATCGCAACCGTCGCATATGAGCATGAGTATCGCTGCCAGCACATCGACCGATAAGATTATCGTCGACAAATCGCGTAGCCATCGAAACAAGGCTGTTTCGAGGACGGTTCGCGCGACGCGTGAGCGGCTGCAGACAGGCTCGTCGGTACCCTCGGGCTTCGAGCGCGAGATGCTCAATCTCTACATCGACAGTGCTCTGCATGGCGCAATCGCCATTCCGGTGCTCGTTACGCTGATTGCGGCGGTCGGCATCTACCTCTCCGGCAATCTCGGTTTCGTCCTCTGGGCGGTCATGACGCTCTCGGCCCATGCCGTCACGCTCTTCTTTGCGCGCAAGGCACGCCGGGAAGACATGAGCGCCGAGAAGGTTCCGGTCTGGCGCCGCCGCTTCCTGCTCGGCCAGGTGCTGATGGGCCTCTGCTGGGCGACCTTCGTGGCGCAGGATTGCGCGAGCTGCGGCAATGTGCGCTTCGGCTTCTTCGAGGGCACGGTGCTGCTGGTCGCGCTTGCTGCGACCGCTATGGGCACGTTCCTGCTGCGCAATGCGCTCCTTTACACCTTCGCCCCGGTCGTGGCAGCCCTCGCCTTCGCATCGCTCACGACCGGCGACGTGATCTATATCGGGCTCACCGGCGTCATCTCGCTGTCGCTGCTCTTCCTGGTGCTGATGACGGACCGCATGAACCGCGCAAGCGTGCACATCCTCTCCGTTCAATCGGAAAAGGACGACCTGATCGCGGAACTCGAAGTGGCAAAGTCGATGTCCGACGAAGCCCGCCGGCGTGCCGAAGAAGCAAACCTCGCCAAGTCGCGCTTCCTAGCATCCATGTCGCACGAGCTGCGCACGCCGCTGAACGCCATTCTCGGCTTCTCCGAGGTGATGTCGACAGAGGTTCTGGGCCCGCTCAGCAACCCGACCTACAAGGAATACACCAACGACATCCACCGCTCTGGCGAGCACCTGCTGAACCTCATCAACGAGATCCTCGACCTGTCGCGCATCGAGGCCGGCCGCTACGACCTCAACGAGGATTCGGTCAGCCTGGTCGATATCGCCGAGGATTGCATCGGCATGGTGCAGCTGAAGGCCCGAGCCAAGAACATCACCATCCACCAGCAGTTCGAATACGGCATGCCCTCGGTCTGGGTCGACGAAAAGTCGATGCGCCAGGTCATTCTCAATCTGCTGTCGAATGCGGTGAAGTTCACCAATACCGGCGGCGAAGTCACCTTCAAGGTCGGCTGGACCGCGGGCGGCGGCCAGTATCTCTCGATCAAGGACAACGGCCCCGGCATTCCCGAGGAAGAAATCCCGATCGTGCTCTCGGCCTTCGGCCAGGGCTCGATCGCCATCAAGAGCGCCGAACAGGGCACGGGTCTCGGCCTGCCGATCGTCCAGGCCATCCTCGCCAAGCACAATGGCGAGTTCATCCTGCGCTCGAAGCTGCGCGAAGGCACAGAGGCGATCGCCATCCTGCCGGCCCGCCGCGTGCTTGAAAGCCTGCCGGCGATCGAGGATGTCGCAGCCCCGGTTCGCCGCCGCAAGAGCTTCGCCTGATCCATGCACATCGAAACGCAGCGCCTCAGGCTTCGCCCCTGGGAAGAACGCGATATCGCGCCTTTCGCGCTTGCCAATGCCGATCCCGAAGTCCGACGCTACTACTATCCGGCCCTTCTGACGCGCGACGAAACGGCAACGATGATTGCCGACTGCGCCCGTCATCTCGCCGACCGCGGCTTCGGCTTCCTCGCCGTTGAACGCAAGTCCGATGGTGCGCTGATCGGCGGTCTCGGCCTTTCTGAGGCTGGAGACGAAATCCCCGGCGGACCGCATGTCGAAATCGGCTGGATCCTTGCCCGCCTCTACTGGCGGCAAGGATACGCGCTGGAAGCGGCGAGCGCCTGCCTGGACCAGGCATGGCGCACATTCGGCCTTGCCGAGGTTATCGGCTATACCTCGCGCATCAACCAGCCTTCGCGGGCACTGATGGAAAGATTGGGCATGCGCTCGGATCCGGCCGACGATTTCGACGACGTCACGGTGCCCGAAGGCAACCCGCTGCGTCCGCATGTGCTCTATCGAGTGAAAGCGCCGGTCCGCTAGCCGGTCAGTTTAGGAAGCCGTCGAAGATCACGACATAGGCGGCATAGACACCGTTGGCGACGATCAGGCAGAGGCAGGCGAAGGAGCCGAGATCCTTGGCGTTCTTGCCCATTTCCGAGATTTCGGGAGAAACGCGATCGACAATTTCCTCGATTGCCGTGTTGATCGCCTCGAAGGCCATCATCAGCAGGAACAGGATCGCCATCGCCACATATTGGAAGAACGTTGCGCCGACGATGATGAATGCGATCATCGCGGCGGCAAAGGCGATCAGCTCGTGACGAAAGGCAGCCTCGCCGATCAGCCGCTTGGCGCCGCCGAGCGAATAGCTCGCAGCGGCAAAGAGATGCCGAATGCCGGTCTGCTTTTCGACAGGACCCGTCTGTCCAATGCGGTGCGTGGTGTTCTTGGCGTCCATTTCGTCTCGACAGGGCTTGAAGCTGTGCTTGCTTCGACATCGTGATTGAGGCGAATGCAAGGCGGTCTCGGTTGCAGGCACCCAAGACTATAGCTAGGGCGCGCATTTGCGCTTTGGATAGGCGAGAAGGCCGCATCCATCAAGGCCCGGCACGCGACAGCTTCGCGCCCGTGACAGGCCTTGGACAGAAACCGGCCGGCCTTCCTGTAAAGTCCGGCCGGAACTTCACTATTCCTTGTTGCTGACGCCGGCCTGGGCAAAGGTTGCCATGCCGCTGTGGCAAGCGGCCGCCGCCTTGACGATGCCGGCGGCAAGTGCCGCACCCGTGCCTTCTCCAAGCCGCATGCCGAGCGCGAGCAGTGGGGTCTTGCCGAGCTTCTCGATCGCGCGCAGATGCCCCGGCTCGCCCGAGACATGGCCGATCAGGCAATGGTCGAGGGCCGACGGGTTTGCCGCCTTCAGGATCGAGGCCGCAGCGGTCGCCACATAGCCGTCGATGATCACAGGAACCTTCTGGACACGGGCAGCCAGGATGGCACCGGCCATGGCCGCGATCTCACGACCACCGAGGCGACGCATCAGTTCGAGCGGATCGGACAGGTGATCGCGATGCAGTGCCACGGCCTTTTCGACCGCGGCGATCTTGCGCTTCAGCACTTCGCCTTCGGAGCCGGTACCGGGACCGACCCATTCTTCGGCCGTGCCACCATATAGGCCGAGATTGATCGCGGCAGCGATCGTGGTGTTGCCGATGCCCATTTCGCCGATGCACAGAAGGTCCGTGCCACCGGCAATCGCCTCCATGCCGAAGGCCATGGTCGCGGCGCAATCTCGCTCGGACAGCGCGGCTTCCTCGGTGATATCACCGGTCGGGTATTCGAGCGCGAGGTCGAAGACCTTCAGCCCAAGGTCGTGGCTGACGCAGATCTGGTTGATCGCGGCGCCACCGGCGGCAAAATTCTCGACCATCTGGGCGGTGACGGATGACGGGAACGGGGTCACGCCCTGGCGGGTGACGCCGTGGTTGCCGGCAAAGATCGCCACCAGCGGCCGGTTGACCACCGGTGCCTTGCCCGTCCAGGCGGCGAGCCAGAAGGCGATTTCCTCGAGGCGGCCGAGCGCGCCCGGCGGCTTCGTCAGTTGGGCGTCCCGCTCCCGCGCGGCAACAAGTGCTGCCGCATCCGGGCCCGGCAGGTTGCGCAACAATTCGCGAAAATCATCAAACGGCAGGCCGCTGGCACTCATGGGAGGAATCCTTGCATCTTCGTGAAGCTCTATCTACGCCCCTCATAGAGGGCGCCGAAAATTCGGGCAACGACATTTGCGCCAATCGGCGTCGCCGTCTCGATCCGCGAGCGGTTGCAGACGGCCTATGAAAGGTCTGGGAAAAGTGTGCGCGGCCCTCGCGGGCGGGCGCGTCCGGCTTGCGAGACTCGGCGCAGTCGGCGAGTTTGGCAACGGCCGGGTCAATGGCCGCAACCTGGAGGAGCCATGGGCTTCGTTGGCGATTTCTGTGACGATGTGGCGCGGTCGATCGGCTTTCTTAGCCGCATTCCGATGCCTGCGCGCCACTTCGAAGGCTATGACGGTCGCTTGAGCCGCGCCGTGCGCGCCTTCCCGCTTGCCGGCGTACTGATCGCACTGCCATCGGCGGCCGTCGCCATGGCCCTCATTGCGCTGCAGGTGAGTTCGCTGTTTGCCGCCTTTGTCGTCGTCGCCATCCAGGCGCTTGTCACCGGTGCGCTGCACGAAGACGGGCTTGGCGACACGGCCGATGGCTTTGGCGGCGGTCGCGACCGAGAAGCGGCGCTTGCGATCATGAAGGACAGCCGCATCGGCACCTATGCGGCCGTCGCCCTCATCCTCTCCTTCGGCCTGCGCGTCTCGGCACTTGCGTCGATCCTGCCGCTCTTTTCGCCGCTAGGCGCCGCCATGGCGATCCTTGGCGCAGCGTGCCTCAGCCGCGCCGCCATGGTCTGGCACTGGTCGTCGCTTCCGCCGGCGCGCAGCGGCGGTGTCGCGGCCTCGGCCGGCGAGCCGGAACCGGCGGCCACGCGCTTCGCGTTCGCCTTCGGACTTCTTGTCGCGATGCTGCTCTTCTATCTTGCGCAGGTTCCAGCGCTCGGCCTCGTCGCGGCGCTCGTCGCATTCCTTGCCACAGTCAAGGGCTTCGCTCGGCTGGCGACGCGCAAGATCGGCGGACAAACGGGCGACACGATCGGGGCGACGCAGCAACTGACCGAAATCGCCGTGCTCGGTGCCCTTGCGCTGACGGTTTGAAACATCGATATATCAAGGGAAAACTGAGCACGCCCATGGAATCTCCCTGCATTCTCGTCTGTTCGATCGATGACAAGACCGGCTACTGTTTCGGCTGCGGCCGAACCCGCGACGAAGTCGGACGCTGGACGCTCTATACCGATGCCGAACGCCGGGCGATCATGAGCGCGTTGCCTGCGCGGCTTGAGACCGTCGAACGCAAGCCGCGGCGCGAAACCCGACGCACGCGCATGGCGAGGGAACGCGGCGAAGCATGACCCGTCTTGCCATCCTGCTCTCGATCCTGGCCATCGGCCTCATCCTGCTGATCATCAACCACGACACCGGCCGCACCATGGGGCTTGCCAATGACCAGTTCGGGCAACTGGTCTCGCTCGGCGCCATCGCGACCCTGATCGGCGCCGGCATCCTGCAGAGCCGCCATCGCTTCGGCGAAGGCCTGCGCCAGATCGCCATCTGGCTCTTCGTCGTTCTGGCGCTGGTCTCGGCCTATGTCTACCGCTTCGAGCTGGAGAGCTTTGGCAATCGCCTGCTTGCCGGCCTCATCCCTGGCCGCGCCACCATCATCACCGACAGCGAGGGACAGCAGGAAGTGGTGCTGCAGAAGATGCTGAACGGTCATTTCGAGACCACTGCGACAGTCGACGGTAAGGACATCAGCATGCTGGTCGATACCGGCGCCAGCAGCATCGCGCTCACCTATGAAGATGCGGAAAAGATCGGCCTCGACCCGGCCAACCTCAACTATATCGTCACGGTCATGACGGCCAATGGCCGGGCCCAGGCGGCCCCCGTGATGCTTCAGGAGATTTCGATCGGCCCGATCACCCGCCGCAACATCGGTGCGACGGTTGCAGCCAAGGGCAAGCTCGACCAGAGCCTGCTCGGCATGAGCTTCCTGTCGACGCTGGAGATGCTGCAGATGCGCACCGACGAGCTGCGTCTGCGCGACTGATCCGCTTCCCCTGTCGACCGCTGCTGCATCACATTCCGGCCGTCAGTTTCTGAGCCGGTAGCCGGTGCGGAAGATCCAGGCGAGAACCGACATGCAGACCGTCAGGAAGGCGATGATGATCACCGCGCTGAAGATAGGGTTGACGTCCGACACTTCGAAGAAGCTCCAGCGGAAACCACTGATCAGATACAGCACCGGGTTGAAGTGGCTCACTGCCTGCCAGAAGGGCGGCAGCATCTTCACCGAGTAAAAGCTGCCGCCGAGAAAGACGAGCGGCGGGATCACCAGCATGGGGATCAGGTTCAGTTGCTCGAAGTCCTTGGCCCAGATGCCGATGATGAAGCCGAACAGGCTGAAGGAAATCGCCGTCAGCACGAAGAAGAAGATCATGACGAAGGGATGAGCGATCGTCAGGTCGACGAAGAGCGATGCCGTCAGGAGAATGATCGTGCCGATCATCATCCCCTTAGTCGCCGCGGCGCCGACATAGCCGAGCACGATCTCGACCATCGAGACCGGCGAGGAAAGCACCTCGTAGATCGTGCCGGTGAATTTCGGGAAGTAGATGCCGAAGGAGCCGTTGCCGATACACTGGGTCAGAAGCGTCAGCATCATCAGGCCGGGCGTGATGAAGGCACCATAGGAGACGCCGTCGATCTCCTGGATGCGGCCGCCGATCGCCGCGCCGAAGACGATGAAATAGAGCGAGGTGGAGATAACCGGCGACACCACGCTCTGCAGCAGCGTGCGGCGGGTGCGGGCCATCTCGAAGAAATAGATCGATTTGATCGCTTCGATGTTCATCGCCCTGCCCCCACGATTTCAACGAAAATGTCTTCCAGCGAGCTCTGCCGCGTGGAAATGTCCTTGAGCCTGATGCCCGCTTCGGCCAAGGCGGCGAGCAAGGTGGTGATCCCGGTCCGCTCGGCGCTGGTGTCATAATCGTAGATCAGACAATGGCCGTCGCCCTCGAGCGTCAGGTTGTAGCCCGACAGCACGTCAGGCACGCCATCCAGCGGATGGGCGAGATCGACGCGCAACTGCTTGCGCCCGAGCTTCGACATCAGCGCCGCCTTGTCTTCGACCAGCAGGATCTCGCCGCCGTTGATGACGCCGATGCGGTCGGCGATTTCTTCCGCCTCTTCGATGTAGTGCGTCGTCAGAATGATCGTCACGCCCGAGGCGCGCAGCCGCTCGACCACGTCCCACATGCTCTTGCGCAGGTTGACGTCGACGCCGGCCGTCGGCTCGTCGAGGAAGAGGACCCGCGGCTCATGCGACAGTGCCTTGGCGATCAGCACGCGCCGCTTCATGCCGCCCGAAAGCTCGCGCAGCATGTTGTCCTTCTTGTCCCAGAGCGACAGGTCCTTCAGCACCTTTTCGATATGGGCGGGGTTCGGCTTCTTGCCGTGCAGCCCGCGGGAGAAGGAGACCGTGTTCCAGACGGTTTCGAAAGCATCGGTGGTCAACTCCTGCGGCACGAGCCCGATCATCGCGCGGGTCTCGCGGAAATCGCGCACCACGTCATGCCCCCCGACCGTCACCGTTCCGCCGCTCGGATTGACGATACCGCAGATGATCGAGATCAGCGTCGTCTTGCCGGCGCCGTTCGGCCCGAGCAACGCCAGGATCTCGCCTTCCTCGATATCGAGGCTGACGCCCTTCAGCGCCTTGAAGCCGGAGGCATAGGTCTTCGACAGATTGGAAACGGAAACGATTGGCGCCATGAAAACTGATCCGGAAGGAGGGGCAGAGTCTTGAGGTCCCGCCCTATATGGGACAATTCATTCCGATTTGCAGCCGGCTGGAATGAAAAAACAAGATGACTCTGCGTCAACGCGGCTGAGACAGTCTCGGATCGGCGCCCGCTCCGGCCGATGTCTGCCGCGGGAGCATGCGGTCAACCAGTCGGTCATGGACCAGCATACCGGCCAGCATTGCCACCACGAAGAGGATCGTTGCCGGCAAGCCAAGCGACAGCGAGGCGAGCGCCGGGCCCGGGCAAAGCCCGACCAGTCCCCAGCCGACGCCGAAGATTGCCGAGCCGACGATCAGTCGCCGGTCGATGACCTGATTGTTGGGCAGGTGAAACGTCTCGTCGAACAGCGGATGTTTCAGCCGGCGCGTCACTAGAACGCCGAGCGCCGAAACGAAGACGGCGCCGCCGAGCACGAAGGCAAGGCTGGGGTTCCAGTTGCCGGTTATGTCAAGAAAAGCCTTCACGCGCGCCGGATCGAGCATTCCCGACAGCGAAAGACCGAACCCGAATACGACGCCGGAGACGAGCGTCGCGGCAAGGCGGAGCAAGGCGCTGTTCATGCGAAGAAGCCCGCAAGGAAGACCGTGACGATCGCCGCCCCCATGAAGGTGGCGACCGCTACGATCGAGCGGCGCGACAGCCTTGCAAGCCCCACGACGCCATGACCGCTGGTGCAGCCCGAGCCCATGCGCGAGCCGAAGCCCACCAGCAGGCCGCCAACCACGAGAAGCGGCCAGGAGGCCGTCACGGTCACCGACGGCCAGGCATCGAAAGTGAGGCGGTACAACACCGGTCCGGCGATCAGCCCCAGGACGAACAATGCGCCCGACGAAGCCTGTACGCCCTGCAGCAGGCGCCCTGCGATGCCACTGATGCCGGCGACCCGGCCGTTGGCCACCATCAGGATCGCCGCCGACAGGCCAATCAACAGCCCGCCTACCAGCGCATTCCCGTATTCATTCATGCTTTTGAACCATCCCGACAGAAGATCTGATAGAGCGAGCCGACGAGGCGCGCCACTTTGTCGTGGCTAAGCCGATAGAAAACCTGCTTGGCCTGCCGACGGGTCGAGACAATGCCGGCATCCCGCAACACCGTCAATTGCTGCGAAAGCGTGGGCTGGCGAATGCCCAGCATTTCCTCGAGCGCTGCGACAGAATGCTCGCCTTCGAGCAGCGCGCTCACGATCAGCAACCTGTTGCGGTTGGCAAGTGTCCTGAGGATTTTAGAAACTTCGGCGGCATGCACAGCCATATCGCTGCGCATCCCCGGAAATTGCATGACCGTTCCCATTTCGTCCTCCTGTGGCGTCAAGGAGTGAGTAGGGGCCCCAATGCTTGTAGCGGCCGACCAGACACTATCCAAGATTGTTATATGAAATAATATAATATCGTATTACTTATTACAAAACCAGACGAAACGGCGAGATCGGCACGGCCTCGGCAAACCAAGATTTTCTCATATGCAGAAAAACATATAGAAAATTCAGTTGGTTACAATCGGAAGCGAAAATGCCGGGAATCGCCATATTTGGGGCAACCGTTCGGAACGAGATCCGGATAAGTAAAACCTAAGGTATAATACTACTTAATTAGGGAATCAGGTCGATCCACTGATCTTCGCCGACAGCCGGCCAGGAACGCACTCGAACGAAAGCCGGCGCAAGATTTGCTCGGCCCAGCACAGCAATTACGCCCAGCTGTCACGAAACCGTGACGCTCTTCGATCAGTTTGCATCGCGCGGGCCGCAACATCGCCCTTTGATTTGCGCTCGTGATTTGCAGGCCGGAGCCTCCCCCTTTTGCTCCGGTCGTTGGGCCGGCCTCCCCGCCGGCCTCTTTTTTTGCCGGCTTCCGAGCTTCGATAGCCGGCAGCTGGAAACCACTGGTGCCAACCGGCTGAAGACCTAATCGCAGTGCCGATAGCCGGTCTTGCGGGTTCTCAGGTCGAAGTGGAAGTGGTCCTTGTGGAACGGGTCGCTGCCCGGGCCGAGTACGGTGTTGAAGTACTTGCAACTGTCGGAACGCACGGCCTTCAGCAACGCCTTCTCGCGGAAGGCGAAGAAGCCCTTCTTGCGCACGTCGATTTCCTTGCCGTTCTTCAACACGAACTTGCCGACATCGATGGCGTTGCCGCGCGCATGTTCCGACATCGGATTGCCGCGGCGCGAATTCATCGTGCGGCAGGAGTAGCCGCCGAGCGGCTTGATCGTCTTGATGCCGGACCAGTAGCGGTAGCGTGACGACGGGGCGAGTTCGTACTTCACCCACTTCGCGAAAGCCTCGGTCACCTCGCAATTGAGCTTGACCGCCGGCCTCACGCCGATGCCGCCGGAGAGGCCGCTGAGTTCGATCGGATAGTCGATGCCGCAAGACGGCCCGTTGCTGATGCGCGGAATGTCGCGGAACTGCACGCCGAGTTTCCTCAGGCGCTGGCGGCAGGCGATCTCGGATCCCGGCATCGCGCCGGTATATTCGGGCGTCGACATCGGATTGTCGGCGCGCGGTAGAAAGGCGACCTGCTGCGGCTCCTGCGCCCGCTGACGGGCGGGTTGCTGTTCCATGGCGCGAGCGCGCTGCGCCTCTTCGGCGGCCATCTTGTCCGGCGACAGCGGAGGCAGATCCGGGTCATAGCCAAGGTTCGCTTCGGCCGGCGCGGCGCTGTTTACGCCGCCGAGTTGGCGCACATTCTCTTCACCAATGCCGCCGACCACCGGCTGGCTGGCATTGCCCTCGGCAATGTCATTGCTCTGCTCCTCCGCAAGCCCCACCACAGGCTGCTCCACGCCGAGCATCGCATCCATGTTGACGCCCTCTTGGGGAATGGCGCTCGCGCCGGCGCTTGCCGGCTGGGCGCCCGTCGCCACAGCCTCGTCGCTATCGAGCATCGGAAGCGCGCGGCGCGTCTGCTGAGGCGCCGCCTGCTGCGGATTGGCCCGGAAGGTCGAGGGCTGCGTGGCGGCCGGATAGGCGGCCACCTCCTCCGCCGGCACGGCATCGACAGGAACCGGCCCGATCGACCCGACCCGCGCCCCGCCATCGATGCGGCCGGGCGGCGAAAGCGCGTCATCGGTCGAGCAGGTGACGAGCGAAAACGAAAGAACGAGCGCCGTCAGCGGGCGATGGAGACGAGTAACATAGGCCATACCGAACTGCGCCTTCCTCCAGGCGGCCAGAAAAAGACCACCGTCATCGCCCCGCCGCCCCTGCCGCCGCCACCGCGTTCAATTGGCACGCAATGGTTGCTGCAGCACCTGCAATTGCTGCCTTTTGCCTGTGTCGCAAACCGGGCACAGCGGCCAAAAAGGCTGATTTGCCTGGCATTTTATTCAAATACGGTAAACGAAGGCTTGCGCGCCAATCGCTGGAAATGGGGTGTCCGCGCTGCGAATGGTCCATCCATACCGACAAAAAAGAGCCCGCGTCCTCGTCGGACGCGGGCTCTCATGCAAGGCTCGATCGCTTAGGCCTTAGCGGCACTCGCCGCGATGGACGATCTGGAAACCGGCACCACCCGCCTCGCAGGCGTTCGAGAAGGTTTCGATGCGGCTGCCGCGCTGACCGCAGACCGGGGCATATTCGCGGGTGCAGAACTGGCCTTCGGACGGACGGTCGTCCTCCCTGCGGCATTCGCCGCGGCCGATCACCTGGAAGCCCTCGGAACGCGCCTGGCAGGCGTTCGAGAAGGTCTGCGTGCGGCGGCCGCGCTGGCCGCAGACTGGCATGTATTCCATCGTGCAAGCCTGGGGCGGACGTTCCGGCGGACGGTTGTCCGGGCGGCACTCGCCACGGTGGATGACGTTGAAGCCGTCGGCGCGCGCCTGGCAGGAGTTCGGGAAGCTGCGCATACGATTGCCGCGCTCGCCACAAACCGGCGCATATTCCATCGTGCAGGCCTGCGGGCGCGTCGGCCTCGGCCCCGGCCGCGGCTCGTCGACGACGACGGTACAGGCAGAAAGAAACCCGAGCGCCAGCATCATCAGCGCGATCGGCCGGGTCAGAAGTAGTTTGAGAAGTGCCATGGTGTCCCCTCTGGTGCAGCGGCCGGCAACCGGAGCGACGCCCCGTCGAACACCTCCCGCTTCTCGCGTATCTATCCCCGGCAGTGCTGAGGTCAAGACGGAGAATATCTCCGTGCACGACAACCGGTGTGACGACGCCGGCACCTAAGTGGTGATCCTTGCGACAGCATTGCGGTCAAACCCGAATGAAAAACCCGCGCGGCGTAGCGCGCGGGTCGCAATCGACAAACCTATGCGTCAGGCGGCGCGGCCGTAACCCGCGTGCGAGCCTGAAGGCTGCAGCCGAAACTTCGTCAGCAGCGACTTCAGCTCGCGGCTTTCGGCCGCCAGCGTCTGGCTCGCCGCCGTGGTTTCTTCCACCATCGCCGCGTTCTGCTGGGTCATCTGGTCCATGCTGTTGACGGCGACATTGACCTCCTGCAGCCCGGTCGCCTGCTCGCGCGCGGCCGTGGCGATCGAGGCCACCTGCTCGTTGACCCGGTTGACCTGCGCCTCGATCTCCGAGAGCGCCTCGCCGGTGGAACGAACCAGATCCACGCCAGCGCCGACCTCGCGCACCGAGGCGCTGATTAGCTCCTTGATCTCCTTGGCGGCTCCGGCCGAGCGCTGCGCCAACTCCCGGACTTCCTGTGCGACGACCGCAAAGCCGCGACCCGCCTCGCCGGCGCGCGCTGCCTCGACTCCGGCGTTGAGCGCCAGCAGGTTGGTTTGGAAGGCGATCTCGTCGATGACGCCGATGATCTGGCCGATGCGCCCGGACGAGCTTTCGATCCGCCCCATGGCGTCGATGGCATTGCGCACGATGCCGCCGGACTTTGCAGCGCTGGACTTGGTTTGATCGACCATCGCACGCGCCTCGTTTGCCCGTTCGGATGCGTGGCGAACCGTCGAGGTGATTTCGTCCAGCGCCGCGGCCGTCTCTTCAAGGGCGGCTGCCTGCTGCTCCGTGCGGCGGGAAAGATTGTTGGCGGCCTCGGAAATGTCGCCGGCGCTGGCCGTGACGATCTCGGTCGAATGCGAGATCGAGCCGATGACATCGCGAAGGGCTGCGACGGCGGTGTTGAAGTCGTGCCGCAGCTTGCCGTATTCCGGCGCGATATGGCCGATCTCGGCGGTGAGGTCGCCGCTCGCCAGGAGTTCGAGCGCCGCACCGACGGTTTCCATCGTCTCGGCCTGCGCTTCAGCCGTCGCCCGCTGGCGCTGCTCGTTGCCGCGCCGCTCGGAACTCAGTCGCTCCTGCTGCTCCGCCTCGCGCGAACGCAGCTCCAGCCGTTCGCGAACCGAATCACGGAGAACCACCAGCACCTTGGCCATCTGGCCGATCTCATCGCCACGGTCGGTTTCCGGCACCTCCGAGGAAAGATCTTCGTCGGCGATCGCCCGCATCGAGGCCTTCAGCTTTTCGACCGGCTTGACGACGCTGCGCACGATCGCCAGTGCAGCCATCAGGATGGCGAGAGCGGCCGCGGCAAGAATGCCGGCAACCTGCCAGGCGCGCTCGCGGAACATCGCTGCCAGGTCGTCCGCATAGACGCCGGTCCCGACCACCCAGCCCCAGGGCTTGAAGCCGGCGACGTGGGAATACTTCAGCACCGGCGCGTCGGCACCGGGCTTCGGCCAGTAGTAGTCGACGAAACCCTGGCCGCTCTTTTCGACGGTCTTCACGAACTCGACGAAGAGCTGCTTGCCGTTGGGATCCTTGTTTTCGGTAAGGTCCTTGCCGTCGAGCTCCGGCTTGATCGGATGCATGATCATGGTCGGGTGCATGTCGTTGACCCAGAAATAGCCGCTGCCCTGGTAGCGCATCGCCTTGATCGCTTCGAGCGCGCGCTTCTGCGCCTCCTCGCGCGGCAGCGTGCCGGCCACTTCCAGCTTGTGATAGGCGTCGAACACGGCGATCGCGTTCTCGTCCATCGCCGCAAGCATCGCCTTGCGTTCGCCGACGAGCTTTTCCTGCGCCTGGAACAGACCGAAGGTCAGCGCCGCCGCCATGGTCAAAAGCGCGAATGCCACAAGCGCGTAGAGACGCGCCGAAATCCTGAATTTCTTCATTGCCAATCCCCTGCCCCTCGGCGCTCCCCGCGCCGCCCCAAATCCTGGCTGCCGCGGCATAGCCGGCAGGCACTCCCAGAGCCTGCAGGTTAGGATGAGGTCTTTGCAAAGCTCCTAACGAGCACCCCCTAAATTTGACAATTCTCAATCAGCTTATGCGAAAGTCTAAGGAGCCGGCACCTCAAGGGCCTTGCCGGCATTTGTGCGGCAGCGGGGTCTTCCCTCCGCAAGCGCGCTCGGGTTACATCTTGCCTCCAACAGGGAGACAGGCTGCATGACCGAACAGACGAGACCGACCGGCGAACTCACCTTGCGCACGCTCGCCATGCCGGGCGATGCCAATGCGGCGGGCGACATCTTCGGCGGCTGGGTGATGGCGCAGATGGACCTGTCCTGCGGCATCCGCGCGGCAGAACGCGCCCGCGGCCGCGTCGTGACGGCGGCGGTCAAGGAAATGGCCTTCGCGCTGCCGGTCAAGATCGGCGACACGCTCTGCATCTATACGGACGTGGTCAAGGTCGGCCGTACCTCGATGACGCTCAAGGTCGAAGCCTGGGCGCAGCGTTATCTCTCGCATCTGATGGAAAAGGTGACGGACGCGATCTTCGTCATGGTCGCGCTCGACGAGAACGGCAAACCGAAGCCGGTGCCGGCGGAAGAATAGGAGCGCGGTGCATGGAGCCTGCCCATACCGACCCGGAGATCTTTTCGCATATCCGCGTCGTCATGGGCATGATCGTCAGCCTGAGCCTCGCTCGGCTCTTGAGCGGCATTGCACTCTTCGTCCAGCATCCCGGCAAGACGCGCGTCTACTGGATCCACCTCGGCTGGGTCCTGTTCATGTTCGTCTTCCTCGTGCACTTCTGGTGGTGGGAGTTCCACCTGCATTCGCTGGCGGTGATCGATGTCAGCGTCTACCTGTTCGTCGTCCTCTATTGCTGCGTCTTCTTCTTTCTCTGCGTCATGCTGTTTCCAACGACGCTCGACGACTACAGCGACTACGAACACTATTTCATGTCGCGCCGGGCCTGGTTCTTCGGCGCCCTGGCGCTTGCCTTTGCCGTCGATCTCGTCGACACCGCGTTGAAGGGAAAGGCCTATTTCGCGTCCTACGGCTTTGAGTACCCGGCGCGCAACGCCGTCTACATCCTGCTCTGCATTGCCGCCGCCTGGACCCCGAACCGCCGCTTTCACGCGGTCTTCGTCGTCGCAGCCGTCGCCTACCAGCTCGTCTGGATGTACCGGGCTTTCGATCTTCTCGATTGAGACGCGGCAGGGCCGTCGTTGAGGATTTCCGTCCATTGGTCTTGATCCAGCGGCACGGCAATGCTTTATCCGTTAGTCATATCTATATCTCGCATATGCAGGTCGGGGGACTGTTGCATCATGGAAATCTTTACCGCTGCCGGCCTGGCTGCGCTTCTTCAAGTCATCGTCATTGACCTCGTTCTCGCTGGCGACAACGCCGTCGTGATCGGTCTTGCCGCCGCCGGCCTGCCGACGGACCAACGCAAGAAGGTCATTCTCGTCGGCATCATCGCCGCCACCGTGCTGCGCATTGCGCTCGCCAGCGTTACGGTGCAACTGCTCGAAATCATCGGCCTGCTGCTCGCCGGCGGCATCCTGCTGCTTTGGGTCTGCTGGAAGATGTGGCGCGAAATTCGCGAGCAGCAGGCAGCAAACGCTGCGGGCGAAAGCGGACATGGCTCCGAGGCGCCCAGGAAAACCTTCATGCAGGCGGCCATCCAGATCGTCGTCGCCGACGTCTCGATGTCGCTCGACAACGTGCTTGCTGTCGCGGGTGCTGCCCGCGAACATCCGACGATCCTGGTCATCGGCCTTGCGCTTTCGATCGCCATGATGGGCATCGCCGCCGGCTTCATCGCCCGTCTGCTCAACCGCTATCACTGGATCGCCTATATCGGTCTCGTGATCATCCTCTATGTCGCGCTCGACATGATCTATCGCGGCTGGGTCGAGGTCTGGCCGCATGTCGCGCCGGCCGTGGCCGCCCTGGTCTGACACCGGCGCGTCGGCAGAAGCCGTCGACAAATGAAAAAGGCAGGGCCTCGGCCCTGCCTTTTTGTTTGCTAACGACTCGATCGCTGCAGCGCGACGGACGTCATCACCCCTTGAAGATGAACGACGCGCCGGCCGCGATCAGCGCGAAGCCGACCAGATGGTTCCAGCCGATCGACTCCTTCAGCCAGAAGACGGAGAAGGCTGCAAAGACGATCAGCGTGATCACCTCCTGCATCGTCTTCAACTGGGCCGCCGAATAGACTTGGTGGCCGATGCGGTTTGCCGGCACCGCCAGGCAATATTCAAAGAAGGCAATGCCCCAGCTGGCGACGATCGCCATGTAGAGCGGCGACGACGTGTACTTCAGGTGCCCGTACCAGGCAAAGGTCATGAAGACGTTGGAGATCAGGAGCAGAAGAACGGGCCAGAGATAGGCAGGAGAAAGGGTGAACGACATGAAGAACCTCGGCGTGCGAATCACGCTGAGACGATGCGCCGCCGCCCCGTAGGCGCGCAAGTGCCGCCGCTTCTCCGGCGTAAAGACCTGCCTCGGAAGGCAGCGACCCACTAGTTTTTTGATGTCTGACCCGGCGAATCGCCGTTTCGCATCAGCTATTTCGGCGATTAGCAATCCCTGCCCTAATATTTTACGGGTTTTGCCACAATTTTGCACCGGCGCATGGTGAATGAAGCTTTGCTGCCCGACGGGGCAGACAGGGGAATACCACAACTTCGAAACGGCAGTTGCCGTGAAGCTGGCTCCGCGTTTTACCGCGGTTCGCCGACGTGCCCGATGCGGCGTTTTCTTAACGCCTGCACGCGCGCGTCCGCTGATATCTCCCCGCCCAACATTGGAAACCGTTGAGCAACCGGGTGCCATGCCGGCGATTGCCAGGCCGCCCCGACCGTTCGCACCAAGCAACTTGTCAAGGAGACCTGACCATGAAGGTCCTGGCGTTTCTTGCGGCTGCCTATGTCGCGCTTCTAACACCTGATTTCGCCAATGCGGGCATGCTTGCCCAGGCGCAGCAATACAAGGGCCTGCACGAGGTCAAGAACAACAAGACCCTACGCGCAGCGCTCGGTATCAACCCGGCCCGCACCCCCTGGTGCGGCCATTTCATGGGCATGGTTGCCCGCAAGGCCGGGCGCAGTCCGCCGCAGAGCTTCGGCATCGCCCGTTCCTGGCTGCGTTTCGGCGCTCCCGTGAAGCTCTCCTATGCCCGTCCCGGCGACGTCGTCGTCGTGCGCACCGGCCGCGGCTATCACGTCGGTATCCTGTCCATGCTGTCGAAATCGACGGCCCAGCTGATTGGCGGCAACCAGTCCGGCGGCGTCAGGGTCTCGCAGTTCGCACGCGGCCAGGTGGTCGCCATCAGACGGTAGCGCGGCCACAACCGCGCCCGAGCGAGTTTCTTTCAGTGCCGGCTTTCCGGAATGTTGGCTTGCGCCCTCAGGCGAGCTTCAACCGCATGGCACAGCGTCGCTCCGCCGGCAGCCCATGCGCCGCCTCGTTGGCAAGGATTTCAGCAAGACGCGGATCGAGTTCGCCCGCATCGAGCGTCACAAAGCCGAGCTTGCGATAGAAGTGCTCGTTCCAGGCAAGATCGCGGAACGTCGTCAGCGTGACGGCGGCGAGTGATGTCACGCGCGCATGCGCGATTGCCGCCAGCATCAGCGTGCGCCCAAGCCCCTGCCCCTGACGCTCCGCCTCGACGGCAAGCTGCCAGATGTGCATGGCATCGTCGGCAACCGTCGCGCAAAGAAAACCGATCGGCCGGTCGGAGGCATCGACTATTACCACGGATAGCCCGGTGCGCAGGAACTCGCGATGAGCGTCTGCCGACTGCACGTCGTCGTCGGCAATCCAGGCAAGCTCGGGGACAGTGCGGAACACTTCGCCGGAGGAGCGCTCGATGTCGGGCAGAAGAGGAAGGTCGCTCTCGCGTGTGGGTCGAATCAGCGGCATGATGGCGCCATCCTACCGCCGCACAGCGCCGCGTCGACCCCTCTGCGTCTTCCCTGGCTGACCGCCACGCCGCTTAAAGCGGCAACGCCATCAACATCTCGTCGAAATAGGCACCGTCGACCCGCAGCGCGCGTTGTTCTAGGCCGTATTCGACAAATCCCGCCTTCCGGTAGAGATTGAGGGCAGCAGCGTTCGACGAGACGACTGTCAGCAACAGCCGCTCCACCTTGCCCCGCGCCTCGGCGATAATCCCGTCGACGAGCAAACGCGAAAGCCCGGTTCCTCGTGCCTCTGGCAAGACATACATGCCCCAGAGGGTCCCCTTGTGCTTTGCCTTTATCGCCGTCTGGATCGCGAGGCCAGCAACACCCATAAGCTTTTCGTCACTACCGAAGGCGCCGAGGACGATGCCCCCATCAAGCCGTTCCGCTGTGACCTCGATCGGCCGGCTGGCCTCATCCTCGTAAGATGCACCGAAGGCTTCGGGATGCTTCAGAAGGCCATCTAGCCGAACTGCCCGATAAGCCTCGGCATCATTGGAGGTGAGCCGGCGAATGGAAAAAGGCGCCATCACTGTTGATCCCGTGCGCGATAGAGGTTGCCGGCCTGAACCAAGCGCGGCGGCATGAAGGCCGCGAACCTTGCACAATCGGCCGCTCCGCGGAAGCGCCGGCGAGTACAATCTCGCGTAGAAGCCGCGCGGCGCATTTTTACGCATTGTGCAGCGTCTTCAGGCCCGATCAGGGCGATTTACGCTTCTCGGACTTTCTAATTTAAGTTACGCTTAATTTCCTTCTGACCAGATGCCGCAGGAGGGGCCCGCCGCCTTGGAACGGAAGCTCGCCGTGATCCTTGCTGCCGATGTCGCTGGCTACAGTCGCCTCGTCGCGATCGACGAGGAAGGCACGCTTGCGACCCTGGCCACATACTGCGAGACGATTTCCGGGTTGGCTTCAGAGCACGGGGGGCGCGTCTTCGGCGCAGCTGGCGACAGCCTGGTCGCAGAGTTCCAGAGCGCCGTTCAGGCCGTCCGGGCGGCGGTCGCGATCCAGCGAACCCTACAGCGCCGCAACGCCGACCTTCCGCCGGAGCGGCGCATGGAGTTCCGCATCGGTCTCACGCTCGGCGACGTCGTCGTCGACGGTGGCAATCTGCTCGGCGACGGCGTCAACGTCGCCGCCCGACTGCAACAGGTTGCACAGCCGAACGACATCTGCATTTCCGGCGCCCTGCACGACCAGATCGAAGGCAAGCTCGAGTTTCCGATGCAGCGGCTCGGCGAGCGTGCGCTGAAGAACATTCCGCGCCCGGTCCTGGTCCACCGTGTCGACTGGCGCGAGGATCCGGTGGGCGGGGATCTGCCCGGTATGCCGCTGTCGCTACCCGACAAGCCGTCGATCGCCGTGCTGCCCTTCGTCAACATGTCCGGCGATCCCGAGCAGGATTTCTTCGCCGACGGCCTGACCGAGGACATCATCACCGCGCTGTCGCTCTACCGCTGGTTCTTCGTCATCGCCCGCAATTCCTCCTTCGCCTACAAGGGCCGCGCCGTTGACGTCAAACAGATCGGCCGGGATCTCGGCGTGCGCTACATCGTCGAAGGCAGCGTGCGCCGGTCCGGCTCGCGGGTGCGCGTTACCGGCCAGCTGATTGAGGCCGAGACCGGCAACCACCTCTGGGCACAGCGCTACGAGCGTGAATTCGCCGACCTCTTCGCCATTCAGGACGAAATCACCCAGCATGTAGTCGCGGCGATCGAGCCGGAGATCCTGATCGGCGAAAACCGGCGCGCGCAATTGCGGGGCACCGACAATCTCGGCGCCTATGAATGCCATATGCGCGGCACGCTCTTGCACAACGCCCAGGATTCCGCCGCACATTTCGACGAGGCGATCGAATGGCAGCGCCGCGCCATCGCCCTCGATCCGGAATTCGGCCGCGCGCACATGATGCTCGCCCGCTCGCTGTTTGCCCGTTGCTTCTTCGGTTTCAGCAAGGACATCGACTGCGACAGCGCCGAGCTGCAGGCGGAGGCCGCGCGGGCGGTGGTGATCGACGATCACGACCCCTATTGTCACTATGTCATGTGTCTCGCCAACTTCGCAGCCCAGCGGCCGCACGCCGCGGTCGAGGAAGCGCAACAGGCGATCGACATCAACTCCAACTTCGCGCTCGCCCACATGGCGCTCGGCTGGGCGCGCATCTATATCGGCCGCTTCGCCGAGGCGCTGGACCCGCTGCACAAGGCGCTGAGGCTGAGCCCGCACGATCCGCTCACCTATCTCTTCCTCAACCGCATGGCGCTCGCCCACTACCATCTCGGCAATTACGACGAAGCCCTGCGCTGCGCCGAACGGGCGCTGCTCTTGCGCCGCACCTATTTCAACCTGGTGATGCTGATCACCTGTCTCGGCCAGCTCGACCGCATCGACGAGGCGCGCAAGCTCCTTCCGGAAGCGATCGCCAACGCACCGAGCGACGTGCCGCGCTACTGGCGCTTCTTTACCGCCTATGTCGATCCCGCCGACCACGCGCATTTCAACGACGGGCTCGTCAAGGCGGGCCTGCCCATGGTTCCGTAGGCCGCCATGACACGATCGCAACTGTTCGGGGTTCTGATCGGCATGACGGTGGTGGCGTTCTTCACCGTTCTGCGCGCCCAGGATCCGCAACTGCTGCGCCAGGCGCGCGACGTCACCTTCGACGAATACCAGCGCATTGCGCCGCGCCAATTCGAGCCCATGCCGGTCAAGATTATCGACATCGACGAGGCGTCGCTGCGCGAGCTCGGCCAATGGCCCTGGCCGCGCGATCGGCTGGCGAAGCTGACCAACCGCTTGAGCGAGATGGGTGCGGCCGCGATCGCCTTCGACGTGCTCTTTGCCGAGCCGGACCGCCTGTCGCCGCGCACGGTGGTGCGCGATGTCGGCGGCGTCGATCCGTCCTTCCTTGCCACCCTGCCCGACAATGACGAGATCTTCGCCGAAGCGATCCGCGACAAGCCCGTTGTGCTCGGCTTCGGGTTGACCAACGAGGGCAGCTACCTGCCGCCGGTCAAGGCCGGTTTTGCGCTGACCGGCGAAAGCGCCAACGAAGCGCCGCCGCGCCTGCGGGCCGCGACGCCGCTCAGGCCGCAGCTCGAGGCCAATGCCGCCGGCCTCGGCCATATCAGCCTCAATCCCGGCTCCTCCTCGGCGGTGGTGCGCACCGCCCCGCTGTTCCTGAGCGACGGCCAGCAGTTCTATCCGAGCCTGGCCATGGAGGCCCTGCGCGTGGCCCAGGGCGCTTCGACCTATGTGCTGGCGGCAGCACCCGACGTCGCCAACACGCTGACGGCCGTCAAGATCGGCGACTTCGTCGTCCCGCTGATGTCGACCGGCGAGGTCTGGCTCTATGTCACGCCGGACACGACGGAACGTTACATCTCCGCACGCCGCATTCTGGCCGACGGCGAGCCTTCGCCGGATATCCGCGCCGGCATCGAAGGGAGCATCGTCTTCATCGGCACCTCGGCCGCCGGACTGCAGGATGTGCGCACCACCGCGCTCGGCCAGAACGTGCCTGGTGTTTCGATCCACGCCCAGATCGTCGAGCAGATCCTCTCCGGCCGCTATCTCTCGCGCCCGGATTGGGCGAACGGGCTCGAAATCCTCTCGATCGCGCTCGCCGGAACGCTGCTGGTGCTGCTCACCACCTTCGTCAGCCCCGTGGTCGCACTCGTCTGCGGCCTGGCGGTGACGGTGCTGGCGCTCGTCGCCTCCTGGATCGCCTTCTACTATGGCGGACGGCTCTTCGATCCGCTGGCGCCGATCCTCGCCGCCTCGATCACCCATTTCGCGGCCACCGCCTATCGCTTCCTGGTGACCGATCGCGAACGCCGCGAGGTGCGGCAGGCCTTCGGCCGCTATCTCTCGCCGTCGCTGCTTTACCGCATCGAGCATACGCGCAATGCGCTCAGCCTCGGCGGCGACGATCGCGAGCTCACCGTCATGTTCGTCGACGTGCGCAGCTTCACCGAAATGAGCGAGCGCATGACGCCGACCGAGGTCGTCGCCTTTCTCAACACGCTGCTCGATGCGCTGAGCCGGCATGTGCTGGCCAACGAGGGCACGCTCGACAAGTTCATCGGCGATTCGATCATGGCCTTCTGGAATGCGCCGGTCGACGTCGCCAACCATCCGCAAAAGGCGGTGCGCGCGGCGCTCGGCATGCGCGAGACGCTGGCGCGGCTCAACGCCGACAATGCCTTCGGCTTCGGCGCCGACCAGGAGGTGCGCATCGGCATCGGCATCCATACCGGGCTTGCCTGCGTCGGCAACATGGGCGCCGAGACGCGGTTCAACTATTCCGCCGTCGGCGACACCGTGAACATCGCCGCGCGCATCGAAGCGGCCTGCAAGGACGTCAACATCGACATTCTGGTGTCCGAGGCCACCGCCCAGGCTCTGCCGGACCATGCCATGCTCGACGCCGGCGCCCTCGGGCTAAAGGGCAAGACGACGCGAACGCGGGTCTATGCCGTCGCCGGCGACGAAAACCTCGCCGCTTCGCCCGCCTTTCAGGATCTGCGCGGCCTGCACGATCGGCTGGTGGCCGCACTCGGCGCTCGGACGCAGACCAGCCGCAGCATCATCAACGCCGCCAAGCTGAAGGCAGCGGCGCTGACGCCGGCGCTCGCCGGCTTCTACGCCCGGATCGGCCGCCGCGCCGACCATTTCGTCCCGGCGACGGAAGAGAGTACCAAGCGTCCGGCCGAATGAGCTTGCCTGCGCCCGCTCGAATGCCTGTTTACAGGATACATGCGGAAACGACCGTAGCCTTCTGATTCAGAGCAGTTTTCAAGAAGAAACACCTCGCCAGAGAAAGACAGCGAGGCGCACCGGTTCGGCTTCGAGATCAGGTACGCGCCAGCAAAGCCTTGGCCGTTCAATCTTGGCTTGGGGCCTGATCCTGCTGCGTCCCCTGATCCTGGCTCGGTTGATCGCCGCCACCGCCGTCTTGCGGACCTGGGTCGCCGGGGTTGTTCGGCTGCGGCCCCGGATCACCCGGGTTTTGCGGCTGCGGTCCGGGATCGCCCGGGTTCTGGGGCTGCGGTCCGGGATCGCCGGGGTTCTCCGGCTGCGGGCCCGGATCTTGGGGCTTTTCCTCGACCTTTGGTGGCGGTTTCTCCTCGCGTGGCTTCTCTTCGACGGGAGCCGGACGCTCGGGCACCGTACGGGTGGTGCCCTCGAACTGCGCCGCGCGCAGCCCGCAACCGCCGCCCACCCAGCCGATCGCTCCGGACAGGCGTTGACCTCCGGAGAGGAACGGCAGCGCCTGGGCATTGCCCAGGGATTTCAACGTCGTGCGGCTCACCCGTTTCGGTTCGGTGGCGCGGCGGCCGGGCTTGGCGACGACGCAATCGCAGCGCTGCGTCAGCTGCCGGCAACCGCCTGGACCGCAGAAATCCGCCGCGCCGCTGAGCAGCACCACCGCGGTGGTGCCGTCCGGGCCGACAAAGAAGTCGAAGGCGGTGCCGCGCACGCCGATGGTGCCGGCCGGAGTGACGATTTCATAGGCGGAATGGCCGGACTTGCCGCTGATCCAGCGGAACGTGCCCTTGGCGGCCATGATGGTGAGCTTCTTCACCGACTTCTTGTCGTCATAGACGAACTTGTCGATGACGACGGAAGACCCCCAGCCGACGGCAAGCTTGGTGCCGTCCTCGAAGACGAACTGCCCGAGCCCGGACTTCGATGTCGATATCCGTTCGTTCTTGTAGACAGGGTCTCGGACCGCAATCGCACCGCGCGCACCGTTGACGGCCGTCCGGATTTCCACTGCCTTGCCGACCGGTTCGGCGGCAAACAGGGACATCGGACCAAAGACCACGGCGCAAAGCACGAGCGCGGCACCACGCAAGCAGAACATGGCACCCTCCAAAGAACTATAGTTATCACGCGGCAGGCTTGGCTGTCTTCTCGCCCAATCGGGGTAACGCAGCGTCAGGCGCGCAACCGTAAGGGTTACAATGCGACAGGAATCCGACCCGCCTCGGTTGAAGCCCGCGATTCAAGGCGCAAACGGCGCCGGAAGCGACTTCGGAAACCGGGGCGAAATGTTGCCCTTTTGTACTCCCTCGCCCCTTCACTTTCCGCCGGACTCTCTCCATATTCCCCGCCATGACCAAAGCCCCGAAGAATGCTCCCCAGAAATCCTCCCCATCCGGTTTCGAAGAAGCGCCTCAGGCGCCGCTCTCGGGCACGCCTCTGTCCGGCAATGTCTCCGACTGGGTGAAGCAGCTCGAGGCCGATGCGGAGGCCTCGGCCTTCGAAACTCAACGCCAGATCGCCTCCAAGGCCGGTAAGCATCGCAAGACGGTGGAGATCGCCGCCTCCAAGGCGGCGCGCAAGGCTGCGGGCGTGGATGACGAGGCGCAGCCGAAGAAGGCGGGCAGAAAGGACAAGGTCGAGATCGTCGGCAGCAAGTCTGCGCGCGGCACCTCCATGGGCGGCTCGACCGACCCGAAGACCCGCGCCGCCGCCGGCCTCAATCCGGTGGCCGGCCTCGACGTCTCGCTGGAAGACGCCGCCAAGCTGACCTCCACCTCGGGCGTCACCGCCACCGTCGAGGCGCTTTCGGCGCTGATCGAAAGCGGCAACCCGCTGTTCAAGGACGGAAAGCTCTGGACCCCGCACCGCCCGGCCCGGCCGCCGAAATCCGAAGGCGGCGTCGAGATCCGCATGGCCTCGGACTACCAGCCGGCCGGCGACCAGCCGACGGCAATCGCCGATCTGGTCGAGGGCCTGAACTCCGGCGAGCGCAGCCAGGTGCTGCTCGGCGTCACCGGCTCGGGCAAGACCTTCACCATGGCCAAGGTGATCGAGCAAACGCAGCGCCCGGCGCTGATCCTGGCGCCCAACAAGACGCTGGCCGCGCAGCTCTATGGCGAGTTCAAGAATTTCTTCCCGGACAATGCGGTCGAGTATTTCGTATCGTATTACGACTACTACCAGCCCGAGGCTTACGTCCCGCGCTCGGATACCTTCATCGAGAAGGAATCCTCGATCAACGAGCAGATCGACCGCATGCGCCACTCGGCCACGCGTTCGCTGCTCGAGCGCGACGACTGCATCATCGTCGCCTCGGTCTCCTGCATCTACGGTATCGGCTCGGTCGAGACCTATACCGCCATGACCTTCCAGATGAGCGTTGGCGACCGGCTCGACCAGCGGCAATTGCTCGCCGACCTGGTGGCACAGCAGTACAAGCGCCGCGACATGGATTTCCAGCGCGGCTCGTTCCGGGTGCGCGGCGACACCATCGAGATCTTCCCGGCC
>JAESGS010000509.1_pt1 | contig 26852 bp, 23 predicted proteins | sample 9269761 | NCBI WGS metagenome assembly JAESGS01 (sample SAMN15741799, study PRJNA653493) | algae metagenome | isolation source: Cyanosarcina radialis HA8281-LM2 and co-occurring heterotrophs from damp... | place: USA: Makauwahi cave, Hawaii | collected 2011-01-06 | reverse complement strand
ATCCCGGCGATCGAAAGCCTGGTTGCCGACGCGGTCGAGCATGGCGCCCGATTGGCAACCGGCGGCCATCGCATCGGCAACCGCGGCTACTTCTTCGAGCCGACGGTTCTGGCGGACGTGCCGCTTTCCGCCCGGATCATGAACGACGAGCCGTTCGGCCCGGTCTCGATCATCAACCGCTTCCATGATCTCGACGAGGCGATCCACGAGGCCAATCGCCTGCCCTTCGGTCTTGCGGCCTATGCCTTCACCGGATCGGAGCGCAGCGCCCATCGGCTGGCAAGCGAGGTCGAAAGCGGAATGATTTCGATCAACCATCTGGGTCTGGCGCTCCCGGAAGTCCCCTTCGGCGGCATCAAGGATTCGGGCTACGGCACCGAGGGCGGTTCCGAAGCGATCGAAGCCTATCTGGAAACACGCTTCGTCACGCGAAAGAGCGTCTGACGCTGCGGTAGGCGAAACGTGGGCTGAGGAGCGACGTCGCACTGCGTTCTTGCACGGAATCAGTGGCAATATTTCCACCTCGAAGTGGCACACATAACCTTGCGGCACTAGATAATTGAGCACCGCTGCCTTGGTGGTGGAGGGGAGAAAGCCGTAGCGGCCGGCTCGCATCAAGAGCATGGTGGCCGCAGTAGGACGAGGAGCAGCAGGCATTGTCGACATCCCGCGTTCGCGTCATCGATCTTGAAACGGCCGGCAACGGACCGAACGACGTTTGCGAGATCGGGTGGCAGGACGTGATCCGCGAAGACAATGGACGATGGGTCGTCAACGATGAGCGCGGCGCACGGATGGTCAATCCGGGGCAGCCGATTTCGCCCGAGACGATGGCCATCCATCATATTCTCGACGAGCAAGTCGCCGGTGCGCCCTACTGGAAAAATGTGGCGTCAGAAGTATTGCATCCGCACGGCGGGATCGACGCATTGGCCGCACATCGTGCAGCCTTCGAACAACGGTATTGCACGCCTCGTCTCACCGGCGGCTTGCCCTGGATCTGTACGTGGAAGTGTGCCCTAAGGATTTGGCCCGATCTGCCACGGTTTTCCAACCAGATGCTCCGCTACCAGCGTATGCCGGAAGGGCTCGTTCACGAGATAGGTCTTCCGGCCCATCGAGGCATGCCGGATGCCTACGTGACGGCCCATCATCTGCGGGATCTGTTGAACGCCGCATCGCTCGATCAGTTGCTGGCGTGGAGTGCTGAGCCGGGCTTGTTACCGCGCGTGCCCTCCGGGCCTGATCGTGGGAAGGGCTGGGATCGCCTTAGTACCGAGACGCTCACCGAATTTCTTCGCGATAGAGACAGCGACATCCGCTTCAGCGCCCAGACCGAGTTGAAAAGGCGCGGTGAATTCGAAGCTAGAGCGGCCGTCGAGCCAGTGCAGCAAACCTTGCTGTGACCGGAACGCGCATGCGCCAAATGTTGGCCGGCGAACGCGGTAACCTGCCTTTGTGAAGTACTCTACCCGGCATCGACAGGATTTTGCCTTGAAGACACGCAAACCGCTTATCCTCACCGCCCGGATCGCGGAGAGAGATCTTGAGATCTTCGATCGGCTTCGAAACGCGCATTTTCCGTCGGAGCGAAACTTCCTTCGGGCTCACCTGACGATGTTTCATCGGCTGCCGGGCGAACACCTCGAGCGGATCGTTGGAGAAATACAGGCCGCTGCCACCAAGCGTGACCGGATCCGCGCGGAGGCAGCCAATGTTCGCCATCTCGGCGCGGGCGTCGCGTTCACGATCAGAAGTCTTGCGCTTGAGGAGCTTTATGCAGAACTAAAGCGCGCTTTCATGCCATGGTTGGGCGGTCAGGACATGCAGAGGTGGCAGCCGCATATCACCGTCCAGAACAAGGTTTCGCGGTCAGCAGCAGACACCTTGCACCGGCAACTGACACACGATTTCAAACCGCGATCGTTGACGCTGGAAGGCCTGGACCTCTGGAGATATCTAGGCGGACCTTGGCAGCTCGAACGAGCGATCAGTTTCGAGGTCTCCACTCCCCTTGCAGCGCCATAAGGCCGGCTCAGCGACGATCATTGACGATCATCGCTGAGCCACATGGGCGGGCACCGATGCTTTATCCGCGCGCTTATGACCAATAAGGTCGGGGCACAGAGGCTCCGAAAGAAGACTGTGGGCCGCACCAGGAAAAGACCGCCTCCCCGTCGCATCGCGCGGAGGCGCAGATCGATGATGGAAGCAATGCCGAACTCGCTCAATTCTCCGAGCATCGTTCTGACCGGGTCTCGGTCAGGAAGATGACGAACGCTGTGGTGGGCAGTGCGAAGCCGATCATGGAGGCGAGCCACCATCCACCAGAGGCAAATGCCCAGGCACCCAAGGCAGAACCAATGGCGCCGCCAGTGAAGAAGATTGCCATGAACAAGCCGTTGAGCCGGCTGCGCAAGTCCGCGCCGAGTTCGTAAATCGAACGCTGCCCCGTCACCAACGTCATAGTGACGCCGAAGTCGAGCAGGATTGCTGCAAGCGTCAGAAGCGTGAGCGCAAGGGTCGAACCTTCAGAGATTTGCGTCATCAGAAAAGCGGCCGCGACACTGACAAGGCCGAATGCCGTTGCCGGCCGCACCAATCCCTTATCAGAAAGGCGCCCAGCGATGGGCGAAGCGATTGCGCCGGCAACACCGGCCAGGGCGAAAAGCGCAATGCCATTATGACCCAACCCAAAGCTAGGCCCCGCAAGATAAAGCGGCGTCACGGTCCAGAAGAGGCTGAATGCTGCGAACTGACAGGCCTGATAGGCGGCGCGCCGCTGCAGGACCGGCTGCGTCGCGAGAAGCTGGGCCATCGACTTGAGCAGCTGGCCGTAGCTCAATCGACCCGCCGCAGGGATGCGGGTCGGCAATTGCGTCCATAGAAGGGCTCCAAGCCCGACCATGACGATCGCGGAAACATAGAACACGGTATGCCAGGAGCTGACGCCGGCGATTAGTCCGGAAACCGGCCGCGCCATCATGATCCCAACCATCAAACCGCTCATGATATTGCCAACGACGCGGCCGCGAACCGCGTCCGGTGCAAGGTTGGCAGCGAACGGCACGATCATCTGGACAGCAACCGAGCCAAGGCCGATGGCGAGCGAAGCGGTGAGAAAGGGTCCTGGTGTGGTGGAGAGCCCGGCCGCGATCAGGGCAAGGGTAACCACGCTGATCATGCTCACAATCAACCGACGATTTTCCAGGAGATCACCCAGTGGCACGAGGAGCAGCAACCCGAGGCCATAACCGATCTGGGTCACAGTCACGATCAAGCCTGCTGCCTCTGCCGGTAGGCCGATGTCGAGTGCGATCGGCCCGGCGAGTGGCTGGGTATAATAGAGGTTGGCGGCAATCAGGCCGCAGGCGGCGGCCATCAGAAATGTCATGCCGGTAGAGAGTCCGGCCGGGCGATGCGTCTGGGCGAGGGAAGCTGGAGTTGTCATGAAGATGCCTTGGGAGAAATGAGGCGGGGCGGGTTGATCAGTCGAGAATGCGCAAGATTGCTTCGCCGGAAGGGAGCATCTGGTTCTCCAGCTCTCCGGTCTTGCCGGCGATACGCACGCCCTGCAGATAGGAAAACAGCGCAAGCGCGGTACTTTCGGGATCGACGTCATGGCGAATTGAACCATCCAACTGGCCATCGCGAATGAAACCTTCGAGCCGCGTGACCAGCTTGCGATTGTGTCCTCCGACCCTGGCGGCGATCTCGGCATCGGAAAGAACCAGTTCCACGGCGGCGCCGATGGCCAGGCATCCACGCCTGCCGGTCTCACCACAGGCGGACATGGCATAAAAACCGATGACGCGGGCAACCTTTTCGCGACCGGTGGAGGCTGAAGACAATGCCTGTTCCAAAAGGTCAGCTCGGACCTGCTTATAGCGGTCGTAGGCAGCGACGAAGACGTCACGCTTGTCCTGAAACGCCTTGTATAGGCTGCCGGCAGTCAGTCCCATTTCGGCTTTCAGTTCTGCGATGGAGGTTCCGTGATAGCCCTTCTCCGAAAATATGCGGATCGCCGCGTCCAGCGCTTGGTTCATGTCGAATTCGCGGGGCCGTCCGACCGGGCGATGGGAGTTGCTTTCGGAAATCATCTGACAGCCTATTAGGAAACGATCGTTCCCTAATAGGCTGTCAGATGGCTTTGGTCAAGCCGCTTGCCTGTCGGCATCTGTTGGAAAGACGAGCGGCGCGAGCTTAGATCGAACCCGTTCGCAGCTGATGAAAGACCCACGTCACGCTTGGTATCGATCACGGCGGCCGACAGGAGCTGCGGCGTTGCTTCAGAGCGCAGACTAGTCGCCCGTGGGCGTTCCACCGTGAATAAGCAAACCGTCGATCGCCGTGCATTCATAGCGACGACGTCGACCGAGGCACCTGCCGGCGATCGATATCGCAAGAGCCCATGTCGGATTCAGCGTGTGGAGCTCTTGTCCACCGGCCTGCGCTGCCGGCTGAACAATCTGTTTAGCACGTACACATGTTCAGTCGCCTTTAGGGGAGGTATTTCCAGACGAAGCACTCGACTTGGAGCCGTCCGACGGATTGGCTCACCGGGGCTGCCCTAACCGCCATGGGCGGGCCCTCGCACCGCCGCACGACCGGCGCTCCCCGGATGTGCCGACTTGGAGGGTTGCGGTGTTTCCGCCGACAGCGCCTCCCGGATGGCGTCCGTGATCGCAGAAACCACAAAGTCCGCCTGCGTTTCCTCGACAATGAACTTCCCGGGTTCGTGTTCGTCCAAGTCCTGCCATAGGACTATGCCGACCCGCGCTCCAGGAGCCAGCCGCTTCAGGCGGCGGACAAGGAATTTGGCGTGGCGCATGGATTCTCGATCGAGAGCAGTGAGAACGATGGCATGCCGACCCTCTATCGGCAGCTCCTTGATTTTCTGCGGCCTGAGAGCTTCATGGCTGAAGAAATTGACGTCCGCGCCTTGTACCCGCAGAACCTGCAGGAGCATCATCGCCGTGACATCATCGAGCGCACTTCGCCCTCCAAGGCAAAGCACGGATCGCCCTTCGCCAGGGGGGAATTCATAATCGTTCAGCTTTTCATCGGTGTGGCGTTCGGAGTCTTCGCTTTTGTCTTCGTCTTCCTCTTCAACCGCGATCTCCTCGAGGTTGGCAACCAGTGTGCTTGCACTTTCGGCAACCCGTGCCCCTTGCTCTTCCGTCAAGGCACCACGCATACGGTCACTTTCGGCCAGAAGCAGCGCGGGGATGGCAACCGTGTCGTAAAATTCGACGAGGTACATTTCCTCAAGCATCTCCTCTGCATTATCCGTCGCTTCGTCCGGGTCTCCCGCCAGCAACCGTTGGTAAAGGCGCTCCTTTGGATTAAGGACGGGCTCATTGCCCAGCAGAATTTCGAGGAACTCGAACTGGCGGACGTGACGGCCAAGCACAACCAAGCAGACGGTGAGCGGGGTCGACAGTACCAGTCCAATAGGCCCCCAGAGCCAGGCCCAGAAGATGGCAGCAACAATGATCGCAAGGGGAGACAATCCTGTGCGAGACCCATATAGCCAGGGCTCGACAACGTTGTTGCTGACAAGTTCAAGGGCAATGAACAGCCCAAGCGTCAGGACTACCAAGCTCCAGCCCGGAGCGGCTGCGAACGCGAGAAACAGCGGCAAGGCAGCAGCAATCACCGGGCCAATATAGGGCACGAAGCGCAGCACGATCGCGAGCATCCCCCACAAAAGTGCGTTTGGAATCCCTAGGAACCAAAGGCCAATCGCAAGCGGCACCCCATAGGTGATGTTGACGACAAGCTGCATGAGCAAATACTGGCCGACACGAGCGCCCGCATCTTGGAGTGCCTCGGTCGTTCGATGAAGATCGCCATAACCGACCAGCCGGATGAATCGGTCGCGCAGATCCTCGCGCTCGAACAGCATGAAGATGACGACGACGATGACGAGGCCAGCGGTTGCCAACGGACCTAGGAGCGGATTGATGACGCTCATCAGGATTTCGATTGGGCGCTGCGGCGAAAATATCTCTACCAGAAGCGGCTTCGGTTCAGGCGCGGTCGCAGGCGACACAGCCACATCTTTTTCAGGTCGGCTGAGCTCGACGCTGATCCGCTCCATCACCCGGCTCAGTCGATCGAGTATCTGACTGTCCGATCCAGCCTCTTTTAGAGAGCGGACCTTCTCGACAATGTTTGTCTGGTATCTCGGCACATCCCGCGCGACCTCGCTGATTTGCAGCGCCACGATGACGCCAAATGCAGCGAGGAACAGGAAAGCCATCGTCACGGTCCCGATGACCGCGACCGAGCGAGGGCAGCCGGCGCGGCGCAGCCTTGAGACAACGGGTGCAAGAGCAAACGTCAAAAGGATGGCTATCGCCAAGGGAAGGAAGACATCCCTGGCTATGTAGAGCACCGCCACCGTTGCAGCACTTGCTGCAAGCGTCGGCAGCTTCGAAGTCTCGGCTGTGGCCCGCGACAAGGTCAGCGGATGCAATTCGGCGGCCATATTGACCGGTTCTTTCCCAATCTTGCGCGAAAATCTCAGCATCGAACCTCCCGGGACCTTCCAGGCGTGCCCCTTCTGGTCTCCAATTGCCAACCCTCCGGCCCGGTGGTTCTCAAGCTACGGGCAGGCGTCATCCATCCATCGGCACTGCCGATCACCACGACCGACCAAGCTGATAATATTAGAACGGACGCACAAATAAGCCAGACGGCGAGGCCCAGACGGCAAAGACCAGCCTGGCTTGCAAAGTTGCGGGATTTGTCGACGCCGGGTCCCCCGAGTGGCTGTGGTCGGGGTGATGATTGGCGGGTCTTGGTGTTTGTCACGTTCCTCGATAGGCATATCAGAGACGCGCTGATCGATGCCACAAGCGTCATTCGAGCATTTCGCATGATCCTCGCCGAGGGTGGATCAGCGTTTCCAAGTCCATAGAACGACCGTTCGACCGGATAAAAAAGGCGCGATACCTGCCTGTTCGCGGCTGAATTGTAGCCCAATTTGAGTAAGCGCCTAAGCATTGCTCCCCAATTTCAGACGTGCTGGTATCCGCTCTCAATCGAGGGAGTGTTATGTTTGACGATGAGATCGACGTCGAGTGCCCCGAGTGCGGCCACGAAAACGGGACACCGGTTGACCGCGTGAGGGACGACGAGCACCTTCCCTGTGAAAGGTGCGGAAGCACCATCGCGCTGGGCAAACAAAAGCATTTGCTCATCATCGAGCACGTCACCAAAAACATCACGAAACTCAGGCGCTCGCTCGCCAAGTTCAGGCAAAACTCTCCCGCCGCCCGCCGGGGGCCCCGCGGAAAGTCATAGATGGGACTGCGTCCCCTCCCGCCTCTAAGGCTCCCCGTCATCAAGAATGCCGTTGCGATGGCGCACCACGCTGCGAGGCGACGCTAACAGCCCGGAGACCCTGCCTATAGCGCGGGTGATAGATCGCTTTCTCCGTGGCTGGTTGTTCACGTGATTTCAAAAGCGTCGGATGGGCCAGCCATCTCGCGAGCACAATTGAAGGATGAATGGCGCGGAGTATGGAACAACAGGAAAGTCGCATGCGTTTTAGCGAAAGCTTGAGGATAGCTTAGTGCGCTCTACTACGGATCCAAGGAGGTCCGTTATGGCAAAGCATCCAAGATACGTATCGCCGAAATCGACGGGCTTGTACCCGGATCGAGATCTGGACTGCCAAATGGCAATGGAAGACGTTTTCCAATCGGTCGCCGAATATGGCGAGGCCGCCGGCTGGAGCGAACGCGAGGTCGCCGACGCGTTGATTGAACTGGCGCATAACCGGTGGTTCATGCTGGATGCCAAGGAGAAGATGTTCGAGGAAGCGGCCGGCGTCATCATTCGGAAGGGCAAGGCCTCCTCACTCCACTGAGCTACTCGGCCTTCGTCTTCCGGCGATGAGGAGAAAATTAAGCGGGAACGGAACCGATTTCATCGCCAGCGGTTTGTAGGGCGGGGCCGCTGTGTTCCATTCTGCCGGCCCACGCAAGCAACCCACTCTCATGGCCCCCTAGTCGCATTTCGGGGCCATTTCTTTTGTCATCAATAAATTAGCAACCAGACAAGGAACAAGGTCTGTATCGGTGAGTTGAGACTCCGAGAAGGAGTTTCCTATGGTTTTTATACGACCTGAATTCGATTGCCGGGGCGGCGGCGGGGCTGACGTCTCAGGGCTGATCGCTTCGATCAAATACGCTTTGGCATCCGAAGCGCCCTTCGATACGCAAAACCTTTGCTTCAGAGTACTCGGAACATCCGTCGTCATAGAGGGTCAGGTCAGCCACTGCAGTGGTGACGATTTTGTCCGCCGTATCGCTGAGGATATTGCCGGCGCTAACCGGGTCCTCGTGCGCGTCGGTTGTCCTCGCAGCAACGGACTTTCAAAGATAGGCCACAGCACAAACAAGGAGAACGGTGATGCCTGACATAGGCGGTAGCGGCGAGAGCATCGCAAATATGCTGACAGCACACGGACGCGAGCCGACCGATTTCCCAGACGATAGCCCGCTCGGCAAGGGCGATTTGCGCCAACCGCGCGAGCCAGTGCCGGAACTTGACGAACCCGAGGATGAAGACGATCTCGACGAGACCGAGGAAATAGAACTCGACAGCATCCTTGATCCAGACAGAGACGACCCCGACGACGACTTGCCTCCTCCGGAATAGCAATGGTCTGACCCGACTTTTCGGAAGAGAAGATGGAACCCGTTCGAGGCATCTGCGTTTTCGTTTCTGTGGAAACCTGGAGCCCCCGACCCGGGTGACGCCTTCACCATCCCTCCGGAAGTGAAGCCTCGGTAAGCCAATGGCCTCGTCGCCCCCCGACGGGGCCATTCCTTTTCATGGTCCTAAATTCGGGGGAGCGTTTTTGCTCCTGGCAACCACAATGGGGCTCGTTTGAGACGTGCGCACTTTCCTGAGGTTGCCCAGCTTTGGAGCATCAACGTTAAAACGGGGAGATCGGTTGGTCGGCCTGTCTCGCGCCAGCGTTACGAAACTTTCATTTTATCATCATGCAGATTGTCACGGACTGTCACACGCAACTGTTAGCAAGCGCCCCGGCTTCATCGTGCCACCGACCCTGGTGTCCGCCATCCTGCAAGGAGCGTTTTGCAAATGAGAGTCTCCGTCACTACCTCCGTATTCCTCGGCCTGATGGCTAGCGTCGCGTTTGGCGCGCCGGCCGCAGCCGCCGAAAAGACGAAATTCGAGTTCTGGTACGGCCTTTCGGGCGATCTTGGCGAACGCGTCCAGGATGCCTGCAAGAAGTTCAACGACAGCCAATCGGAATTCGAGATCGTCTGCACCTCGCAAAACGGTTACGACACCACCCTGCAAAACACGATTGCCGCCTACCGCGCCAAGAAGCAGCCGGCGATCACCCAGATCTATGATGCCGGCACGCTTGATATGATGCTGTCCGGCGCCTTCGTGCCCGCCAAGAAGCTGATGGCCGACAATGGCTACACCATCGATTGGAACAACTATTTCGGCGGCATCGCCAACTACTACGCAACGGCGAAGGGCGAGCTGAACTCGTTCCCGTTCAACTCCTCGACCGCGATGTTCTACTACAACGTCGACGCCTTCCAGAAGGCCGGCATCGACTTCAAGCCGGACACCTGGGAAGAGGTCGAGGAAGCAGCCCGCAAGCTGAAGACGGCCGGCTTCGAATGCCCACTCGCGTTCAACTTCGACACCTGGCCGCTGATGGAGCAGTTCTCGGCGATCCACAACCAGCCGATCGCAACCAAGGCGAACGGCTACAACGGACTGGACGCCGAGCTTGTCGTCAACAAGACCAAGTTCGTCGACCACGTGAAGTTCTTCAAGAAGATGGCTGACGAGAAGCTCTTCGTGGTCAAAACCAAGCAGCTCGGCATGGACATCGTCCCAGCCTTCACGTCCCAGACCTGCCAGATGATCCAGACCTCGGTCGCCGACCACGGCACGATCGGCAAGACCCTTCCTGAGAATGTGAAATGGGAAGTCTCCATGTTGCCGGTCTGGAAGGGCACCGAGCGGCAGAACTCGCTGGTCGGCGGCGCATCGCTCTGGGTCCTCGCCGGTCGTCCGGAAGCCGAATACAAGGGTGCAGCCGCCTTCCTCAACTACCTTGCTACGCCGGAAATGGCCGAGTGGTGGTCGACGGTGACGGGCTACATCCCGGTGACCAAGACCGGGTTCGACGCCATGAAGGCCAATGGCTTCTACGACAAGGCTCCCTATAAGGGCCGCGAACTCGCCATCCAGAGCCTGTCCTTCACCCCGACCTCGGAAAACACCCGCGGCATTCGCCTCGGCGGCTTCACGCAGATCCGCAAGGAGTTCGCAACCGCCCTCGAAGCGATCTTCATGCAGAACGCAGACGTACAGGCCGAACTCGACAAGACGGTGGAACGCGGCAACGCGGTTCTGCGCCGCTTCGAGAAGACCTACGCCGGACAGACGCTGAACTAAAATCTGATCCGCCCGGAGCCCGCCACCATATCGGTGGGCTCCGATCGCTCTTCTTGCGCATTGGAATTTCGACATATGGACAAGCGCGCGGCCTTTCGCAGCTGGTGGCTGCCCAGCCTATTCGCCCTGCCGCAGATCATTTTGATCCTGCTCTTTTTCTATTGGCCGGCTGTCGCCGTTTTGCGATGGGCCTTCACGTTGGAGCCGCCGTTCGGTGGTGCCGCCGAATTCGTCGGTCTTGCCAACTTCCAGGAAGTGTTTGCCGATCCACTCTATTGGAACTCTGTTGGCGTCAGCCTGGTATTCGCACTTTGTGGAACGCTTGCCACCATTTTCATCGGTCTTGTTCTTGCCCTTGCTGTCGACCGGCAATTGCCGGGCTCCGCGCCGTTCCGGTTCCTCTACATTCTGCCCTATGCGATTGCGGGACCGGCAGCCGGTATGGCCTTCCGCTTCATCCTGTCGCCCGAGCGCGGGCTGATGGCTTCGGTCAACGCCGCTTTTCCGGATTTCTGGAACCCGGCCAAATACGGCAGCCACGCCCTCATCCTCGTGATCGTCGTCTTTGCCTGGAAGTGGGCGGGCTACACATTCATTTTCCTGCTCGCCGGCCTGCAGTCGGTCCCACGCTCCCTGATCGAGGCAGCCGCGATGGACGGCTGTGGCCCGATCCGCCGCGCCGTCGATATCCAGATCCCGTTGCTGGCGCCAACGCTCTTCTTCCTGCTGGTCATCATGATGACCGAGGGTTTCGTCGGCGCCGATACCTATGGCATCGTCGCCCGCACGACAGATGGGGGCCCGAACCACGGCACGGACGTGATGGTCTACCGCATCGTCGAGGAGGCGTTCCGCGGCCTGAACTACTCGGGTGCCTCGGCCCAGAGCCTCGTGCTCATCGGCCTCATCATGATTTTCACCTTCATCCAGTTTCGCTTCATCGAGCGCCAGGTCCATTACAAGTGAGGCTCCCATGATCCAGCGGACACCCTTTGCCAACGCCCTGACCTATGGCGTGATGATCTTCGGCTTCCTGCTTTTGATCGGCCCCTTCATCGTCATCGTGTCGGGCGCCAGCCAGACCTTGCAGCAGGTCAACGCCATACCCTTCAGTTTCGTGCCGCAGGATCGCCTCTTGGAGAACATGGGTGCTGCCTGGTCGCGCGCCAGCCTCGGGACGGCGATGCTGAACAGCTTCGTCATGGCGAGCTTGGTCACCGTCGGCAAGGTCGCGCTGTCGGCGTTGACGGCCTTTGCCATCGTGTTCTTCCGAACACCCCTAAAAGGCTTTTTCTTCTGGATGGTGTTCATCACCCTGATGCTGCCGCTCGAGGTGCGCGTGGTGCCCACCTATGCCGTCGCCGCCGACCTGTTCCAGCCAATCCGCTTGCTGATTTCCGCCGTCACCGGCTTCGAGGTCTCCGTCGACTGGAACCTTCTCAATTCCTATGCCGGCCTCACGTTGCCGCTGATCGCCACGGCGACTGGGACCTTCCTCTACCGCCAGTTTTATCTGACCCTGCCGGACGAACTGGCGGAGGCTGCGCGCATGGACGGGTCGGGCGCAATTCGCTTCTTCATCGATATGCTGCTGCCGCTGTCGCGCACCAACATGCTAGCACTGACCACGATCATGTTCGTCTACGGTTGGAACCAGTATCTCTGGCCCCTCCTGATGGTGACGGACCCGCAATACAAGACCACGATGATGTCACTGGTAGCACTCCTGCCAGCCGACAACGGCACACCCGACTGGAACGTAACACTTGCCGGATCGCTGATCATCATGCTGCCACCGCTCATCGTCGTCGCCGTGCTGCAGCGGTGGTTCGTGCGCGGCCTCGTGGCCACGGAAAAATGACCCCGCTTTCCCCAAACAGAAGAAACAGAGAGGTCCGCGCTCATGGCTGACATCGCAATCCGCGCCGTGCGTAAATCCTACGGAAAGAACCCCACCCTGCATGGCATCGACCTCGCCTTTGCGTCGGGAGAATTCGTCGTGATCCTCGGCCCGTCCGGCTGCGGAAAATCGACGCTTTTGAGAATGATCGCCGGGCTGGAGGAGATCACTTCGGGCGAGATCGCGATCAACGGGAAAGTCGTGAACCGGCTCGAACCGCGCGAACGAGGCTGCGCCATGGTCTTCCAGAACTACGCTCTCTATCCGCACATGACCGTTGCGGGAAACATCGGCTACGCCTTGAAGGTGGCGGGCGTCGCAAAGGCGGAGCGCCTGCGCCGGATTGAGGAGACCGCGAAGATCGTGGGGCTTTCCGACTATCTCGATCGCAAACCGGCGGCGCTTTCCGGCGGTCAGCGGCAGCGCGTCGCGATGGCACGCGCGATCATTCGCGAACCGAACGTGTTCCTGTTCGACGAACCGCTTTCGAACCTGGACGCCAAGCTCCGCGTCACCATGCGGGCTGAGATCCGCAAACTGCATCAGCGCCTCCAGGCAACGTCCATCTTCGTCACGCATGACCAGGTCGAAGCAATGACGCTGGCCGACAAGCTGGTCGTTATGAACAAGGGCGTGGTCGAGCAGGTGGGCCAGCCGCTCGACATCTACCACCGGCCGGCAAGCATCTTCGTTGCATCCTTCATCGGCTCGCCGGCGATGAATCTGTTCGAAGCCACTGTCGACGTTGAGAATGCTTGCCTCGCATTCGGCGGTACGAAGATGACGATCGACAGAGCCCTGGCCATGCGACTGGGCGCAAGGCAGATCACGGTCGGCATCCGACCGGAACAATGTGTCGTTGCGCCTGAAGGCGTCTCGATCAAGGTGGATTTTGTCGAGGAGCTCGGTTCGGGCCGCGTCATTCACTCGGAACTGAACGGTTACCCATTCGCGGCCTCAGTCGACGAGCACACACGCGTGCGGCCGGGCGAGAGGATCACCCTGGAACTGCCGCTCGCGCACTTGCACCTCTTCGACAAGGAGACCGGCCGAAGGATCGAGGTCGATCTGGAGCCGCGCGCCGTCCGCTATTCCGCTAGCCAGCCGACACTCCAAGCAGTCTGATCACTTTCATAACCCAGGAGAACCGTGATGAACGATATCATTTCCGCCGTAGGATTCTGCAACCGGACGGGCAAGGGTGACCTTTCGACCCTTGATGCCTCGCTACGCGAAGTTGCCGAGACGGGCGCTGACGCCTGCGAGATCGGGATCTATGGCGAAGAGATCGTCAGCGGCGGTCGCATTATCGAAGACCGTGTCCAGCGCGTCGCCGAGATCACGAAGAGGTACACTTTCAACAAGCTATCGCTGCACGGCCAGATCGTCTCCAACTTCATGGATCGCCAGCACCATCAGCTGCAGAAGAAGGTCGTGAGAGCTATGCTCGAGTTGTGCGACCGGCTTGGCGCGGGGATCCTCGTCCACCACTCCGGTGCAGCACAGCTTGCCTCCGGAGAGAACGCCGCTGACCTCGACAAGATGGAACGCGACGCTCTTGCGGAGATGGCGGAAGTCGCAAAAGGCTACGGCGTTCGCATTGCACTTGAGAACATCTTCACGACGGAAAGCGGCCAGTACCGCCAATCCCCGAGCCAGGTTGCCGAAACGGTTCGGGCGATCGGTTCCGACAACCTCGTCGCACTCATCGACTTCTCGCATGCCTATATCGAGGCCACGCATCGCGGGCTCGATTTCCGTAATGAACTCAGGGCCATGGCCCCGGTGACCGGTCACCTTCATGTTCACGACAGTTTCGGTCTGCCCTATACCATGAACCGCTTCTATCATCCGGCAGAAGCGACCGCGCTCGGCATCGGGGACCTGCATCTGCCGATCGGCTGGGGCGACATTGCTTGGGATGACATCTTCTCTGAGCTGACCTTCCTTCCGGATACGACGCTGATCATGGAAGTCAGCGCCGAGCGCTTTGCCGATCAGCAGCTGGCGTGCCTGGAGCAAGCAAGGCGTCTGGCGGCGGGCGTGGGGCTTCGGCGCGCTGCTTAACGTGCCACCGACGGCCCTGGCAGCGAACAGCTGAATGGTGTTCCGGCTTGTCGCAAGCAAAGACACCGGCAGGATCAAACGTTACCGAGGCGCGCGACTAGACGAGGAGTGCGCCTCGACCTGGCAAACCTGCGCGCCGCGCGTCTGGACTGCACCTCTCAGCTGCCGGGCGTCGCCAGAGACCGGCCATATCGATGATATCGTCTCCTGGCGATGACGTGGGCGGGCTCCGAAGCTTTTTCTTCGCGATCGACCACCGCTACCACTTTCATGAAACGAAAAAACCGGCGACCAGTGTCCCAATCGCCGGTTCGACTGTCTCACCGGTCGCGCGGTGGACAACAGCGAATACTAGCGGGTCTTCCTGTCGTCGAGATCCACGCCTTCAAGCTTCGCCACCAGCGTAGCGCGGTCCTCAACCGACCTGAGGCGGACGGTCAAGGCGGTACTCTTGACCGGGACCTGCGGAGGCAGGGACAGGGCGATACCTGGGATGTTCTCGGCGGCCCACTGTTTGAATCGAGGCAGCTTGTTTGCGCCGCTGATCGGCAAAGTATGACTGTATCTGAAGCTCATTGCTTATTCTCTCTATGTATGCGGATTTGGCCGGATAGGTCGGCATTTGAGGGATCGCCCCCGGAAGGACCCTGGCGCCGCTCTTGCCGTCGCAGGTAGTGGCGCCAGGCATTCATCGTGCGCGACTGACCCTATGGCTGCAGACGGACTTGACTGGTCGCCGGCACTTTTCGAGGTGCGGGAACGTCGACACTTCTTTAGCGCCTCAACATGAGGATCTCGTCGAGCGCCGATTGTTTCCCGGTGGCGCCGGTCTGTGGCTCCAAACATTCAGACGCGGCATAAAGGGTACGCACGAACTCCGAAAGTTCGCGGTCATCAAGCTTGTCCGCCGCCGCGGCGAGCGAAAACCAACGCCGCTGCCTTTGTGCTTTTTCGCGCCAATCAACCAGTGTCCCGCGCACGTTCAGCCCAAACACAGCCACGCGGCAGGCAACGTTTGCGCCGTTATCCAGGCGTTTCATGTAGCGATAGCTCGTCACCGGCGCCTTAGAGAGGACCCCAATGACTCCGCCCTCCTCCAACGCTTCCCGCGATGCGGTCTGGCGGGGCGCAAAGCCCTTCATTGGCCATCCCTTGGGCACGATCCACCGCCCGCTCCTGCGCGACGTGACCAGCAAAATCCTTGCCTCGCCATTCTTGGCGATGCGCCAGGGAAGAGCTCCGACCTGCTGCATCTCTTCCGGGGCAGCCTCCTCAGCGGCGCAACGGCTCTTATTGGTGTCCTTCATTTTCTGTTCCCCCTGCCAACCGCGCAGAGAACCGGCGGATGCGCGCTCCGTTCGCGCACGGCGCGCGAGTTGCGGCGGGCGGCAGCGCAGTGCGTCTTGCACCACGGGCAACGGCGAGCAGAAAGGGGAAGATGCCGGTTGCAAGCGATGCAAACGGGGCGGGCTGGAGACGCGGGCATGGATACACTCCGTCAATAATGAACCGCACTGTTGGTCAGTGGATTCCCGGAGCGGCGGGGGCTATGGCGGCGTTACAGGATCAGGGTAGCCGGCTCCGGGTAAGGGAGCGTGCTTGCTCGATGAGCCGCGATATCCTGATGAAAGTTTCCGTATGCATAACCCTCACATCGCCCTTTCGTCCGAGCACATCAATGGGCAATTTTGTCGCGCCATATTCAGCACTAGAGCGCCATCAACATTGCGCGCTCAGGTCGGCGGCAGTAAAGGCTCAGTTTCGGACAACTGGTTTTCAGAACACGGCTCAATCTTTTGACGAGGCTGAATGAATCCATCAGCGGCAGCGCCAAGGTACCCAGTGCCTTTCGGGGTTGGCCAGGAGCGATGCAATGCGGCTTGACGGGAACCAACCCGCCAAAGTCCGAGACAACTATGGCGTCGATTGTGGGGCATCCGACGTTCGCCAGAAGGGGCGCTTGATTTCGACCAGCTGGCGTCGCGGATCGCCGGCTTTGGCTCTGTCGCGAATGAGCGCAACCAAGTCTGTCTTGATAGTGGCGTCGGACAAGAAGTAGCTGTGGCCGATGAAGCCTCCGCCGCCCGAAAACTCGACGAAATCGACCAGCCCGCCCATATGCGACCCTTCCCATTTGGACGCCGCCTCATTCCTGCCCCTGGGAAGATTGCCAACAGCAAGCTGTCCAAGCCGCAAGGCGCTGCCAGAGATTAGCGTTGACGCTTTCAACGCCTCGTCCCTGGGAGACGAATAGACCGTAAGGTGCATGGAGCCTTGAGGGGGCAATGTGCCTGGTGTCGATTTGCTCCCGAAGGCAAGGTCCGGGTCCGAGACCCAGGCGAACAACTTGGACGACGCTACATCGAGATCGATATCGGGAGCGAAAAACACAGCGTTCGCGATCTTGTAACGCTGCCAAAGCGAGGATCGGCTGACATAGGCTTCGATGGCAAGCTGCTGGATGACGCTCGCGAGCACATCGGTTCCACGGCTATGCGCCAGCAGGTGCAGCCTCTCGACACCCTTCGTTCCGGCAATGGCGCGAACGGCCTTCTTGAAGTCCGCAACCGCAAACTCGCTCGACTCGCGGTCAATGTTGTACCCAAAGAACGAGCCGCCAGTGCCTCCGGCGGGCCAGGTCAGGATAATGCAGACAAACTGGTTTTGCAGCGATCGGCAAATCTCGTCGGTGGCGAGTGCGGCATCGTCGAAGCTGTTGTTGTACCCGTGAACGAAGACGACGACTTCCTTGCGTCCGGCTGTCGCGAGACGCCGGGCAATTTCGGCCTGCAGCGATGCGACAGCCTGTTCATGTGCCGCGACTGCCTCAGGTGTGCGGCGTAGCCCGCTCGCCGTCGCTACGACGCCGTAAGGCGTTGCCGGAAACCGCCCAGTCTCCGAAACGGCGTCGACACGAAATTTGCTCTTGCCGGCGGTAGAGTTGCGTTTTGGGATGATCGATACCGAACCGAAGCTCAGGAATATGGCACGCTTGGCACCGTACGACAGCCTGTTGTCGGACACGACCATCGGCTCTCGGTTCGTGATGTAGATGAGATCGGGAGCGCCGGAAGCTTGTGGCGTTCGAGCAGCCTGCGCACTTTGTGGCACGGGTGACGTGCTCATGGGCTGCGCTGTGACCTCGGCACGCTGCGTGGCACAGCCGACAAGGCAGACAAGCATGAGGAGCCCTGCCATTGCCCGACAAAGATCCATCTAGAGACCAGCCTTGTCCAACCCGTAGGCCTTGTCGGCGGAACCAGGAACGGTGCGGGCCGCGACACTGATGCGGTTCCAGGCGTTGATCGCCATGATCCGGAACGTGAGATCGGAAATCTCCTGCTCGGATAGTTCAGCCCTCACGCTGTCGTAGATTGCATCGGGAACGCCGCCGTCCGGGAGCTTCGTCAACGCTTCCGTCCAGGCAAGTGCGGCCCGCTCACGCGGCGAGAACAACGTGGACTCACGCCAGGCTGAGATATGGAAGAGGCGCAACGGCCGCTCGCCGTGGATAATCGCTTCCTTGGCGTGCATATCGATACAGAACGCACATCCGTTCATCTGGGACGCGCGCATATCGACGAGGATCAGGATGCTTTCTTCAATCGAGCCATTCTTGATCTCGTTGCCGAGCGCCATCATGGCTTTGACCATGCCGGGCGAAAGCTTGGAGTAGTTGAACCGCTGGGTCATCGATGCTTCCTCCTCCGCCTGGCACTCTTGACCGACATGGTCGCCTTCTATCGTGCCGGAAGCGCATCGCGTGCGGCAGCTATACATCCGTTTATGCGCCGTTCGACCACGGGCCGCCAGCCAACGGTGGGTCAGATTGAAAACGAAGGCCTTCCGGATATAATGCAGCCATTCTTTCACCAAGGCTGCCGGTCCACCGCCGTGCTTCGGCGTCAGTCATTTTGTTGACCGTCGTCTTCTGCGGAGCGACAGATGTCGAACGACGATGGACTGAGGAAAGATACCCACTTTCACGAGCATACTCGCAATATCGCCGAGCTCGCGCTTGATCTTCTCGACAACACACCCGGCCACATGTGGTCGATGGATACGGCCGGCCGGTTCATCTACCGCAACCGGAGCATGGACGCCTACTTCGGCCGCGGCCTGAAAGACCATGGCGCATGGCTTGAACGCATCCACAAAGACGATCAACGTTTTGTGGCGACGACCTGGCGGCGGAGCGTGGAAACGGGCGAGCCGCTCGACAGCGCTCACCGTCTGCGTGGCGCGGACGGTGAGTTTCGCTGGTTTCGCGCATCGGTGAGACCTTCAAGGGACGCCCAGGGCCGCGTCGCCGTCTGGCACGGGCAGACCATCGACATCGAACACCAGAAGAAGGCTGAGGAGAGCCTGCGTGCTCGTTCCGTCGAACTATCCCTGCTGGTCGATATGGTTCCAAGCAATCTATGGCGCCTGACACCCGACGGCACCACGACACTCGTCAACAGGCGCATGGCTGACTATCTGGGTCTTGACCTGTCAAACGTCAGTGACATTGCATCCGTCATGGACACGATTTTCCATCCGGACGACGCCGACGCCGTTTATGCCGAGCTAACCCGCTGTCTTGCGACCGGGGAGCGATTTTCGATGCGATATCGATTGCTTCGGGCGGACGGCGCCTATCGCTGGATGTCTGGCCGCGCTGAGCCCCTGCGTGACCAGGACGGCAACATCATCCAGTGGTTCGGCCTTTGCCACGACATAGAGGATCAAGTGCAAACAACGGCTGCCTTGCGCCGCTCGGCCGAAAAGCTTGCGCGCGCGACCCAGGCGGCCAATCTTTCTCAGCTTTCCGCCTCGATCGCGCACGAAGTCAACCAGCCGCTGGCGGCGATCGCCGCGGACGCTGACGCGTGCCTGCGCTGGCTTTCGGCCGATCCTCCGAACGTCCAACGAGGCAAGCGTGCGGCAGAGCGAATTGCCCTGGACGTCGCGGCGACCGCCGAGGTCATCAGCCGCATGCGGGCCCTTTTCAAACATCAGCCACAGGAACGGGCGGTCGAGGATGTAAACCGGCTTGTCCATGAGGTTCTTGATCTGATGTCAGATGAAATCGCGGCAACGACGACGCGCATCGACCTGACCCTGGACCAGCATCTTCCCGGAGTGTCGCTCGATAGGGTTCAGGTTCAGCAGGTCCTGGTAAACCTGATCCGCAACGGCATCCAGGCCATGGACACGACGAACCCCCTGCGTTCGCTGAAGATCATGTCCAGCCACGATCGTTCTCAGACCGTCCGGATCTCGGTAGAGGACGCCGGAGGCGGTTTCAAGGATCCGGAGCGCGCGTTCGAACCGTTCTTTACGACGAAAAGCAACGGCATGGGAATGGGTTTGCCGATCTGCCGATCGATCGTTGAAGCCCACGGCGGCCGCCTGTGGGTCGCAAACAACGAGGCTTTAGGCGCAACCGTGGCATTCACTTTGCCCGTCGCTTCGACCGACTAGGGGTGTCAGCCTAAGTCGCCGAATTTCGGAGCCGGTCGGCCAAGCGGTCTCCGTTAAAAGCGCGTGCGACGATGGAAACGGCAAGCGCCCAGGCGACGATGGTCAAGGTGACGCATACGGTTGCAAGGCTTGCGTATCCCGAAGCTGCTATCACTGCGCCGGTAAAGATTGGCCCGGCAGCAAATCCGAGCAGATAAGCCGACCCGGCTGCTGCCGCCCAGCGCCCGCGCGGGTCGAGTGCCGCGGCCAGACCGAACAGATACGGAAGTGAAAAGTAGTAAAGGACCGCGGATACGATGACGGCAACACAGTAGGCCACCGGGTTCGTCCAGAGGCAAAGGACGAGTGCCACCACGACGTAGCCAAGGCAGAATGCGGAGATCGGGACCGCCCTGCCCCAGCGAACGTTCAGTGCCGTGGCCGCACCGGCGCCGGCAAGCCCAACGACCGTCGACAGGGTGAGAAGGTAGCCTACCGCGGCCGTGTCCAGACCGATGCGCTCGCCCATCGGTCCGCTGAAGGCAAATAGACCGGCGGAGACCGCGACGAAAAGAACAATGGCAGCAAACAGCAGGCTTCCAAGCAGAGGCACAGAAGGCGCCGTCCGGGTGGCGGTCTGCTTTAAAGCTCGAAGATCCGGTATGAGAAGAAGAAACGGAGACAGGGCCAGCGTCAAACCCGCCAACAGCGCAAAAATCCCTCTGTGGCCATAGGCTGCGGTCACCTCGCCCCCTATCGCGAACAGCAACACGCTGCCGATTGCCCAGACGAGCTGGAACAAACCAAAAGTTCTTTCCGGATTGCGGCAATGAGACGCGACAAGGCTGAGCGACATAGCATAGAGCGCTCCCTCGCCAACGCCTGCAGCGCCGCGCGACAAGACCAGCGAAGGCCATCCGTCAGATACGATAGAGGCGGCTTGAGCCGCCACGGTCAATATCAGCGCAGACATCGCGGCGCGTCGGTAGGATAGCCGCGGCAGCACTGGCGCAATGAGGATAGCCGTTATGGCCAGCGCCAGCAGTTCGACCGAGGCTACGATACCGGCGTCACGTTCCGACAGTGCAAGGCCATCAATCAATCCCGCAACCACGAAGGGCGACATCTGCGGAACGAGGCCACCGATCACCTGACAGGCCGTAGCGCCGATCACAAGTGAAAGCGGATCGCCAGACGCGACAGAGACTGTTGAACGATTGGCCATGGCCCGGTTTCCCGACCGTTTCCTGTTCGTTGAAAATCACCTTTGCATTTCACAAAATGGGCGCCGACGATTTGCCGACGCCGGTCCCGTATGTGGAACGTCAAGTTTGCACGAGCCGTCCTCTGCGAGCTTCGGAACGATCGCCGGCTGCCATTTCTATCATGATCGATGAAGGTGTGGACCGTAAAGTTGGCTTACCTTTCCCTTCAAGCGGAAATCCTCGACAGGACGTCAGCCCTGCAGTGGGCGGAGCATCCGATCGTGCATGGTCGCAGCGCGAGAGACAAGGGCGTCGGGGACGGTGGGCGTTGCATCGCTGCATCGCCCCCGAAGCAAAGACCTCAAGCGGCGGCTTGAGGTTGTTGGGCATACCAGGTTCTGAAGTCGAGTTTACCCAGCTTTGCGGATCCAAGAGGAACCAGTGACTGATCGTCAACGCGCGAGCCAAAGTACTTGGCGTCGGGGTCGACAACAACCTTGCGGCTATCGCCGACAGCAGCCAGATACTCGGAAATGAACTCGCTCATGGGCTTCTTTTCAGGGCCGGCGATTTCGATCGTCTTGTTGTCCGGCGTGCCGATCGTCGCTTCTGCAACAAAGGTCGCGACGTCCTCTGCAGCGATGGGCTGGAACGCGCCCGATGAGACACGGGCGGTCCTGTCGACCGTTGCCTCATCGGCAATCCCGCCGAGAAACTCCAGGAATTGCGTCGACCTCACGATGGTGTAGGGAACGCCGCCCTTTTTGATCAGGTTCTCCTGGGCGACCTTGGCGCGGAAGTAGCCGTTGTCGGGCGAACGTTCGATACCGACGATGGACAGCGCGACGTGGTGGCTGACACCGGCTGCACGCTCCGCCGCGAGCAGGTTCGAGGTCGATCGTTCGAAGAACGAAAGTACGGCACTCGGTTCGAAAGATGGCGAGTTGCTGACATCGAGCACCACCTCGGCACCGGCCAGCACATCGGCCAACCCTTCGCCCGTCAGCGTATCAACGCCCGTGGACGGCGCCGATTGCACAACGTCGTGGCCCTTGCTTCTGAGGCGCTCTGCGACCTTAGAGCCGATGCGGCCCGTGCCGCCGATAATAACGATTTTCATGGTTCTGCTCCTTGCAGGCTCGTCGATGGATCACCGCATTCGATTATGAAGAAACGCTTCACTTCGCGGGCAACACCATCTCCGTTTCGGTGGTATCGAGTACGAAAACGGCCAAGATCTTTGCTGGCTCGCTGTCGCTTGCGTTCGCGCTCACGCGGTGGTGATCACCGGGGACTTCGATCCAGTTCTCGCCGGTCTTGTAGACCTTCACGGCACCGTCGTTGATCTGGCTCTTGATGCTGCCTTCGATCACCGTCGCATAGATAAAAGCGCTCTTGGGGTGGGTATGTGACGGGTTGTGCCCGCCGGGGCCGTATTCGACCAGAACGCCGCGCATGCTCTTGCCCGGCACATTGGGAAGGGCGTGGTCGAACACCACTGTGACCTTGGCATTATAGGGCTCGTCGGAGGCCGCTACCGGTCCGGTGATCAGCGTCGCAAACAGCAAGCCAATCGCTAATCTTCGCATGGATTTCTCCTCCATTCACGTTGTTGGCAACGGGTGAGATCCTATGGCCGGCCTCCGGGGAGAAACAGATATACGTAGGTTTGCCGCAGCGGCGATTTTGTCTCGGCAGATCTCATGCCCGCGTCCGAACCACCGCGCAACCGCTTCAGCTTTTCGCGCTTTCACGCTGGCTTCGAAAGATGGATCGGATGGCATGAAGCAGGTCCAGCTTGCGTCGCTCGCGCTGGTTCGCAGGCAAATCCGAACGTGCTCCGATCGCTTCGCGTTGCGCCAGGTGAATTGCCAGATCCTCCGCAATTTCCGGACGCTTCGACAAAAGCGGCGCGAACGCTGCCTGATCGACTTCATAGACGGTGAGGCGGGTGACGGCATGGAGGTCGTGTTTCTCCTTCATTCCGGCCAGCAGGCCGTCCTCGCCGAAGAAATCGCCGGGGGCGAGACGTGCGATTTCCACATCGCCGCTCTTCATCGCCACCACGCCGTTCTTGATCATCATCAGGCTTTCGAGCGACCTGCCTTCTCTGACAATTTCGGTGCCGGCGGCAAAGCTGCGCGGCGTCGCCGCCGCCGCAAGCGTGTCGCGTTCTTCCTGGCTGAGATTGGAGAAAATCGGGATCGCGTCGATCAGGTCCTGCGCCGGTGCGACGGCGTGCTGCGGGTCGGACCTGCCAGGGTTCTGCATGAGCACGCTCTCGGCAGGCAGAGCCAATTGCACCCCGTTTGCCCTGCAATGCCGATAGACGAGGTCGATGACTTCGTTGCGCGCCGGGCCACGCTGCGCTGGGCTGGTGACCCTAAACTGGAGTTCGACCGTGATCGCGCTGGCATCAATCCCCACCAGTCCGACAATGGGAGCGGGCTGCTTCACGATCGCGTTGCAACTGTCGAGAACAGCATGCATCACGTCGACGATCACGTGCGGCATAAAGGTCGGAGCCACGCGAACCGAGACGATGATCTGATGGTTCTCGTCCGGCTGGCTGATGTTGGTCAGCCCCACCTTTGCCAGAACACTGTTCGGCAGGACCACGAGATTGTGCGCTGCGGTCAGCAGATGCGTCGAACGCCAGTTGCTTGAGACCACCCGCCCTTCCGTTCCGTCACTGAGGCAGATCCAGTCACCAAGGACATAAGGGCGGCCGAGGGTCAGGGCTATGCCCGAGAACACATCACCCAACGTGCTCTGCAATGCGAGACCGAGAATGATGGCAATGACGCCCGAAGTCGCAAGCAAACCCCCGATCGGCACGCCGAAGACGAATGCCAGGATAGAGAGCAGCACGCCGAGGTAGACGACGGCAACGACCAGGTCCTGGATCAATCGTGCTTCTCGCGGTCGGCCATCGAGGACAAGATAAAGCCGGACGAACCCGATCACCGCCCAGGAAAGATGAGCCCACCAGAGCGTCTTTGCCGCCACGAGCAGTGTCTGCGCTCCTTCGAGATCGGTCCTGTCGTAGCGAAACGGATTGAGGTCGCTATAGGTGAGTGCCGCCGTCATCGACGCGAAGAAGGCGATCTGCACGATCAGCCGCGCCGTGGCACGCGCCCTGCCCTGCAGATGCCAGACGACAATTCCGGCAATGCCCAGAACACAAACAAGGACGGGGAACAATTGCGTTTTCTGGTCCATTTCCACTCCCCTGGTGAGCCCTACGCGCCCTTCAACCGAGTAGCGAAGAGGTGTGGAGGCGAGCGTCGGCGTTCTAGGGACAAAGGCAGGGTCGCTGCAGACGATGCTGGCTGGGCGACAGCTCTTTCTCCGCTACAGCCGGCCGGCGGCACCTGGTCTGACAAAAACAAGGGCGAGCCTGCCCTTGCTGCCATGCAACGCGAAACCATCGGCCGTGCTCTGCTCCGGGCCGGAGGCAAGACGGACCGATGGTTCCTGCGAGCCTCGCGCTCGGTTGGAAACGTCAGTAATCCCAGAACACCGGAACCCACCGGAAGTGATCACCGTCGACCGCCACATGCCCGACGGACGGGAAAGGCAGGTGCGTGGCCACCAGCGACGACCCTGTCTCGGCCAGTTCCGTCAGGAGACGCACCCGAACGCGAGCCGCCTCCTCGGGGTCGTGTTCAAAGCCGTTGTACCAATCGGGATGGTCGAAGGCGACGGCGAAGAGCGCGTCGCCGGCAAACATCAACCGGTCGCCGCCCGAGGCCACGCGGACCACGCAGTGTCCGGGCGTATGGCCGCCGGTGCGCTCGGCAACCACACCGGGTGCGATCTCGCAATTGTCTTCGAAAGGTCGGAAATTGTTGCGGTATTCACTCGCGAACCGTTTGGCAGTTGCCCTGAGCGCGTCAGGGAAACCTTGCGGCATCACTGCATGCGTGAAATCAGGCGATTCCCAGAACTTGATCTCAGCGGCGGCCACGTGGATCCGCAAGTCCGGACGCAATTGCTCCTTCACGCCATCAACCAGCAGCCCGCCAATATGGTCCATGTGCATGTGAGTGAGTACCACATCGGTCACGGTCCCAAGATCAATGCCCGCGGCCGCCAGTCGCCTCACCAATTGACCCGCCCGCGGCAGGTTCAAGTCCGGATCCAGGCCCAGCCCGGCGTCGATGAGGATGGTTTGAGCGCCCGATCGCACCACGACCACGTTGAGAGCCCAGTCGAGAGTGTCCGGCGGCAGGAACATGTCGCCGAGCCAAGCTGCGCGATCATCCGCCTCAGCATTGTGTCCCAACATTGCGGTTGGCAGTGGCAACACCCCGTCGCTGATCACCAGCACCTCGATGTCACCGACCCGCACCGCGTAGCGCGATGGAACCAGTTCTTCTGGAGCCGACCGACCGGGCAGCGCGGGCTCCAAAGTCGTGTTCGTATGGGATCTTGCTTCTAGCGGCGACATGATGCCCTCCTGTTTGCCTGATGAGACGTGCTGTTCACAGGTGTGGACTCTAGGTTCGAGCGATGTTGACGGTCGAGCTATACCTGGGTTTAGGGCGGCCCGTTCAACGGTGCGCGCCTCGCTCGGGCGCCATGCGCTCTTGCGTCACTGCGGCTTGCGCGCCTTGGCGCGCCGGGCCAGCCCAACCTTGATGGCCACGAGGATCGGCGCTGCAAAGACGAAGAGCAGCGCCACAGCATTGAACGCGGTGTCGAAGGCAATCACGGTTGACTGTCCGGCAACGGCCCTGCCGAGAAGCGCCATCGCACCCCGGCTGGCGGGAACGGCATCCATGCCCCGCGCCGCGAGCATGGCTGTCGTGCCGGCCAACCGTTCGATGACGGCCTGACCTCCCGCATTGACGCTCGAGCCGAGGACCACGACATTTGCAGCGACGTTGTGGTCGATCAGGGTCTGAAGCCCGGCAACGCCAACAAGGCCGCCGAGCTGGCGCCCGGTGTTGAACAACCCGATCCCGGAGGCAAGGTTTCGACTGTCGAGATTGGTAAAGGCAATCAGCGTGATCGACAGGAACAGGAAACCAAGGCCAAGGCCGCGCAAAAGGATCGCAGCCATCATGTCGGCCGCACCGCTTTCACTGGTCGACCCGGACAGCATCCACATGGCCAGCATGATCAGCAGGATACCGAAGGGCACGGTCGCGAATGGAGGAAGCCGGCAGACCTGCATGAGGAAGGCGGCCAGGAGCAGGGCCCCGACGAAGAGGGCGCCGCTCGGCAGGAGCAGCAAGCCGGCATCGGTCGGCGTGAAGGCCAGAACTGAGACCGCGAAAGACGGGATAAGGAACGCACTGCCGAAGAGCGCCGCGCCGGCGACGAAACTGACGATGAAGGCGAAGGCGAAATCGTCCGATCTGAACAGGGTGAAATCGAGGAGGCCGGCGTCCCTGCGCAGTACCTGCTGCCCGAGAAACAGGAACAGGGACGCCACGCCCACGACCGAGAGCCAAAGGATGCGCGGCTCTTCGAACCAGTCCCAGCGGCTTCCCTGGCTGAGGACATAGCTGAAGCAGAAGAGCGCGACCGAGACCAGTGCCAGCCCGACCCAGTCAAAGGGACGTCGCCTCGTCGTGGCGGGTCGCGGATCCTCGACCATCAAGAGAAGTCCGGCAGCACTGAGAGACAGGACGACGTTGCAGTAGAAGATCCAGGTCCAGGACTGGCTGTCCAGCAACCACCCCTGAAGTGCGGGGGCGAGCGTTGCGGGCGCGACCACCGCGCCCATGGCAAAGAGCGCCTGTAGGATTGGCTGATGG
>JAESGS010000508.1_pt1 | contig 26935 bp, 28 predicted proteins | sample 9269761 | NCBI WGS metagenome assembly JAESGS01 (sample SAMN15741799, study PRJNA653493) | algae metagenome | isolation source: Cyanosarcina radialis HA8281-LM2 and co-occurring heterotrophs from damp... | place: USA: Makauwahi cave, Hawaii | collected 2011-01-06 | reverse complement strand
GCGCCATCAAGGCGATCAAGGAAGAGCTGGTGCACCGGCTTGCCGAGCTGGAAAAAGGCGGCCGCCTGCTCGAAGCCCAGCGGCTGGAACAGCGTACCCGCTACGACATCGAGATGCTGGAGGCGACCGGCTCCTGCGCCGGCATCGAGAACTATTCGCGCTACCTCACCGGCCGCAATCCCGGCGAGCCGCCGCCGACGCTGTTCGAATACATCCCCGACAACGCGCTTCTGTTTATCGACGAGAGCCACGTCTCCGTCAGCCAGATCGGCGGCATGTATCGCGGCGACTTCCGGCGCAAGGCGACGCTGGCCGAATACGGCTTCCGCCTGCCCTCCTGCATGGACAACCGCCCCTTACGCTTCGAGGAATGGGACGCGATGCGCCCCGATACGATCGCCGTTTCGGCGACGCCGGGCTCCTGGGAACTGGAACAGTCCGGCGGCGTCTTTGCCGAACAGGTCATCCGCCCGACCGGCCTGATCGACCCGCCGGTCGAAGTCCGCTCGGCGAAAACGCAGGTCGACGACGTCTTGGGCGAAATCCGTGAGACGGCCGCGGCCGGCTACCGCACGCTCGTCACCGTGCTCACCAAGCGCATGGCCGAAGACCTCACCGAATACCTGCACGAACAGGGCATTCGCGTGCGCTACATGCACTCCGACATCGACACGCTGGAGCGCATCGAGATCATCCGCGATCTTCGTCTGGGTGCTTTCGACGTGCTCGTCGGCATCAACCTTCTGCGTGAAGGTCTCGACATCCCCGAATGCGGCTTCGTCGCCATCCTCGATGCGGACAAGGAAGGGTTCCTCCGCTCCGAGACCTCGCTGGTCCAGACCATCGGCCGTGCCGCCCGTAACGTCGACGGTAAGGTCATCCTCTATGCCGACCAGATCACCGGCTCGATGCAGCGCGCCATGGACGAGACCAGCCGCCGCCGCGAGAAGCAGATGGCCTATAACGAGGCCAACGGCATCACGCCGGAATCGGTAAAGGCGAAGATCTCCGACATCCTCGATAGCGTCTACGAGAAGGACCACGTCCGCGCCGACATCTCCGGCGTCGCCGGCAAGGGTTTCGCCGACGGCGGCCACCTCGTCGGCAACAACCTGCAGGCGCACCTCAACGCGCTGGAAAAACAGATGCGCGACGCCGCCGCCGACCTCGACTTCGAAAAAGCCGCGCGCCTCCGCGACGAAATCAAACGCCTCAAAGCCGCCGAACTGGCGGCCATGGACGACCCGATGGCACGGGAAGAGGCACGGTCGCAGGAGGGTGGACGCGGCACCCATGGCGGTAAGCGCTCCGGCAAGGGCGAGCCCAGCGCAATCTCCCCCCCTGTGGGGGAGATGTCCGGCAGGACAGAGGGGGGTACCCCTGCCTCCTCCGAGACCTACTTCCAGAAACCATCCCTCGACGACATGGGCCCGGGCACCGACACCGAAACCCCACTGTTCCGCAAACCCGACCTCGATGAAATGGGCCGCGACGTCGCCACTCCCGCCGGTGCGGAAAAATCGCTGTTCCGCCGGAACACCCTCGACGAAATGACCGTCGGCCGCACGGAAAAGCCGGTCATCGGTCATGTGCCGGAGAAGCCGATCCTGACGCGGGCGAAGCCGGGTGTCGGGTCCTATGAGGATCCGGTGGATGCAAAGCGTCAGAAGGGGCGGACGAAGGGCAAGACGGGGCGGCCGGGGCGGTAATATCAAATCGTCGGCTGCGACACTACAAGTCGCATCCTTCAGAAAACGAACGCTCAACTCAACAAATGTCGAAGCAGTGAGGAAAAAGGTTGATTTGGGAAAGTTGGCCGTGGAAAGAGGCATTACTCAGAGACGCAAGTAAGCTGGATGACCTTCTTTTAGAGGACGGAGATGAACAGAGTCAGGTCGATTTTGAGAGAGTTGTTTTTCTGGCAGGATTCACCATACGTAAACTGCTTGAGGCAAGAAAGCTAACGGATCGTACGGCATTTGCTAACGTGAAATGTCGAAAACACCCGCTACTGGACCGAGCCAAAGTTCCAGACCGCATGAACCGGCATCGGCTCGACGAGTTCTATGATTTTGAGAACGGCCGTCTTGCCACGGTGAAGTTGTCGTTCCTGTCAAATCAGCTAATCCATAGCTTCGCCTTTGCGGCTGTCGTTAAGGATGAAGCGGAGGCTCACGCAGCAGGCATATACGTCAACTCGGACTACGACCGGGGAAAGTTCCTATACGGGTATGATTTGTGTGAGTTGACAAGATTAATGCGACTGGTCGGAAACGATGTAGTCGAGCGTTGCGTCTACAAGCGCGACGCAAATGGTGAATGGGTCACCCGAAACTACGGGCCAGATGAGCCGGAAGCATTGTCCGGATGAGGCAGCAAGCTAGGGTGTGACGGGCAATTGCCAATCCACGCGTCACTTCGTCAGCGCTAACCGAAGTAGCAGGTTTATCTTGCGTCTTATTGCGCGTCGTCCAAGCGACGTACCCTTGCCGCCTCCCCCATTCCCCGCTACAACCTCCCGCATGATCAAGCCCGCGCTCATCGCTGCCACCTATTATGCGACGTCTCCATAGGGAGCGGCGCGTTTCGATCATGCGTTGAAACAAGCTGCCGTCAGGCGGCTTTGTTTTGTTCAGTGCTCCCTGGCGGCAAAGCCATGGAGAGTACCGATGACCCATTCCGACAATCCCATCGATGCCTTTGAGCCGCGCTCGGCGATCGCCCGGACGCTGATCGAGCGCGGTTATGTCAACCAGATGACGGATTTCGAGGGCATCGACGGCGCCTTTGCGGCCGGGATCGTGCCTGTCTATGCCGGCTTCGATGCGACGGCGGACAGTCTGCATGTCGGGCATCTCATGCCGATCATGGCGCTCAGGCGGATGCAGCAGGCGGGTCACAAGCCGATCGTTCTGATCGGCGGCGGCACCACGCGGATCGGCGATCCGAGTTTTCGGTCGGCGGCGCGACCGATGCTGTCGGAGGAGGAGATTGCTGCCAATGTCGCCGGCATCCGAAAAGTGTTCGAGCGGCTGCTGACTTTTGGCGACGGGCCGACCGATGCGGTCATGGTCAACAATGCCGACTGGCTGGACAAGATGGCCTGGATCGACATGCTGCGCGACGTCGGCAAACATTTCTCCGTCAACCGCATGCTTTCCTTCGACAGCGTGAAATCGCGGCTGGAGCAGCAGGAGAACCTGAGCTTCCTCGAGTTCAACTACATGATCCTGCAGGCGGTCGATTTCCTCGAACTGTTCCGCCGCACCGGCTGCCGGCTGCAGCTCGGCGGCGGCGACCAGTGGGGCAACATCGTCGGCGGCGTCGATCTGCTTCGGCGGATCGAGGGAGCCGAAGTATTCGGCATGACGACGCCGCTTCTGACCACCGCCTCGGGCGTCAAGATGGGCAAGACGGCGGCCGGCGCCGTCTGGGTTAATGCCGACCGCCTGTCGCCCTACGACTACTGGCAGTTCTGGCGCAACGCCGAGGACGCCGATGTTGTGCGTTTCCTGAAACTCTTCACCGAGCTACCGCTCGACGAGATCGAAAAGCTCGGCCGCGCCGAGGGTGCGGAACTGAACGCGGTAAAGGAGCGGCTTGCCAACGAGGCGACGGCGCTGGTGCATGGGGCGGATGCGGCGCGGCAGGCGCAGGAAACGGCAAGGCAGGCCTTCGGGCACGGCGAAGCGGCCGAGGGTCTGCCGACGGTCGTGCTCAGCGATGCCGAGCGCCTGAGCGGCATCGGTCTCGTCGATCTCGTGGTGCGGGCAGGCCTGGCCGCCTCGAAAAGCGAGGCCCGCAGGGCGATCGCCGGCCGCAGCATCCGGCTTGGCGGAGACGTCGTCGCGGTCGTCGACACGATCATCAGGCCCGAAACGCTGCCGCTGCGGCTTTCCTTCGGCCGCAAGTTGCACGTGGTGGTGAAGTAACCGACGGCGCGCCGGGAGGCGATGGTTCCCGGCGCGTCATCCTGTCGATCCGTATCAGGCGGGTCAGGCGCCCTCGCCCGACCCTTGGCGCGCCCGCATAAATCGCGCTCGATCCAGCAAGGCGCCAGACGCCCAATGCCTGTCGCGCAAAAGTCTGCAGCGGTTTTGCGGCAACGACATGAGTAAAAACAGAAGCCTAAAGCCTGGCGCGTAGACCCTTTTTCACGCGGCAGGCTTTAGTTCGCGCGCGAGGCCTGGAGGTTTTCCATCACCTGGTCGATCGAGAAGCTTCCCGGCTTCTGCCGCGGTGGGAATTCCTTGAAGGTTTCAAGGAAGCTCGCGACATATGCCTGGGCCGGCACCATGACGAACAGGTGCTCGACGCGCCAGCGTTCATAGTCCATGCCTTCATGGTCGGCAGTCTCGAACGGGTCGGAGCGCAGGTTGAAGAGTTTCGGCAGCCGCAGGGGCACGAAAGGCTCCTGCCAGACATCGAGCCCTTCGGCACGCTGCTCGGCAAAGACGATCTTCCACTGCTCGTATCGCAGGCCGACCAGCGTCCCGTCGTCGACAAAGTAGATGAACTCCTTGCGCGGGCTCGGGCCCTTTGCGGCGAGATAGTCGGTGATGTCGTAGCCGTCGAGATGGACCTTGAAGGTCTTGGAAGCGGCCTCGTAACCAGTGAGCAGCTTGTCCTTGACCTTCGGCTCGCCGGCTGCAGCCACCAGCGTCGGAATCCAGTCCTCATGCGCGACGATTTCGTTGTAGACCGTGCCCGGCTTGATCGTGCCCGGCCAGCGCACGGCGCAAGGCACGCGGAAGCCGCCTTCCCAGTTGGTGTTCTTCTCGCCGCGGAAGGGCGATTGTCCGCCATCCGGCCAGGTGAACTTTTCGGCGCCGTTGTCGGTCGAGTACATGACGATGGTGTTTTCGGCGAGACCGAGATCGTCGAGCGCCTTCAGCATCTGGCCGACCATCTCGTCATGCTCCACCATGCCATCCGGGTAGATGCCAAGCCCGGTCTTGCCCTGGCTTTCGGCCTTGAGCCGCGTCCAGACATGCATGCGCGTCGAGTTCCACCAGAGGAAGAAGGGTTTGTCCGCTTCCTTGGCCCGCTTGAGGAAGCCGATCGCCGCATCCGTGACCTCCTGGTCGATCGTTTCCATCCGCTTCTTCGTCAGCGGTCCGGTGTTCTCGATGCGCCCGTCCACATAGCTGTGCAGCACGCCGCGGGGCCCGAAGCGCTCGCGGAACGCCGGGTTCTTGGGGTAATCGGGGTGTTCCGGCTCGTCCTCCGCATTGAGGTGATAGAGCGAGCCGAAGAACTCGTCGAAGCCGTGCGCGGTCGGCAGGTGCTCGTCACGGTCGCCCAGGTGGTTCTTGCCGAACTGGCCGGTCATGTAGCCATGCGGCTTCAAGAGTTCGGCGAGCGTCGGGTCTTCCGCCTGCATGCCCTCCTTGGCGCCCGGCAGGCCGACCTTCAGCAGCCCGGTGCGATAGGGAGACTGGCCGGTGATGAAGGCGGCGCGCCCAGCCGTACAGCTCTGCTGGCCGTAATAGTCGGTAAAAAGCCCGCCCTCCCGGGCGATCCGGTCGATGTTGGGCGTCTTGTAGCCCATCATACCCTGATTGTAGGAACTGACGTTCCAGTAGCCGACATCGTCGCCCCACAGGATCAGGATGTTCGGCGGTCGCGTGCCCGTCTGCGCCCGCGCCGGTGTTATCGTCGCCGGTGCAGCGAACATTGCGGCGGCGAGTGCCGTGCTCCCGAGCAGCAGAAGACTGCGACGGCCGAGGCCGGCGGTCGCTTCAGCCCTGATGATGTCCTTGCTCATGTCCCTTCCTCCTCTGGCAATCGTCCATTGGCCGGGCACGCGCGTGACTGGACGCACCCGCACGATAGGGAGGAGTTTCGGACCGGCGGCGGCCGGCGGGCTACTTGATTCCCGCAAAAATCGGCCGCAGACTGCAGCAAGCAAGCGGCAACGGTGCGGGAGCGCGGGATCGAGGTCATGGACGCCGTCAGCACTCGCCCGCTCGATCGGTTCCCGCAACTGGCCACGACTGACCCGGACGAACTGCTGACACGGATCTCGGGCCTGTTTGCGGTTCGATCCATCGATTTTCCGGGGCGTGACGGCGGCTTTGATGCCCAGCTCAACCATTGCCAGATGCAGGATGTCGGACTGACTTATGCGCGCTATGGCGCGCCGATGCATGCGGTCGTCGAGCAGGCGGACCACTATCTCCAGGGCTTTCCGTTGCGCGGCAGTGGCGACGCGACCATCGACCAGGCATCGGGCACGCTGTCGCGCAACCGGGGAATCGTCGGTGGGCCGGGCGTAAGGATGAGGCTGCGCTACTCGCTCGATTTCGAGCACCTGATCCTCCGGATCAGGCCGGCCGGCTTGGTACGCAAGCTTGCCAACCTGATCGGCAGGCCGGTCGATCCACCTTTGCAGGTGACCGCCGAGATCGCCGGCAACGATGCGCAGTTCAGGCTGATCGAGTTCATCGCTGGGGAACTCGGACGATCGGGGGCGAGATTGCCGCCGGTCCTGCTCGCGGAAATGGAACAGGCGATCATGGTCGCTTACCTCTGCAATTCGCGGCACAACTATACGCAGGCGCTGGAGACCGGCTCGCCGGCGGCGGCGCCCTGGCAGGTTCGTCGCGCCGAGGAATACATCCGCGACAACTGGGACAAGCCGATCACCATCGAAGCACTGGCGGCAGCCGCCAACACCAGCGCCCGGAGCCTCTTCCTTTCATTCAAGCGCGCCCGCGGCATTTCGCCGATCGCCTTCGCCCGCCGGGTGCGGCTCACTCAGGCGCATGCCATGCTTTCAGCGCCCGAGCCCGGAACGAGCGTGACCTCCGTCGCCTTCGATTGCGGCTTCGGCAATCTCGGCGCCTTCGCACGCTACTATCAGCTCAGCTACGGCGAGCTGCCATCCGACACGCTGCGCATGGCCAGACCCGTTCGAGACATCGGCTAAGGCGCGACGCGTCGCAGTCGGCATCGATGAAACAGCTATTCAGCCGCGACCGCCCGCGCATCGACAGTGTCGCCAAACTCCTCGCCCCATTTGCAGAGCGCATCCGCCGCGACGTTGAGCGCGGCACCGCGTTTGGTCAGCGAGTAGACCACCTTTGGCGGTGTTTCCGGATAGGTGGTGCGGCTGACGAGGCCATCGGCCTCCAGTTCGCGCAGCTGCTGCGCCAGCATCTTTTCGCTGATGGCGGGCATCGCCTGGCGCAGGCGGCCGAAGCGGCGCGCGGCCTTGCCGAGTTCGCAGAGGATATCGACCTTCCACTTGCCCTCGATCGCCCGCAGCGCGGTCATGAAACCGCAGTTTTCCATGGCATCCGTCACGTCATCCTCCCTTACGCCGGGGTAACCACTTACCCGCGGGTGCGTATTGCGACCCGATTGTCCCACCTTACGTCTCAGCCGCGACGACAAATGCGTCGCCTCGAAAAATCGAAGCGGGATGCGCGTAGCGCGCGCCGATCCCGCACCATGGATATGGAGACTGGATATGCAACCTGCAATCAGCGTTTTGGGAATGGGGCGGATGGGGTCAGCACTGGCGCATGCGCTACTCAAGGCCGGGCACCGGACGACGGTGTGGAACCGTACGCCGGCAAAGGCGGCGCCGCTCGCCGCGGCCGGAGCCGAGGTGGCGGCCAGCGTACGCAACGCCGTTGCCGCGTCCGACATCGTCATCGTCAATGTCAGCGACTACCTGGCGACGCAGAGCCTGCTGCGCGACCCTGACGTCACTGGCACGCTGAAGGGCAAGCTGATCATCGAGCTGACCTCCGGCACGCCCGACGGCGCCCGCGAGGTGCAGGATTGGGCCGGGCGGCATGGTATCCGCTACCTAGACGGTGCAATCCTGGCGACGCCCGATTTCATCGGCACCGAAGCGGGCACGCTGCTCATCTCCGGCCCGGCCGCAGCGTTTGAGGAAAGCCGCGCAGTGCTCGGCGCGCTCGGCGGCAATGTGCAGCATATCGGCGCTGATCCGGGCCTTGCCAACGCGCTCGACAGCGCGGTGCTCGCCCTGATGTGGGGCGCGCTGTTCGGCGCGCTGCAATCGATCGCCGTCTGCCGCGCCGAGGCGATCGATCTCGAAACGCTCGGAAGACAATGGTCGGCGACGGCGCCTGTTATCGACGGCCTCGTCGCCGACCTGATCAAGCGTAGTGCCGCCGGTCGCTATGCGGCCGACGACGAGACGCTTTCCTCGGTCTCGCCCCACTATGGCGCCTTCCACCATCTGGTCGAGTTGATGGCCGCCCGCGGCATCGACCGGACGATCACCGACGGCTACGAGGCGATCTTCCGCCGCGCCATCGACGCCGGCCACCTGCACGACGATTTTGCGTCGTTGTCGCTGTTCATTGGGCGTCCGTAAGGTGTAGGTGACGGGGCGCGCGCCGTCAGCTGTGCCGCCCCGCGCCGCAATCTTTCAGATTTGCGCTTTAAGCCTTTGATCCATCGCCGTGTTTCGCGCCTGCCGCCCCCTTGCGCCACGTGCGGCGGTGGGCACTCATTTCGCGGCCTCCGCACCGCCCCCTTCGCCTGTCGGCTTGAGCACTCCGACCAAGGTCTTGCCGTCGGTGAAGTAAGGATCGCCGCCGCCGTTGCGGCCCGATGTGGTGGCGCCGATGCCGGGGATCTCATAGGTCGACGCTACGTGCCCGGCCTTGTCGAGGTCGCCGATGACCAGATTGCGTTCGGCATCGAGATCGGGGCCGATATGGTGGGTGATCTGGCCGGTATCGTGGCTGAGGCCGACGCCGCGGTCGAAGCTGGCCGAACCGAGCCAAAGTGGGCCGTTGCCCTCGACAGGCTTGGTCGTCTGCCAGAAGCGCACATGGTTGCGCTGGTCGGCGCTGTGGCCGACCGGCTTCTCGAAGGCCAGGTCCTGCTTGCGCCCCTCATAAAACAGCGGGCTGACGGGCGCGTCGAGATCTGGCCGGTCGAGCACGACGCTGAGGCCGATATCGACCGAGGACCTGAGCGTCACCTTGTCAGCAGCGTCCCATCCGGCTGCGACGAAGGCGCGGATAATCTGCTCTTTGGAGCCGACCAGCCCGACATTGATCGGGTCACCGGGAATGCCCTGCTCCGTGGACGTGACCATGGGATTGAGCGGAACCCTGCGCCTGGACTCATGGAAGACCCAGAGTTCCGGAACGAGAAAATAGCTGACCGCGAGATAGGCGGCGAGCATGGTCGCCAGAAGGAGAATGGCTGCACGCATGTGTGAGCGGCGGCTCATGCCACTCTCCTTCGCTCCAGACGATGGCAGAGGTCCCGGCTATCGGGAACAGACGGAGACTATGGCACCGATAGAGGCGACTGCACAGCGGTGCCACAAAGGCGAACGCTGGCGACATCAAGACCGGCGATCGCGCCGGCCGATAGCCAGGTGTCCGGATCACGGCTATTGCCATCCTCCCGGCGCGTTTACCAACGGCAAAGTCGAGATGGCGCCGCCTACTCCGCCGCGTGCGCCTTCACCTCCAGCGCCTCAAGTTCATAGGAGTAACCTTCCAGCATTTCATAGGCCTGCTCGATCGTCTTGATCTGCTCGTCAGTGTTCTTGATCGCCTCGGCGATCGAGCGCGAGCGGGCGCGCAGCATCGAGCCGAGCACGTCGGTCTCCGGCCGGCGGCCGAGGCGGTCGAGGTGCTTGCGCACGCGGGCGCGGTGGCGTTCGAGCTCGAGGATGTGGAAGCGGCTCTTGACGATATCGTCCGAAAGCTTGCGCCGCATGGCGGCGACAGGATCGAAGCTGCCGGGCTCGCGCTCGTCGAGGATGAACTCGTTGACCAGCGTTTCCAGCATCATCAGGCCCTTGAGATCACGCGCGTCGGCCAGCTGCGGATCGTAACCGGTGTCGTCATAGACCTTGCGGCGCACCGGATCCTTGAGCAGCTCATAGGCCACTTGCAGCCGCGCAAACTGTTCGGGATCGCCGCCGGAATCCGGATGCGCGGATTTCGCCGCCTTGCGATAGGCGTTGCGGATCGCCTGATTGTCGGCGTCGCGTTCCAGTCCAAGCAGTTCGTAAGGGTCGATCACGCTGTCCCTCTCCGTATGTCACTCTCGCCACCAGCAAGACCTGGCCGGCGCACTCTCACCATTTCAGCCCCGGCGATACTTCGTCCGCGCGGCGACACCTCGTCCGCACGGCGATACTTCGCCCGTCCTCGCGGCCGCCCGTCTGCGCCATTGGCTACGCCATCGGCGGCCAAGACGGAACCAACCTTCGGTAAAACCTGCGCGTTATCCCGGGGATGCGCAAGTGTTATGGAGAGGCGCAAGCCTCACCCCGGCAGTCCGCCCCCAAAGCGCAAACGCCCGTTGGCGGCGCGCACGTTCGGTCGAGGTCGGGACGAAATTGTGTCCGGAAACCGGCCGTCCCCGATTTTTCTCCCTGCCCGGAAAGCGACGGTCGAGAACCGGCCAAAGCCCTGCAAAGGCAGAGGCTGGACGGCTTGCCGCGGCGCACAAGGCGCTTGCCTTTTTCTGCAAATCCTGTCACTTCTTGCCCCGTTCGGGCGATTTCTATCCCGGAGACTGGACTTTCAACTGCGCCCGGCCTTGTGTCGGGACCGCCGGCAGCGGCACCGTAGACGTCTTTTCCCCGATATCGTGACCACTCGACGCCTTTCCGCTTGCAAGCGGAAGACGAGATGCCCACATCCCCTCGGGGGCGCGGGCAACGCAAATTGACTGAAGGAAAAGGACTTCTTCCATGGCCACTAAGGGCATCGTTAAATTCTTCAACCAGGACAAGGGCTTCGGCTTCATCACGCCGGATGGCGGCGCGAAGGACGTGTTCGTACACATCTCCGCCGTTCAGGCCGCTGGTCTCGCAACGCTCAAGGACGGCCAGCAGGTCACCTTCGACACCGAGCCGGATCGCATGGGCAAGGGCCCGAAGGCCGTCAACATCCAGGCTGCCTAAGCCGGATCGTCCAGTCGGACATTCATTTGGAAACGGCGCTCCGCAAGGGGCGCCGTTTTCGTTTGGGGCGCGCCTCACGCCCCTACGGATCAGTTCCTAAACCCGGCCCTATAGGCAGCGGGTCTCCAGAAGCAGCTCCAGCGCCTCCGTCATGCACGGGCCTGCCCCGAGCATCCAGAACCGGGCAAGCCGCATCTCTCGTTTCGAGGCGTTGAAGATCCGTGGGAGAAGGCCGAGACCCGCGGGTCCCGCCTCCGCCATGCTCGGGCTCGACCCGAGCATTCACAACCAGAAGCGCCATCTTCTCTCGACGCAGTAAGGCCTGCGCCGGACGCGCGGACCAATGAGCGCTCGGGCGAACTCGAGGACGACAAACGGAGAGGTCTGCGGCACTTACCCTCGAACGCCCCGCGGGCGCCCGCACACTCGACGACCGCCTACTCCGCCGCCTGCCTGGCCGCCGTCGCCTCGAACACCGCATCGAAGGCCGCGTGGATAACCTCCGGCCCCGCGCCCTGGCGGGTCGCATCGGAGGACAGAATTTGGCGATAGCGTCGCGCACCCGCCCATCCCTGGAACAGGCCGACCATGTGGCGCGTCACATGGATGAGCCGGCCGCCATTGGCGATATGGCCGGCAGCGTAATCGGCCATGGCGTCGCGAACTTCGGCCCAGAAATCAAGATCGAGACGATGGCCACGCTCTGAGAAGGTGGCGCCGCCTTCGACGATTGGCTTGGCGCCAGTCAGCGGATGCGGGAAATGGCGATCGGCCGCTGTCAGCATGGCGCTGTCGTGATAGGCAGCACGGCCGAGCATGACGCCGTCCAGATGCAGAAGCTGTTCAAGGGCTTGGCTCAATGTCTGAAGACCGCCATTGATGCCAATGAAAATGTTGGGGTTTTCCTGCTTCAGTCGATGCACGAGACTATAGTCGAGCGGCGGGATCTCGCGGTTTTCCCTGGGGCTCAGGCCCTGCAGCCAGGCTTTGCGGGCATGCACCCAGACGGCGTCCGTGCCGGCATCGATCACCTGCGCGACGAGCGTGCGCAACGCCACTTCCGGGTCCTGGTCGTCCACACCGATGCGGCACTTGACCGTAACCGGGATTTTTACCGCCGCCTTCATCGCCGCGACGCAGGCGGCCACCGTTTGCGGCTCCTGCATCAGACAGGCGCCAAACGTGCCGGATTGCACCCGGTCCGACGGGCAGCCAACATTCATGTTGATCTCGTCATAGCCGAAGCCTTCGGCGATCCGTGCCGCCTCCGCCATCTTCGCCGGATCGTTACCGCCGAGCTGCAGCGCCACCGGATGCTCGGATACGTCAAAGCCGAGCAGCCTCTGCCGGTCCCCGCGCAGGATCGCTTCGGCGACGATCATTTCCGTATAGAGCAGCGCATGCTTCGATAGCTGCCGCGCGAAAAACCGATAATGCCTGTCGGTCCAGTCGATCATCGGCGCAACGGCGAAGACCGGTGCGTTGAAATACGCCTTTGTGCGCGCAGCTTTTCCTGCGGTCTCAGTCATCTTTCGTGCGTCTCTTGTTCATGGCCGCGGCAAGGACAGCGCTGAATATTCGCGCACGCCGCCAAGCAGGCATTATCTAGTGTTGCCGGGCTTATATAACGCGACGCCGAAGAAAGCGAGCTTTAGACACCGCCGGCAATGAGAGGCAAGGAGAGGCCTCAGCAACGTGACCCGTCACCCGAACGGCACGATCGTCCAGCGGTAGCGAATGCTGCGGAAAAGGAAGGGGGGCAACGCCGCCACCTGCAGTGACAACCGCTTGCACTCCCGCCAGAGCTTCTGATGCATCTTGAGCTGCGGCTTCACGCGAGCCGCTGCTCCGGCCGGCTTGCGGATCGTGCTTCCATGCGCCGGGTCGGCGCTGTCGAGAAGCATGCCCTGGATGCAGACGGCCGGATAGAGCTGATGAATGCGGCAGTCGTCCGGCCGCGGCACTTCATCGTCGAACATGAAATGATCGACGGGGCATGGAAACGCCCCTTGCGAAAGCGCGAGCAGCCTCTTTGCGTAATCCCGTGAAATGACATAGCCGCCCGTGCCGACATGGCATCCCCGCAATGCATGGATCGTGCGCCCGGCATCGGCGAGCACGCGGGTACGGCTGAGAAACACCTTCTGCCGGAAGGTCTCGATCTTCAGCAGGCCCACTTCGGCCGGGATCCAATCCGATGACGACAGCGCCTGGGTTGCGCTCGGCGAAAAGAAGACATCGTCCTCGATCACCGCGCCATAGGCATCGCTCCCTTCCGCGATGATGGCCCAGCACTTCCGATGGCTCATGAAGCAGGCGATCTCAGCCTTGTTCATCCTCTTCCACTGCTTCGACACCGGCTGCATCGCCAACACGGCGTCATCGAGCTCTCGCCCGTCAACGGCAGCCACGCGCTCAAAATCCAGACCGAAAGTGGAAAACTGGCTTCCGATGTGGATCAGTCGCTCAGGGGAGCGGTCGAGATTGATCACCAGGCAGCGCATGGATACCCCTGCTTCCTTCCATCTTGGCGTGTGTGGGCCGAAGGCGCACGCCGCTTGGCGTGCCTATCGCGCCCGATCCTCGGAACTACGAAAAAACGCACCGAAATCAACGGCAGGGCAACCGAACGCATCATCGGGATTCGTACAACTGCGACGAGCTACCACGGATTGCACGGTGTCACAACGATCGGCGCTGTAGCGACGAGCGCCTGCGTTACGACGTCTCCGCTGAGCTCCTCGCGATACGGCACTGACGAGGCCACCAGCAAGGCGCCGGCGACACGGCTGCCGTCGATAGCGTCCTGCCGACGGCGGCTCCTCGCCGGGCATGGTTTCCATTTTATTAAGAAGAATCGCACATCTTGCCGCCTCGACTGGATCGTCATCGGAGCGAAACATGAGCTACGATTGGAGCGGCGCTCGGCGCCGACGGACAATAGCGACCGTCATCGGCGCCGCATTTCTGCTGCTGGCGCTGGCGGCCACGGTCGCTGCCGCGGTTGGCACGAGCCTTTTTTGAGCGACAGGCGCTTTTTGCGCCTTCGTATCACAAAGGACGAAACTCGCGATTGCCGACGGAAAAAAGGCAGATGATCGGCTCGCCTCAGCCCCGCCGCTGCGCACAGCATGGGCTTGACGGCGCCCGCGGACAGGACTAGGGCAGCGTTCCTGTATCGTTACCGGTCACAGGAATAAGGACGGACGGCATGAAACGCGCGATCGCGGCACTTCTCACGCTTCTCTTGGCCGGGTGCCAATCGATGGAGTTGGAGGCGCCGGAAGTCGCGAAGCCTCGGCCGACCGCTCCGTCCGTCCCGACGCTTTCGGGCGATGCGCTCCAGGCCTTCCTCGTCGGCAAGACGCTGCGGTACAATCTCAACGGCGTCAACTCCACCTTCTTCCCCGACGGCCGCTACGGTTATCGTGACTACGAGGTGCGCGACGGCGGCAGCTACACGATCACCGGCGACGAGGTCTGCATCACCTTCGAGGATGGCGGCCGGCGCTGCGACCAGTATGCGCAGATCGGCTCCGACTATTACCGGATCGAGGAAGGCGGTCGCCGAACCAAGGTGGACCGCGTCGTCCCGGCGGCCTGACAAACCCGACGGCAACGGGCGCGCCCGTCTAACCCCTCATTCCCGAGGGGTTCAATTCGCCGGCCTTCTGCCATAGTGCGCGCGGGAATGCGGCCTTGTGGGAGGGACGGGTGACCCCATTACGAGCGACACAATGCCTGGCGCTGTCGAAGGTCGACATGGCGAGGCTGCAGCGCGTTTTCGACGCGCTTTGCATCGAACAGGGCTGGGCGAGAGACGGGGAGCCGGCGCGGCGGCATGCCAGGATGCTGATCGACCACTACCTCGCAGGCAATACCAGCGAAGGACGCCTGCTTATTGCCGGTCGTGCCTTCGCCGAAAGATTGCAGCGTGGCATCGACAGGTAGCGTCAATCGCGGCGCTCGCACGAGGCGGAGCGGCTGCCGCCGGCAGCCTGTCCTGCCACAACCGAAAAGCTGCTTACAAAAGCGAACTCCTGCGCTACATTAGCAAGATCGACTGTCGACCTTCTCGAGAGGAGCCAGAGGCCGGCGGTCGCAAATGCCGATGTTCATTGAGATGATCTCGAGGAGGAGACGCATGCAATTAGTCTGGAAACAGCCGATCGAACTCGACTTCGTTAGCGGCGATTGCCGCACCGTCAAAGGCCCCTCAGACGCCCTCGCCTGCCTTGCAGACCACTGGCCTCGCCGCGGACCATTCTATGTCGCCGCCCGCAGTGCCTGCCGTGCCGCCATCGACGGCCGTCGCACCGCCGAAGAGGCCCGATCGCTGTTCATCTCGGCCGCCGAAGAAGCCGAGTTGCCTACGCACTAACGCGCCAACCGGCGCTGAACGGAAGGTGCCGCTGGAACGCGGCGAGCGCTTGCCATCGGCAAGCGACAAGATGACTTTTTTGATTGAAAGCTTCGGCCTTTGACGGCCGCGGACGATTATTCAGGTTCTGGGCATTCGCCCGGAAAACGCATCATTTCAGCACATTACTGCCCAATCTCGGGTGATTTTTCCAGAAATGGCCCGATTTCTGTCGTGAAGCATTCATTTCTTTCTACTATATTATGAGGTGCCTCACAAAAACCCATTTCGGAGCGCCTTAGTCCCATTAAGGGAATTCAAGAAAAACGATATACGGGAGAGAACATATGAGCGAGAGCAATCTCTATCGCATCGTTGAAGTCACCGTGAAGCGTGAAGGTGGCCGTCGTGATCTCGGCATCATGACCGTGCGCCAGGCCCTTGAGCTTCCCCAGGTGCCCAGCCTCGAATACAGCCATCCCGAACTCAACTCGCGTTCGGACGGTCGGTTCCTGACCCGGGACCAGCTTCAGGCCTACGCTCATTGCGCCTGACTTTGCCGATGATGGCATCCTTTCGGATGCCGTGATCGCGCGCGCCCAGGCGGGCGCGCCCTGATCAAAATCTCCGTCCCAATCCTAGTGCTTAATTTTTCTGCGGATCGATTCCGATTCGCGGATTTATGCAGTAACGTCCGGATTCTCTCCTGCCTCGCCTCAACCGAAATCGGCCAACGGCGAGCGCCCAACAAACGCGCGGTGTTCTTCCTGTCGGTTGCGACAGACGGACGCCCAAGACCGGACGATCATGGAAACAATCATCCCCCCACCGCTTCCCGTGCTGCTGCCGATTTCCGGCAGCCTCGTCGGCTTTCCGGTCCGCCGGGTCTATTGCGTCGGCCGCAACTATGCTGCCCATGCGATCGAAATGGGCCACGACCCGGACCGCGAGCCGCCGTTCTTTTTCCAGAAGAACCCGGACAACCTGCTTGCGGCCGGTAGCGCCTTCCCCTACCCGCCCTTGACCACCGACGTCCATCACGAGGTCGAACTGGTCGTGGTGCTGAAGCGTGGCGGCAGCAACATCGCCGTCGAGGACGCGCTCGATTGCGTCTACGGCTATGCCGTCGGCATCGACTTCACCCGCCGCGACCTGCAGGCGGAGGCCAAGAAGGCTGGCAAGCCCTGGGCTGCAGCCAAGGCGTTCGAACATTCCGCACCGCTCTCGGCGATCGCATCGGCCGAAACGATCGGCCATCCGGTCAACGGCAACATCTGGCTGAAGGTCAACGGCGAACTACGCCAGCAGGGCGATCTCGACCAGATGATCTGGAAGGTTCCGGAGATCATCGCCGAACTCTCCAAACTCTTCACGCTGGCCCCCGGCGACGTCATCATGACCGGCACGCCCTCGGGCGTCGGCCCAGTCGTGCGCGGTGACGAGGTCACCTGCGGCGTCGATGGAGTTGCGGCACTCGCCGTCAGCGTCGTCTAACCGGCTCACTTCCGGCAGGCGGCCCGCCGCCTGCCGCTCGGCCCCGATCGGCCATGTTGCGAAAGGACAGAATGGATGCCGCTTTACGCCCTTGGATCACTTCGCCCACAGACGCCGCCGAAGGGTAGCTATTGGGTGGCCCCGGACGCCAATGTCATCGGCCAGGTCGAGATCGGTGAAGAGGTCGGCATCTGGTTCGGCGTGACGCTACGCGGCGACAATGAGCCGATCAGGCTCGGGGCGCGCACCAACATCCAGGAAAACGTCGTCATCCATGTCGATCCCGGTTTCCCGGTGACGATCGGCGAAGGCTGCACCATCGGGCACGGCGCCATCATCCACGGCTGCAGCATCGGCGAAAACTCGCTGATCGGCATGGGCGCGACCGTGCTCAACGGCGCCAAGATAGGCCGCAACTGCCTGGTCGGCGCCAATGCGCTGGTGACCGAAGGCAAGGAATTTCCGGATAATTCGCTGATCGTCGGCGCGCCGGCCAAGGCGATCCGTACGCTGGACGAGGCGGCGGTCGAAGGCTTGAAACGCTCGGCAGCGCACTACGTCAAGAACTGGCGGCGCTACGCCGCTGACCTCACCCGGCTGGACTGAGCGCCAAACACCTCAAGGTAAGCTTTCCACAGGCCCTGAAGGAGTTGCCCTTATGCGCAGCTCTGGCAATGGCCGCGGATCTCGATCGTCGTCTTCTCGGTCTTGAAGTTTTGCGCCCGCGTCAGCGTCGAAAGCCGCTGTTCGATGGCCTCGTCATGAAACTCCGTCACCTGGCCGCAGCCTTCGCATATGGTAAAGGCCGTAACCCCGTGGTCGTGCTCGTGATCATGCGGGCAAGAGCAGGCGACGAAGGCGTTCAGGCTCTCCAGCCGATGCACGAGGCCATATTCGAGCAGCTTGTCGAGTGCGCGGTAAACCTGCAGCGGCGCGCGAAAACCATGATCGCGCAGCTTGTCGAGAATGGTGTAGGCGCTCATCGGCCCTTCGGAGTGGCTGAGCGCATCCATCACCAGCGTCTGGTTCTTGGTCAGTTGCGGCGTAGCCATTAGTGGTGCCCTCCAGGCGTGGAATGATGCGCCGCCTCGACCGGGCGGCGACCGATCGGTAGCAGACTGAGAACGAAAAGCCCAACCGCGGCAACGACGATAGACGGACCCGACGGGGTATCCCAGTGAAGCGAGCCGAAAAGTCCGCCGGTGACGGCGAGCGCGCCGATGACCGATGCGAGTACCGCCATCACTTCCGGCGAGGTCGAGAAGCGCCGCGCCGTTGCCGCCGGGATGATCAGCAGCGAGGTGATGAGCAGAATGCCGACGATCTTCATGGCGATCGCAATCACCAGCGCCATCAGCAGCATGAAAAAAAGCCGCGTGCGCTCGGGCTTCAGCCCCTCAGCTTCCGCCAGTTCCGGATTGACGGTGGAGGCAAGCAGCGGCCGCCAGAGATAGACGATGGCGAAGATGACGAGGATGCCGCCGCCCCAGATGATGTCGATGTCGGATTCGGAGACCGCCAGGATATCGCCGAACAGGAAGCCGACGAGATCGATGCGCACCCAGGTCATGAAGGCGACGATGACGAGGCCGAAGGAAAGTGCTGAATGGGAGAGGATGCCGAGCAGCGCATCGGTCGACAGCGCCCCGCGCCGCTGCAGGAAGAGAAGCAGCACCGAGACGACGGCAGCAACGATGAAGACGCTGAGCATCAGGTTGAGCTCGAGCAGCAGCGACAGAGCCACGCCGAGCAGCGCCGAATGGGCCATGGTGTCGCCGAAATAGGCCATGCGCCGCCAGATGACGAAGCAGCCGAGCGGCCCTGCCATGACGGCAATGCCGATGCCGGCGATCAGCGCGCGCACGAAGAAATCGTCAAGCATCGCGCTTCTCCTTCGCCTCGTAGCCATGCAGGCGCGTGTGATGGCCGCAGCCGCAATCTTCGCCGTGGTCGTGCACGTTCTCCTCGTCGTCGTGGTGATGGCCGTCGCCGGGGTAGCAATGTTCGGTTATCGAGCCGTCCGCATGCAGCACCCGGCCATCCGGCAGATGGGTGTGGTCGTGGTGGTGGCTGTAGACCGCAAGCGTATTGGCGGCCCGCCTGCCGAAAAGCTTCTGATATTCCGGGCTCTGGCTGACCGCCTGCGGCGTGCCGCGGCAGCAGACATGGCCGTTGAGACAAACGACCGTATCGGTCTCGGCCATGACGATATGCAGGTCGTGCGAGATCAGGAGAATGCCGCAGCCTGTGCGGTTGCGGATCTGCTTGATCAGTTCGTAGAGCGCGATCTCGCCGCTGAAATCGACACCCTGCACCGGCTCGTCCAGCACCAACAGGTCCGGCTTGCGGGCAATCGCGCGGGCAAGCAGTGCCCGCTGGAACTCGCCGCCGGAGAGATGCTGAACCTCGGATTTCGCCAGATGCAGCACGCCGGTCGCCGACAGCGCCTCTTCGATCTCCCGCCCCTTCAGGGGACCGGTCAGCGTCATCAGCCGCTCGACCGTCAAAGGCAGCGTCCAGTCGACTGCAAGCTTCTGCGGCACGTAGCCGACCTTGAGGCCGGGCTTGCGCTCGACATAGCCCTCGTCGGCTTTGAGCACGCCGATCGCCGTCTTCGCGGTCGTCGACTTGCCCGAGCCGTTCGGCCCGATCAGCGTGACGATCTCGCCCGGGCTGATCGAGAACTCGACGCCGCGCACCAGCCAGCGGCCGTTGCGGCGCACGCCGGCATTGCTGAGATTGACCAGCGGCAACGTTTCTGGGGAGCGGAAATTCAGCATGAAAAAATTCCGGATTGCATGGTTGCCACTGGCTATCGCACACGTTATAGCATAACGCAATTGATGTAATAACATTACATGACGACTTCAAGGCCGGCAACGGCCAGTTGGAGCAATAGCTTTGCATGCCCGAAGCGCGCCTGGCCGATGGGGCAGGCACGCCAATCAAGCCCGGAGAACCCGATGAAATCGACATCCGCCCTGCTTTTTGCCTCCACCATGCTTTTTGCGGCACCCGCCGCAGCGGACAGCCCCAATGTGGTGGTTTCGATCAAGCCGATCCACTCCCTCGTCGCCTCGATCATGCAGGGCGTCGGCGAGCCGTCGCTGATCGTCGAGGGCGCGGCCTCCCCGCATACCTACAACATGAAGCCCTCCAACGCCTCCGCCCTGCAGGCGGCAAAGGTGGTCTTCTGGGTCGGTCCCGGCCTCGAAGCCTTCCTCGACAAGCCGCTCGATGCGCTGAGCAGCGGCGCCAAAGTGGTGGAGCTCAGCGAAGCACCCGGCATCGAGAAGCTGAAGTTCCGCGAAGGCGGTGCATTCGAGGCGCATGACCACGGCGACGAAGGCCACGGTGAGGAAGGCCACAGTGAGGAAGGCCACAAGGATGCCGAGGGCGAAGCCGGGCACGATCACGGACATGACCACGATCACGGCGACGGCGACACCGACCTGCACATGTGGCTCGATCCCATCAATGCCAAGGCGATGGCCGCCGAGATCGAAAAGACGCTCACTGAGGCCGATCCTGCCAATGCCGGCGCCTACAAGGCCAATCTGGACGCCCTGAACAAGCGCCTGGACGCGCTCGACGCCAAGCTCACGGAAACCGTGGCACCGGTGAAGGACAAGCCCTTCGTCGTCTTCCACGACGCCTACCAGTATTTCGAGCACCGCTATAAGGTTCGCGTCGCCGGCTCGATCACCGTCAGCCCAGAGGTCCTGCCCGGTGCGGATCGGGTGTCGCAGATCCATGCCAAGATCAAGGAACTGGGTGCCACCTGCGTCTTTGCCGAGCCGCAGTTCGAGCCGAAGCTGATCAATGTGGTGATCGAGGGAACGCCGGCGAAATCCGGTACGCTCGACCCGGAAGCCGGCACGCTCGAGGCCGGCCCGGATCTCTATTTCCACATGATGGAAGGGATCGGCACCTCGCTGAAGACCTGCCTCGCCTCGGCAAGCTAACCCGTCCTCCCAAGGCGGTATCGGTGGGCGTTCGCTTGGCTCGCATAGCGGGCGCGCGCCCCTCTCTCTATCATTCGCGCGATTGGCAATCCTCGGCGAGATGGGTGCAGAACCAGGCCGCCTGCTGGCTCCTCGGGTCAAGCCCGGGGATTGTGGAAAGACTGGCCACAGGCGACTGAACGACGACCTGACAGCGAGTTGCGCTCAGCCGAGAGGTCCGGTGCCAAACTTCGCATGCAGAACAGGCGAGCAATCGCGCTCGCCTTTTTTTCTGACAGTATTCGTAACGATATAACATACAGGAACCAATCTATGGAAAAGCTCCCTGTCACCGTTCTCTCCGGCTTTCTTGGCGCCGGCAAGACGACACTGCTCAACCACGTGCTTTCCAACCGCGACGGGCTGCGCGTCGCCGTCATCGTCAACGACATGAGTGAGGTCAACATCGATGCGGCACTGGTGCGTGATGGCGGTGCCGGTCTGTCGCGCACGGAAGAGCAACTGGTGGAAATGACCAATGGCTGCATCTGTTGCACGCTGCGCGACGATCTGCTGAAGGAAGTCCGTAACCTCGCCGAACAGAACCGCTTCGACTATCTGCTGATCGAATCGAGCGGCATTTCCGAGCCCCTGCCCGTCGCCACCACCTTCGATTTTCGCGACGAGGACGGTGAAAGCCTGGCCGATGTCGCGCGGCTCGACACGATGGTGACCGTCGTCGACGCGGCAAACCTGCTGGCCGACTATTCCTCGCTCGATTTCCTCGCCGACCGCGGCGAAACGGCGGGCGAAGGCGATACACGCACCCTCGTCGACCTCCTGGTCGAGCAGATCGAGTTCGCCGATGTGGTGGTCTTGAACAAGATCGGCACCGCCACGCCCGAGCAGGTGGATGCCGCCCGCAAGATCATCGTCGGGCTCAATCCCGACGCGCAGCTGATCGAAACCGATTTCGGCAAGGTGAAGCTGCGCGAAGTGCTTGGAACCGGCCGCTTCGATCTCGCCAAGGCCGAAGAACATCCACTCTGGTACAAGGAACTGCACGGCTTCAAGGATCATATCCCGGAGACCGAGGAATACGGCATCCGCTCCTTCGTCTACCGCGCTCGCCGTCCGCTCGATCCCACGCGCTTCCAGGCCTTCCTCAACCGTTCCTGGCCGGGTGTGCTTCGCGCCAAGGGGTTCTTCTGGCTAGCCACCCGACCGCATTATGTCGGCGAGATCAGCCAGGCCGGCCCGCTCGTTCGGACCGGCAAGATGGGGCTCTGGTGGTCGGCCGTGCCTCAGGAGCAATGGCCGCGCGAACCAGGCTTCCTGAAAGCGGTCGGTCCCTACCTGGACCCGGTCTGGGGTGATCGTCGCCAGGAGATCGTCTTCATCGGCGCCGACCCGATGGACGAGGCGGAGCTTCGTGCCGAACTCGATGCCTGCCTGATCGCCGACGAACGCTTTCGGCCGGAACGTTGGCGCGATCTTGCCGACCCCTTCGCCAGCTGGTCGCCACGGGCCGCCTGATGGCAGACGCCGCGCGCGTACCGCACCGACCGCGCTTCATCTGCATGGCGCTCAACGCCGCCGGGCGGCCGGTGCCGATGTTCGATCCGTTTCTGGGAGATGAACCCGCAGATGAGGACGCGCCGGAAGCGGCAGGCGCTATCGAACTCCTGCTTTTTGGCGACCGGCAAAACCCACGCGCCGGTTGCCGAAAAGACGAAGGGGCGGCGTGAAAACGCCGCCCCTTCGCTGAACCCAGAGGGCCTTATCAGCGTGCTGCCGCCAGGCCGACAATGACGCCGGTCGCAAGGCTGATCAGCAGGAAGTCGTTGCCGGAGCGAACCCACTGCTGGCCGCGCGGCGGCTGGCGAAGCTTGTAGTAGCGGTAGTCGCGCACCTGCGCCATGTGGCGGCGCTCGGCCGGCGACAGGCGATGGCCGCGCGCCCAGCGCTCCTTCTTCTTGACGATCACCCGCTTTTCGATCGTGACGTGCTTGTCGACGTGACGATCCACGCGGCGGTCCATATGACGATCGTAATCGCGATCGACGGGTCGACGCGAACGATCATAGTTCTGCGCCACCTCGAAGGATCCTGCCGGCTGGGCAAGGGCTGCGACCGGCGTAATCAGAACGGAGCTGGCGACGAGCGCGATCAGGAGACGTTTCATTCGGGTGTCCTTTCGTTGTCTGCACCCGAAAATTAGACCCCGCTTCCTGAACCGAATATGAAACTCTACATTACAAATGCGTAATGATATCCATCACTTATTTTACATTTCTAATGTTTATGGATCAACTTGCCGCAAGGCTGACGTAGCGGAAGTAGTCGAAATCGGCAGCCTTGCCCGCCCCTGAGGTGTCGAAGGCGAACATGCCGGCGAAGGCCCCAGTGAAGGATCCATGCTCGCCACGGCCGCCCTCGTCGGAGACCACGCCCGCATCGAGAACCGGGCCGATCGGCTGCCAATCAACCGCTGCGGTCGTCCGCCAGAAGAACTGCAGGTCGTTGTCGCGAACGTCCATGGCAAGCTCGATCGGACCATCGGGAATGGCGATGCCGCTGCCGACGGGGAACTGCAGCCGGCCGTGCGGAAAATCGCCGGGGCATGAGAGGATCGTCAGCGCCCGGCCCAACGTTTCGTGCCAGGTGACGCCAAGGGCGTGGAACTTGTGGCGATTATAGTAATGCGTCAGTCCCGCCACCTGCTGGTAGGTCTCGGCGGTGAAGTCGACCGTCGTCTCGGTGCGGAACGAATGATGCTCCTGCCGACGCGCGACCAGCGCCTGCTCGAACCAGCTGCCGATGCTCTCCCTGCCGAACAGCCTGAGGTGGCCCGGCCGCCATTCGAGCGAGAAGATCCGCTCCGGCTGCGGCGTGCGCAGCCACTGGAACTCCATAGGCAGCGCGCCATTGTCGAAATCCGTCTCCACGACGACGGGAGCCACCACCTTCTCCACCGGTCCCGGAGCCGGCACGAGCACCTCTGGCACCGGCCCGCCATTCTCCAGATAGAGCCAGCCATCCTCGCGCCAGACGCATTTCTGCAGCGCCGTCTCACGGCCGAGCGTGCAGCGACGCTGCGGCGCAAGCGGCCGGCCGGTCAGGTGGGTGTGATAGGCCTGCCCGTCCGGCGTTTCGACATATTGGCCGTGGCCGGCCCGTTGCAACGGCGCCTCCGGGTGGTCCTTCGAGGTGATCAGGTAGGTATTCGGATGCATCTCATAGGGGCCGTCGATGTTGCGCGAGCGCGCCATCGTCACTGCATGGTCGTAGCCGGTGCCGCCCTCGGCCGCCGTCAGATAATACCAGCCGTTCTTCTTGAAGAGATGCGGCCCCTCGACCAGGCCGAGTGGTGAGCCGGCAAAGATGTTCTTCACTGGGCCGACGAGCCTGCGTGTCCGTTCGTCCCACTCCTGCAGCAGGATACCGTCAAAGGCCGGATGTTTCGGCGAGCCGCCGAAGCTTTCGGTGCGGTGGTTCCACTGCATGTTGAGGAACCACTTGCGGCCGTCGTCATCGTGAAACAACGACGGGTCGAAGCCGGAGGAATTGACGTAGACCGGATCCGACCAGGTCGCCTCGATCGTCTCCGCCGTGACGATGTAGTTGTGCGCGTCCTTGAAGTTACCGTCGAAGCGCTTGACGTCGGTGTAGACAAGCCAGAACAGCCCGTCGTCATAGGAAAGACACGGCGCCCAGACGCCGCAGCTATCCGGGTTGCCGCGCATGTCGAGCTGGCTTGGCCGCTCCAGCGGCCGACGGATGACCTTCCAGTTCACCAGATCACGCGAGTGGTGGATCTGCACGCCCGGATACCACTCGAAGGTGGAGGTCGCGATGTAGTAGTCGTCGCCGACACGGCAGATCGAGGGGTCCGGATTGAAGCCCGGCAGAATGGGATTGCGGATTACGGCGGTCATGGTTCAGGCGTCCTCCCTTGGCGGCGCCATCCGACCTCAAAAATCATACAAATTCAAGACTGCAACGTTGCAGTAATTCGCACATCGTATCGCCTGTGACCGGCTTTCCACATCGATTCGGTCGGCGATGTGCACCTTAAGGCGGCTGACGATCGCCGTGCCTCGCCGTCTGCCACCGGATTGCACAAACAATGGGCAGAGCGCCGGAACAGCCTATTCTACTTTAGTCGGAGGCGGCCGAACTACACGGGAAAATCGCGCCTCAGACTTGAACGTGCGCTTGAAATCGGCACTCTGGCTATGCTTGGCACAAGAACCATAAAAGCCATCGCGGGGAGGAAATCGATGAGAGCTTTGCTCGGCTTCAGCCGACTTATAGACACGATCACGGAATTTATCGGAAAGAGCGTTTCCTGGCTCATCCTGGCGGCCGTGCTCGTCAGCGCCGGCAACGCGATTATCCGCAAGATCTTCAACATGTCGTCGAACGCCTGGCTCGAGGCGCAGTGGTACCTGTTCGGCGCCGCCTTCATGTTTGCGGCCGCCTATACGCTGAGTCAGAACGAGCATATCCGCATCGACGTGGTCTACGGCCAGTTCTCGCGCCGGGTACAGCACTGGATCGACCTACTGGGGCACCTGCTGTTCCTGATGCCTTTCGTTCTGCTCGTGCTCTATTACCTCTTCCCCTATGTGAAGATGTCCTACGTCTCCGGCGAGGTCTCATCATCCGCCGGCGGCCTGATCATCTGGCCGGCCAAGGCCATCTTGCTCTTCGGCTTCCTGCTGCTCGCCTTCCAGGGCGTGTCGGAGATCATCAAGAAAATCGCGATCATGACCGGAAACATGGAAGACCCGACACCCTATGTGCCGACCCATGCGCCGCTTGACGATGTCGTGTCTCCGGAGACCCGTCCATGATCGAATTCATTGCTGAAAACCTGGCGCCGATCATGTTCGCGTCGCTGATCGTGTTCCTGCTTTTGGGATACCCGGTCGCCTTCTCGCTCGCCGCCAACGGCCTGCTTTTCTTCATCATCGGCGTCGAACTCGCGCCGCTGTCGGACTCGATCAACCTCTCCTGGCCGCTGCTGAACGCGCTACCGGACCGGTTCTGGGGGGTGATGTCGAACGACACATTGCTTGCCATCCCCTTCTTTACCTTCATGGGGATCGTGCTCGAGAAATCGGGCATGGCCGAAGACCTGCTCGACACGATCGGCCAGCTCTTCGGCCCGATCCGCGGCGGTCTTGCCTATGCGGTCATCTTCGTCGGCGCGCTGCTTGCAGCCACGACCGGCGTCGTTGCCGCCTCGGTCATCGCCATGGGCCTGATCTCGCTGCCGATCATGTTGCGCTACGGCTATGACCGGAAGGTCGCCTCGGGCGTGATCGCGGCCTCGGGCACGCTTGCCCAGATCATCCCGCCGTCGCTCGTTCTGATCGTTCTTGCCGACCAGCTCGGCCGCTCGGTCGGCGACATGTACGCCGGCGCGCTGATCCCGGGTCTGGTTCTGACCGGCCTCTACATGGGCTACATCCTGATCATGACCTTCATCCGGCGCGACTCGATGCCGGCGCTGCCGCTCGAGGCCCGCACGCTCGGCTCCGGCGTGACCTCGCTCGCCATCGCACTCGCGGTCGCAGCCGGTATCGCCTATGCCGCCCACGTCTACCTCTACCCGACCCAGGGCGAGAACGCCGATATCCTCGGAGGCACCGTCGGCGTCATCGTCATCTACGTCGTCGCGCTGCTCGACCGTGGTCTCAAGATCAACGCGATGTCGAGGCTCGCCCAGCAGGTCATCATCGTGCTGATCCCGCCTTTGGCGCTGATCTTCCTGGTACTCGGCACCATCTTCCTCGGCATCGCGACGCCGACCGAAGGCGGAGCCATGGGTGCCGTCGGCGCCCTGATCATGGCAGCCGCCAAAGGCCGTCTCAACTTGGACGTTGTGCGCGGCGCGCTGACGGCAACGACAAGGCTTTCGGCCTTCGTGCTGTTCATCCTCATCGGTGCGCGCGTCTTCTCGCTCACCTTCTACGGCGTCAACGGCCATATCTGGGTCGAGCACCTGCTGACGGCGATGCCGGGCGGCGAAACCGGCTTCCTTATTGCCGTCAACCTGCTCGTCTTCTTCCTGGCGTTCTTCCTCGATTTCTTCGAGCTCGCCTTCATCATCGTGCCGCTGCTTGCGCCCGCTGCCGACAAGCTCGGCATCGACCTGATCTGGTTCGGCGTGCTGCTCGGCATCAACATGCAGACGAGCTTCATGCA
>JAESGS010000507.1_pt1 | contig 26960 bp, 24 predicted proteins | sample 9269761 | NCBI WGS metagenome assembly JAESGS01 (sample SAMN15741799, study PRJNA653493) | algae metagenome | isolation source: Cyanosarcina radialis HA8281-LM2 and co-occurring heterotrophs from damp... | place: USA: Makauwahi cave, Hawaii | collected 2011-01-06 | reverse complement strand
GTTCAAGTCCGAGCTCGCGCAGCCGCGCGCGCACGCCATCCATCTTTGCCGGATCGTAGCCGCTCTCGATGATCGAGGAGACGAAGGCGGCAAAGCCCGGCTTTGCCCAGCCGGCTTCCTGGAACCGCTCGGGATGCACGAAGGAAAGCCCCTTGAAGGCATGGTCGCGTTCGACCGGGCCATACATGTGTACGCCACAGTCCTTACAGGCATGGCGCTGGATCAGCGCGTTGGGATCGACGACGGCGAGCTTGTCACCGTTTTCGAGCACCTCGACATTGGCCGTCGGTGCGACGGCAACGACCGAAAATACCGCACCTTCGGGTTTCCAGCACTTGGTGCAGCCGCAAGCATGGTTGTGGGCGATGTCACCCTTGACGCGGACTTTCACGGGATTGCTCGCGCAGTTGCAGACCAGCGTGCCGCCGGAAAAGGCAGCGTCCGTCGCCTTGAACCCACTGTCGAGGGATGGATGGATCGCAATGTTTGGCATGGGCTTCTCCTCCTTCATGGCCGACGCTTGATGCGTGGCCGATCACTGGCGCCGTCGGCCGGCGGCCGACGATGCGATGAACGGATTGCATGTGATGCGGTCTTGAACCCGCGCTCAGTATAGAACCACCGAGCGAATGCTCTCGCCCGAATGCATCAGTTCGAAGCCCTTGTTGATGTCTTCGAGCGGCATCGTGTGGGTGATCATCGGGTCGATCTCGATCTTGCCCTCCATGTACCAGTCGACGATGCCAGGCACGTCGGTGCGGCCGCGCGCGCCGCCAAAGGCGGTGCCCATCCAGCTGCGACCGGTGACCAGCTGGAACGGCCGGGTGGAGATCTCCTGACCGGCGCCGGCAACGCCGATGACGACCGACTTGCCCCAGCCGCGATGCGAGGCCTCGAGCGCCTGGCGCATCACCTTGGTGTTGCCGGTGCAGTCGAAGGTGTAGTCGGCGCCGCCGATCTGGTCGGCTCCGCGCTTGGTCATGTTGACGAGGTAGGGCACGATGTCGTCGCCAACCTCCTTCGGGTTGACGAAGTGGGTCATGCCGAAGCGTTCGCCCCAGGCCTTCTTGTCGTTGTTGAGATCGACGCCGATGATCATGTCGGCACCGGCAAGACGCAGGCCCTGGATGACGTTGAGGCCGATGCCGCCGAGACCGAAGACGATCGCGGTTGCGCCCATTTCCACCTTCGCCGTGTTGATGACGGCGCCGATGCCGGTCGTCACGCCGCAGCCGATGTAGCAGATCTTGTCGAACGGCGCGTCCGGATTGACCTTGGCAACGGCGATCTCGGGCAGCACCGTGTAGTTGGCGAAGGTCGAGCAGCCCATGTAGTGGTGGATCTTGTCCTTGCCGATCGAGAAGCGCGAGGTGCCGTCCGGCATCAGGCCTTGGCCTTGTGTCGAGCGGATCGCGGTGCACAGGTTGGTCTTGCGCGACAGGCACGACGGGCAGGAGCGGCACTCGGGTGTATAGAGCGGAATGACGTGATCGCCCTTCTTCACCGAGGTCACACCTGGGCCGACGTCGACGACGATGCCGGCGCCCTCATGGCCGAGGATCGCCGGAAACAGGCCTTCCGGATCGGCGCCCGACAGGGTGAAATCGTCGGTGTGGCAGATACCGGTGGCCTTGACCTCGATCAGCACTTCGCCGACCCGCGGGCCTTCGAGCTGAACCGTCATGACCTCAAGCGGCTTGCCTGCCTGAACGGCAACGGCGGCGCGTACATCCATGGGCATTTCTCATTTCCTTTAAAAGTTCCAGCCATTCAGGCGATAGGGCTTATCGGGGCAGGTAGCGTGTAAGGCGGGTTTCGAGGAGCCGTACGAGCGTGATCAGCACGAGGTTGATGAGCAGGTAGAGGGCGCCGGCGATGGCGAATATCTCGAGGATTGCGTAGGTCTGGCTCATCAGCCGCTTCGCGTGGCCGGTGATTTCGAGCACGGTGATGGTGGAGGCAAGGCTCGTTCCCTTGACGACGAGGACGAGCTCGTTGCCGTAGGCCGGAAGCGCCTGTCGCATGGCGAGGGGGAACGTGATGCGGCGAAAGCGCAGAAGTCGCGACATGCCGCAGGCTTGTGCAGCTTCGACCAACCCGTTCGGAATGGACATGAGACCACCGCGTAAGATTTCCGAGGTATAGGCAGCCGTATTGAGCGCCAGCGCCAGGACTGCGCAATGGGCGCCGTCACCGATGACCCACCACAAAACGGGGTTGTCCCGTACGAAGGAAAGCTGGCCAAGGCCGTAGTAAATGAGAAACAGCTGCACTAGGAGCGGCGTGCCGCGAAAGACGGTGCTGTATCCCTTGGCAAAGCTGCTCATCGCCCTGTTTTTCGACAGGCGCATAACCGCAAGCGCGAGACCCAGGTTGAAACCGATGGCCACCGAAGCGACCGTCAGGAGGGCGGTGAGCCACAGTCCCTTGGCAAGGGTCGGAACCGCGAGGAAGACGAGTTCGAGATCCATGGTCTATTTCCTCGTCCGTGGGCGCAGAAGGCGTTCGATCCAGTCGAAACCACCCTGACTGACCAGCGTGATCGCAAGGTAGACGAGGGCGGCGATGAAATAGAAGATGAAGGGGTTGCGGGTCGAACCTGCGCCGACGAAGGCGGCACGCGTCAATTCCTGCAGGCCGACGACGGAGACCAGTGCTGTATCCTTGATGGTGGTCTGCCAGACATTGTTCATGCCCGGCACGGCAATCCGGAGCATCTGAGGGGCGATAATGCGGCGGAAGATGCGTCCCCCGGGGATGCCGAGCGCCCGTGCCGCCTCAATGTGTCCGCTCGGAATGGCGGCAAGAGCCCCGCGCACAACTTCCGTCGAGTAAGCCCCCGATATGGCGGCGATCGCGACCACGGCGATCGTGAAGGCGTAGCCGTTGCCAGCCAATCCTTCGTAGCCGAATGCTGCGGCGACCTTTGCCACGAACTCGACGGATGAAAAAAAGAGGAGATAGATGATCAGAAGTTCCGGAACGCCGCGCACGATCGACGTGTAGAAGTCGACGACAAGTGTGAGCGGGAAAACCCGCGCCCATTTAATCAGGCCACAGGCAACGCCGATGACGATGCCAAAGGCCATGCTCGCCACGCCTAGCGCGATGGTAATCACTGCCCCACGCAGGATCGCTGCGATCCAGCCGCCTTCCCATACCTGCCAAAATCCAAGTTCCATCGAACCCGCCCAATTCTCGCATTGACCTGTCGGATGAGGCCTCCCGGGAAACGACGGCCTTGAGGCCATGTTCTCGGGAGGCGTTGTGTCGTTATTGGCAGGGACGGGAGATGTCCGTCTTGAACCAGGTCTGGCTTGCCTTGCTGATCGAGCCGTCGGCGACCAGTTCGCAGAGCGCCTTGTCGATGCGGGCCTTCAGTTCGGTATTCTCCTGGGCGATGCCGACGCCGATGCCCTCGCCGAGCGTCGGATCGAAGGTGCTCAGCACCTTGACGTCGACGAACTGGAAGTCCTTGCCGTCGGGGCGTCCGAGGAAGTCCTGGAGCGCGGACGAGTCGGCAAACGCTGCCTCGACGCGGCCGCTTGCAAGATCGATCTGCATCTGGTCGAGTGTGTCATAGGTCTTGAGGACGGCGGAAGAGGCCCGCTTCTCCATGAAGTGGGCGTGGGTCGTGCCAGCCTGGACGCCGACCGTGCGGCCATCAAGCGACGTCAGCAGCGTTTCGATGTCCTTGACGCCGGCGAGGTCCGAATCCTTCTTCACAACGAACATGTTGGCGAGCTCCGCATAACCAACCGAGAAGTTGATCTGCTTCTTGCGCTCGGCGGTGATCGACATGCCGGAAATGATAATGTCGAAACGCTTGGCCTTTAGTGCCGGAATGAGGCCGTCGAAGGCCTGTACGACGAAGTGACACTTCATTTCCAGCTTGGCGCAGAGCAGGTTACCGACATCGGCATCGAACCCCGTGACGTTGCCGGCCGCATCGGCTATGCTCCACGGCGGATATTCGCCCTCGGTGCCGATCGATAGTTCTCCTTCGGCAGCCTGTACCGTCGTGATGCCGGTGGCCAAGAGCGTGGCGAGCAATAGACTTTTCAGCTTCATGTTTTTGGTTCCCCTTGCTGAGCATTCTTGTTGGCACCCGTCCGGAGACCCCGGACGGGTGATGGCGGCGGATGTCAGAGCGTTCGGGCCAGAAACTGGCGCATGCGCTCGGAGCGCGGGTTGGTAAAGACATCCGCCGGGGTACCCTGTTCCTCCACCTTTCCCTGGTGGAGGAACAGGATCTTGTGTGAGACCTCCCGCGCGAACTGCATTTCGTGCGTTACGAGGATCATCGTGTTTCCTTCCTCGGCCAGCTGCCGGATGACGCGCAGGACCTCGCCGACCAGCTCTGGATCTAGTGCCGAAGTCGGCTCATCCAGAAGGATGAGCTTCGGGCGCATGGCGAGCGTGCGGGCGATGGCGGCGCGTTGTTGCTGGCCGCCGGACAGTTGTCCGGGATATTGGGCGTGCTTGTCGGAGAGGCCGACCTTCTTCAAAAGTACGTGGGCGTGGTCAATGGCTGCCCGCCGCTCCTCCTTCAGCACGTGCAGCGGCGCCTCGACAATGTTCTCGAGGACTGTCATGTGCGGCCAGAGGTTGAAATTCTGGAACACCATGCCGACACGCGATCGGATGCGTTCGACCTGCCGGATGTCAGCAGGTACGGCGCCACCGTCGGCCGTCTTCTTCAGACGGATTTCTTCGCCGTCGATGACGATGCGTCCGTCATTTGGCTGTTCGAGGAGGTTGATGCAGCGCAGGAACGTGCTTTTCCCCGAGCCGGAGGAGCCGATCATCGACACGACCTCGCCCGGCTGTGCCGTGATGCTGACGCCGTTAAGCACGGTGAGGGGACCGAAGCGCTTGTGGATGTCGTGCACCTCGATCGCCGGCCTTTCGTCGAGCCTTGGGCTGCCGGCCTCCGGGTGGGCGACGACGGTCACCGCTGCCGCGACCGGTACGGACTTTTCGACGCCGGCGCCACCGACGGCCTTGAGTTCTGCAAAAGCCCGGTCGAAGTGGCGCAGCGATGTCTCAAGACAGGTCCGTTGCCAGTCAGCATCCTCAGGGATGAAGGCGGCGCACAAGTCCTTCTTGATCCTGGCACCAAGCGAACTGTCGATCCTGCCGTAGAGATGAAGCCAATTATCTGCCTGCACGGCATCCGAGACCGTGGCGCCGTCGAGGGTCCCGCATTCGACGACAAGCGGCAGCACGCGCGCCTTCGGCAGCGCGCCGCGCACGGCAGCCGAGACGTAGCCGGTGGCGGTTGCGGCGATGCCGGTGTCCGTGGTCGCATTCGCACCGGTCACGACGAGCCAAAGCGCGGGACCGAAGATGGACCTGCCCCACGCCAGCCCTGGGTGCTCGGTTTCGGCGACGGAGAGAAGCGCCGGATAGCCGTAAGGTCCAGCGCCCGTGTGCAGGTCGAAGACGACAACTTCGCGGGCCTTTTGCGCGAATGTCGACAGGATCTCGATCAGTGTCCGGTTGGACCAGACCGGACCGTCGCCGCCATAAAACAAGCCATCAGCAAAGTCGTACTGGCCGGCTTCCACGATCGGCGCAATGCCTGCATAGCCGCCAAGCCGTTGTTTCGCGGCTTGGTAGGCTTCCGCCGCGGCATCACGCTCGGGGCCGTCCCAGGCGCGACAGACAAGAGCGCCATGCAAATCGGCGTAGCGTTCATTCTTTGGCGGCGCCTTATTCCAGTCGATGAAGTTGCGGTTGAGGTCGACATTGTCTTCGTTCACCCGGCGCGCCCAGGCCGTGCCCCAGGGGTTAATGAGATGGATCGCGAGAACGGCGGTATCGTCGGGGAGTTTCCAGGGGGAATTTTGCGAAAGCCACGCAGTTTGGCAGGCTGAGCCGAAGGGTCCTTCGACGCCATGCGTTCCGGATATCAAGACCAGAAGCTTTTCGGCATCGTTGCGCCCGAGATAGGCGACGTCGGTGGCCAGGCGCTCACCCTTTGGTCCATGCAACGGGTGCAGATATTCGACAAGGCTGGCGCCCGCGGTGCGTGCGGCGGCAAGAAAACGGGCGCGCAATGCGGAAAAGTCACCGGCGAAAAGTCCGGAAGGGGCTGAAGGGGACATGCGAGAGGGCTCCCGGTTTTCTCTGTAAAGGCCTGCGTTTCCGCTCATGTGTTCGTTCCCGTGGGGCCGTATTTCGGCTCCCTTGTTGTGTTTGTGGATTGGGCGCTTCGCCCGCGTTACGGCCTTGCGAGCGCGCGCAGCGCGTCGAGAAATCGATCGTTTTCCAAAGGGGTGCCGATCGTCACGCGGATGAAGGTGCTGTAGCCTTCCTCCTTCCATGGCTTGACGATGATCCCCTTCGACAGGAAGTGATCAAACGCCGCCCGACTGTCTTGCCTAACGTCGACGAAAAGGAAGTTCGTCTGCGATCTGGCCGCCGAAAGCCCCATGGCGCTGATGGCCTCGGCCACACGCGACCGTTCCCGCTTCAACCGGGCAACAGACGCGCGCATCCAGGCGTCGTCCTTAAGGGCGGCGACGGCTGCGACCTGCGCGGCGGCGTTGACATTGAACGGTGTCTTGGCGGCGCCGACAGCGCGGGCGAGGCGTTCATCGGACGTCACCGCGTAGCCGACCCGCAGGCCGGCAAGGCCATAGGCCTTGGAAAACGTCCTCAGCACCACCCAGGAGAGGCTCGTTGCAGCGAGCGCGGCGAGGCCGTCGGGCACATCGTCGTCGGTAAACTCGAAATAGGCTTCATCGAGCACCAGAAGCGTTTCCTGCCCGACTGCTGCGAGAATGCGCGTCAGGCTCTCGCGATCAAGCGCCGGACCGACCGGATTGGAAGGAGAGGAGAGGAAGAAGATAGCAGGCGACCGCGAAAGCGCGGCAAGGATTGCCGGTACGTCGAAATCCAGATCAGGCCGCATGGCGACCTTCTCGACCCGGGCGCCGTTGGCGAGCGCCTCGATCTCGTGCAGCCCGAAGCCGGGGCAGACTGTCGCCACGAGCGCGCCGGGACGAAGCACGGCCCGACAGATCGCGGCGATCATCTCCTCCGAGCCGTTGCCGGCGACGATGCATTCGGCGCAAGCGCCAAGCTTTTCACTGAGTGCCGCGCGAAGAACGGTGCATGCCGGGTCAGAATAGCGCGAGGGTTCGAGTTCTGCGAGCGCGGCGGCCACATGCGGGGAACAGCCGTCCGGGTTCTCGTTACTGGCAAGGGCCGCGATGTCTTGCCAACCGCTATGCTGGCGCGCGGCAGCGATGTTCATGCCGGCATTGTAGGGCGGAAGGCCGGCGACATGCGGATTGAGAGGGAGCTCGGTATGAAACGGTTTCGTCACGGATCTTCCTTCAAAACTTGGACAACTGCTTGAGGCGACACCGCTCGTGAGCGGTCAGAGATCGAGCACGATCGAGGATTTCGGCCTGGTGCAGCACAAGAGCACCCGGTCGGCGGGCGGCTCGTCGAGGGGCTCCTCGAAGTAGTCGACCTGACCTGAGACGAGCCCCTGTTCGCAGGTTCCGCAGACACCCGCCCGGCACGAGAATTCGGGCTCCATTCCCTGCGCCTCCAAGAAGGCGAGGATGGATTCGGCTGTTTCATCCCAGGGCAGACTACGGCCCGATTTCCTCAGAACGATGTGCGGGCCGTCGGCACCGACCACAGGCTGCGTGGCGGTTGTCGCCGTGGGTTGCACCTTCGTCTGCCCAGCCTCCGACAACAGGCTTGCCGGGCCGAAGAATTCATAGGCGATGCGTTCCTTGCGCACCCCAAGGCCGATCAGAATGGCGTAGAGCGCCTGCATGAACGGCGGCGGCCCACACATGTAGATGTCGTAGTCGTCGAGCGGCAGAAGGTTCTGGAGCGTGGTTCGCGTCAGGAAGCCCGTCGAATGACAGAGGGTACCTTCCAGATCGGCATCTTCGGCGAAACGGTAGCAGTAATGTACGGTGATGCCGGGCCTCAGGGCGGCCAGATGGTCGACCTCGTTGCGCAGCGCATGGGCGGCCGCACAGTCGCAGGCATGGATGAACCAGACCGGCCGGTCGCTTTCCCGAGCCAGGATGTTGAGCATTGACACTGTTGGCGTCAGCCCGACGCCGCCAGACAGCAGCACGACGGGCCGGGCGCTCGCGCCGTCGAGCTTGAAGGCGCCACGCGGCGGGTCGATGTCGATGACGGCGCCAGGCTCGATCTCGTCATGCAGCCAGCAGGAACTCAGGCCGTTCGGTGCATCCTGCGACGGTGCCGCCTCACGCTTCACCGTGATCCGGTAGTTTCCCTCCTCGCGCGGAGACGAGGAGACGGTGTAGTTGCGCAGGACGTGTCCACCCTTGCTGTCGGGAACACGCATCGTCAGGAACTGTCCCGCCTCGAATGGCCGCCAGTGCTGAGGGTCAAGCGGTGCAAGGCGGAACGACGTAATCGTGGCACTCTCCCGCGTCTTGGAAACGACTTCGAAAGGGCGGAAGCGCGAGGCCGCTGCATCGAGCATCGGAAATGCTCCCTATTCCGCAGCGACGCTTGCAGGATCGGTCTTTGTTTCGGCCGCGATCAACTGCGCCAGCTTGCGCCGGAAGCGCATTGGGCCGACGTCGATCTTGAGGTCGAGGTTCGGTGTCTGCTGGTTTGCCATGCCATGGTGAACCGCCTCCAGAACGATGCGGTCCTCTTCGAAGGCGCCGCGCACGGATTTGGCAAAACTATCGGAAACCTTGGCGTCATCGGGCGCGAAGTTGCGCATCTGGAACCAGTAGTACTTCGTCCGGTTTTCATCGACCGGCGTCATGAAGTTGTAGCTGTCCATCAGGAAGGTGTTGTCGGGCAGTACGCGGCCTTCGCCGCCAGTATGGGCTGGGGCGAAGATCGCCTTGATGATCGCGTTGCTCGGATAGCGTACCTCGTAGTGCTGCTTGCGGTCGGTGTTGCCCTCAAACTGCAGGAACGGCGCATAAAACGGCGCCGGTTCGGAATCGATCATCCAGCGCCAGACCGTAACGCCGTCGTCCTTCACGGTCGTCTCGAGCGGCGTCTCCTCGCAGGCCGAGCTTGCAAACGAGGACTGATGAACCCAGGCGACATGAGAAGGGTCGAGCAGGTTGTCCGTCATGTAAAGGTAGTTGCAGTTGAGCGTCATGGACTCTCCGCGATTGATGCCCCAGGCCGGGTCGCCAAAATGCTCGACTTCAAAAATATCTTTCGCATCCGCCTTTTCGGCGTCGCCCATCCAGACCCAGAGTAAGCCGTAACGCTCGTGGATCGGATAGGAACGCACCTTTGCGACATGCGGAATGCGTTCGGCGCCGGGAACGCGCGTGCAGGTCCCCGAACAGTCAAACGTCAGGCCATGGTAGCCGCATTCGACGTCGTCACCCTTGATGCGTCCCATGGAGAGCGGAAGCTTGCGATGGGGACAGGCATCCTCGAGGGCAGCGGCGTTCCCGTCCTGCATGCGGTAAAGGACGATGTTTTCGCCGAGCATCGTGACGGGCTTCAACTCGCGGCCGACCTCGTGATCCCAGGCTGCGACATACCAGGCGTTCTTGAGAAACATTTCGCTCTCCTTGCGTTTTGTTAAGCGAATGTTGGACGTTTTTTCGGTGCCAACAAGTTGCCAGCGCCTGCGTTCTTTTTTAGATTTTCTAAATTGCGACTGGCTGGCTGAAGGAGTGCTTTGCGATGCCGAACCCGTCCCTGCGCGGCTTGCAGGCCTTTGAGGCGATCGGACGTTGTGGCTCTGTCAGTGCCGCTGCGGAAGATCTTGGCGTTTCACCCGGGGCCATCAGCCAGCTGGTGCGAAACCTTGAGCAATGTCTTGGCCTGACGCTGCTTGAGAGGCGCGGGAGGCGGGTAGAGCTGTCCTCCTGGGGGCGGCTGTACTATCGGGAAGTCGCGAAAGGCTTTCAGCAGCTTTCCCACGCTGCCAATGTGCTTACCCGTGCCCGCAACGAGACGGGGATCGTTCTAAGCGCCCTGACATCGGTCGCCAACAAGTGGGTCAACCGCAAGATCTTCGATTGGCAGACGCTCTGTCCGGAATCGAGCGTGCGCATTCTCGGTCAGGAGCAGGAACCCCGCATCGGCGTTGAGCAGGTCGATTTCCGGATCACTTACGGTCGGCGCTCCTATGTGCACGAGCATGTCGCCACCCTTTTCACCGACTGGATCGTGCCGGCCTGCTCGCCGGCCCTGATCGCTGGGCGCAGCCTCGAAAAGCCGCGCGACATCCTGACATTTCCCCTTCTTCATGTTGAGTGGGAGGCAGACTATAAGGCTTCACCGCAATGGAATGACTGGGCAGATCTGGTTCAGTCTGACGGCGGCCAGAAGTTTTCAGGCCTTTCCTTCACCCTGTCGAGCAGCGCCATCGACGCGGCCGTTAACGGCCGGGGTTTCGTTCTCGCGCAGGTTTCCATGATCAAGGATGAAGTTTCGTCCGGGAGCCTCGTCGTCCCCTTCGATATTCGCATGAAACTGCCCGAAAGCTATTACCTCGCCTGGGATCGGGCCGCTCTCGAAAAGCCGTTTGGTCAGAAGTTTCACAAATGGCTGCTGGGGGTTGCAAGACAACAGGAGCAAATGTCGGCTCCAGGACCAAGCCCCGAGGGATAACATGAGTTTGGTTGGAAGCTACCTTCTCGCGGGTATGTTCACGTTCGCATAATGGATCGGCGGGTATCAACCAGCCGCTTGCTCCGTCGCTGAGTACTTCCATGCAGGCGTGGTAGACGAACACCCGCCCGCGCCGTCAGCCCGTCGCTTCTTCAACAATCCCGAGACGTTGGATTTGGTCGAGCGCCCCATTGACGGTCGGCATCGCCGGTCCGCTTCATGATGGTAGTCGCGGTCAAATAAGGCTCGTGCGCATCGCCTGGAGGGTCTTATCACCGCAGGCCGGCATTTTGCCGGCACGCGCCACCTCGAGTTCGATGTGGGGAAAGCGCACTCAGCCGTCGAATTCGAGTTGTCGCCAGAGCGCGCGTCGTTTTTCCAACAGAAGCCGCATCGCATAATTTATCGCCTGGGACGGTCATGTCCATCGAAGGTCGGTTTGCGGTCTCGCCACTGAGACTTGCATATTGCATGCCTATGCAGAAATATGAGCCCGTGTTTAAAACGGGGTAGGCGTTTATGGCGAGAGAGACGGTAACGTCTGAAGACGTTGCGCGGTTGGCGAATGTATCGCAGTCGGCGGTTAGCCGGACATTTACGCCGGGCGCAAGCGTGTCGGAACGCACTCGCCAGCGGGTTCTCGATGCAGCGCGCCAACTGGGTTACCGGCCGAATGCGCTCGCGCGCGCCATGATCAGCGGTCGATCGCGACTTATCGCGGTTCTCGTCGCCTATCTCGACAATCATTTCTACCCGCAGGTGCTCGAACAGTTGTCTAGGGCTGTGCAGGAACGCGGTTACCAGGTGCTTCTGTTTTTGACTGACCGCGGAACCCAAGACCAAATGGTGCAGAAGATGCTGCAGTATCAAGTCGAGGGCATCGTCATGGCGTCGGCGGATATGTCTTCCAGTCTTGCGCGCGAGTGCGCTGACACTGGCATTCCCGTCGTCTTGTTCAATCGCTATGTGACCTCGTCGCTGTCGAGCAGCGTTACCTCGGACAATGTCGGAGGCGCCAGAATGGTAACGGATCTGCTGATTTCGGCAGGGCACCGTCGAATCGCCTTTATCGCGGGCACCGAGGACTCTTCAACCAATCAGGATCGTGAATCTGGTTTTCTCCAAGCTATGGAGAGGGGAGGCCTGCTACCGTTTCGCCGCCTCGTTGGCGATTATACCTCCACTGGAGCCGCACACGCGGCGAGAAAGCTGTTCCAAACCGACGAGCGTCCAGATGCAATCGTCGTTGCGAATGACCATATGGCATTCGCAGTGATTGACGTTATCCGCGACGAAGCTGGGCTGCGCGTACCGGACGACGTGTCGGTTGTTGGTTTCGATGACGTTCCGGAAGCCGGATGGGGTGGATACAAACTCACCACCGTCCGCCAAGCGGCGGACGTCATGATCGAGGAAACCGTGAAGATTCTTTTCGAGCAGATTGAGAAAGGCGAGGTCGAGCGCCGCGCCATCATCGTTCCGGCTTCTCTGTCGGTAAGAACCTCTGCTCGGTTGCCGTCACCGGAAAAGCTCGAGCGGATAATCGAAGGGGCGTAGGCCGGTCACCTTCCTCGACGGAAAAAAGACTGCATTCGGGCGAATACGTCGACGTCCATCTGCAGCAGGAGATGGATAATGTCGAGAGGGACCCAGTTTTCGCGAATGAGACCATCTTCCGCCAGATAGAAATCCATCACGCGCATGCTGACGTCTTTCCCGGTCGGAGCCATGCCCAGGAAGTTGCCGCCGGTATGTTTTCCAAAGACGCTGGGCCAGCCCCCAGTGGCCGAATACTTGCCATCGCCAATCCGCACATAGTGATTGCCCCCGCGGCGGTTCGGGAAGGCCGTTCTGAACGGGAGCTGGTGGTAGTCGACGAACCCTGCCAGCCCCCGCGTGGTCCCAATGCCGCAGGGCCCGTACCACATCATTTTCGGGTGCCAGAACTGCTTTTGCGGCATGTTTAGCAGGCCCTCGCGTCCTTCATTGGCCTCGTCGTTGTATTGCCCGAGCGAGGTTTGCATATCGAGAGTCAGCTTTAGGGAGGCTGCCGATATTTCCGGATTCTGCTCGGTTAGCAGAATGCCGTCGGCGGATATCGGGCAGGGCCATTGCTCCTCTATGCCCAGACTCGGTGCGAGCGGCCAGAAACCCGCTTGTCGGATTAAGTCGAGGATGTCGAACAGCACGGTGCTTCGCACGATCTTTCCGTCTGCAATCTCGTGAAACTCGCCGTACCGGAGATATATTGGTCGGCCCGTCGCCGGAATGGACAGCCAGTCGTTTCGAAACGTGCCGACATAGTGTCCGACCGCCCCGACCAGATCCGTTCCGTCGTAGGTCCCTCCCATTAGGATGGTGTCCCTTCTTTCGAGATCGGGAAACGACGAGAGCAAAGGACGCCACACGGTCGCGGCGATCGCCTCGTGTCCACGAACTTCATTGAGAGGGTGGGAGCCACGCCATTCGGCCTGTGAATGATAGACTTGCGACAGCCGGCTTTCGACGTCCGCTGGTCGGCTTCCAGCGATGGCTTCCATCGCGTCCTTGATGAAATGCTTATTGCGAAGGTTGACACTTTTCACGGGTCTTCTCCTCAAACGACCGGCCTCAAAAATGTTGACGTGAGGTATTGCATACGTATTCAAAAACTGTCAATCTCAAACTCGAAGATGGCTCGGCACGAAGCCTCAAGGGAACGTGAAACAGGGAAAATCGTGAGATGGCATCCATCACCCTCAAGGGAGTGACGAAGCGCTGGGGCGCGTTCGTCGGCGTCGATAGCGTCAATCTGGAGATCGCCGACAAGGAGTTTATGGTCTTTCTCGGGCCGTCGGGTTGCGGCAAGACGACCACGATGCGGATGATTGCCGGACTGGAAGATCCGAGCTCAGGTGAGATCCTGATCGGCGACCGCGTCGTCAATGATTTGGAGCCGCGCGAGCGCGACATCGCAATGGTCTTCCAGAACTACGGCCTTTATCCCAATCTGACAGTGTATGAGAATATCCGCTTCCCTCTGAAAGTCAGGAAGATCGATCCCAAGTCGCATGACGCGCGGGTCCGTCGCGCTGCGGACATGGTTGAACTGGGCCATCTGCTCGACCGGCGGCCAAGTGCTCTTTCCGGCGGTCAGCGCCAGCGCGTGGCCTTGGCGAGAGCCATTGTTCGGCAGCCCGCCGTATTCCTGATGGACGAACCTCTATCGAACCTCGACGCCAAGCTCCGGGTCTCGACCAGAGCTCAGCTGAAGAACCTGCATCACGAACTTCAGGTCACGACGATCTACGTCACGCACGATCAGATCGAGGCGATGACGTTGGCAGATCGGGTGGTCGTGATGAAAAGCGGCGTGTTTCAGCAGGTGGGTACGCCGACCGAGATTTACGATCGTCCCGCCAACACTTTCGTGGCGGGTTTCATCGGCTCTCCGGCTATGAACCTCATCGATGGAACGATGAGCGGTGGCGTCTTCACGTGCGAGCATGTGCGGATAGGCGGCTTTGCCGACGATATCAGCGGGTCGGTGACCCTCGGATTTCGGGCTGAAGATGCCCGAGTGTCCCCGGTGGATGCCTCGCAAATTCAGGCGCCGATCTACAGTGTCGAACTGCTGGGCGACGCGACAATGGTGACGGTCAGGGCGGGCGCGGCACTCGTCGCGGTGCGAGCTGGCAAGGACTACCGAGCTCAGATCGGCGACCCGGTCGGCTTCGCGATCCGGCCTGAGATCTGTCACCTGTTCGACAAGCAAACCGGACTGCGCCTCGAAAATCATAAGAGTGCCAAAAGCGGCACCACCTCGGGAACACAAGATATCAATTGGGAGAACCGGCATGTTCGCTAAGAGAATAATATGCGCTGCAAGCTTCATGCTGCTTGCCAGTGTTTCGGCTCAAGCCGCCTGCAGCTTCGAGAACAAGGTGCCTTTGAAGTCTCTAACCGCCGGCTTCGAAGCCTGGAAAGCCGTGACCACGACCATGGCCGAATGCGGCAACTTCAAGCCAGAGCTTGATCAGGAATTTGCGCAAAAGCAAGTCGCCGCCTTCTCGGCTCAGCCGTCCCTCTATCAGATCGGCGGCGTGGCAAACGAAACATTGGTGCCGGTGCTCCAGGAAGGTCTGATCCGCCCGCTGGATGACCTCGTCGCCAAATACGGTCAAAATCTCAATGCCAATCAGCTCATCAAGGTCGACGGAAAGATCGTTGCGATCGCAATGATGGTAAACGCCCAGCACCTGATGTACCGCGAGGATATATTCAAGAACCTGGGTATCGCAGTGCCGAAAACCTATGACGAGGTGCTGGCCGCGGCCAAGAAGATCAAGGACGCCGGCTCTGTGCCCTATCCGCTCGGCGGCACCTTCAAGACTGGATGGAATCTCGGCGAAGAGTTCATCAACATGTATCTCGGCTACGGCGGCAAGTTTTTCAACGCGGACAATACTCCGTCCATCAACAACGACGCCGGCGTCAAAGCGCTGCAAATGATGAAGGCGCTTACCGAATACATGGATCCGGAGTACCTGGTTTCGGACTCCACGACCGTGCAGCAGCAATTCCAGCAGGAAAAGATCGCCATGGCCAACCTTTGGGCGTCGCGAGCGGCGGCCATGGACGATCCGAAGGAGTCCAAGGTGGTCGGCAAGATCGCCATGGCCGCGGCGCCTGCGGCGATACCGGGCGGCAAACCAGCAACGACCATCTGGTGGGACGGCATCACCATCGCCAGCCACATTACCGACGAAGAGGCCGATGCAGCGTTCCGGTTGGCTATGGAAGGCCTCAAGGAGGAAATGGTGAAGGCCAACAACGACGCCGCCGTATGGCTCGTAAAGGGGTTCGAGCCGGGGCGGCTCTCTCAAGGCGCTTTCGCATCGGCCGAAGCGGATGCACCGTCCTATCCGGCGTCGACGGCGCTTGGCATCATGCACACCGCGCTTGGCAACCACATCGCTGACTTCCTGACGGGGAAAGATACCGCCGAAGAGACCCTCAAGGACGTCGAGGGCGAGTATCTCACCGCCGCCAAGGAAAAAGGCTTGGTCAACTGACGCAGTGATCTGGGCGGCGGCTTGCCGCCGCCCTCAAGCAGCCAATTATCCGCCATTGAAAACCCAGGGGAGGACCGGGGATGAGATCGCGCACCTTCTACGCCTTTGTCGCTCCGTCGCTGGCGTTGATGTTCATCTTCATCGCATTGCCACTCGTCAGCGTCGCCATACAGAGCTTCCAGCTGACGCAACAGGTGTTCGAACAAGTCACCACGGAGACCTGCACGCCGGGCTTCTTGAAGCAGAGCTGCGTCCAGGAGGTGAAGAACCTTCCAAAGCTCGACGCAAACGGTCGCCCGATCGTGGAGACCAGGTTCGTCGGTCTGGACGTCTATCGGACGGTTTTGCAGCCTGCGGCGTTGGTCAGAGCCTTTTCGGAAGGCGGAAACGGGTTTGCGTCCGTCCTCAATATCGATTTCTACAAAGCGCTGCGCTTCACGCTAACGTTTACGTTGGTTACCTTGCCGCTTGTCATCGGGATGGGCCTTGCAATCGCGCTCGCGGTCAACAGCACGACGAGATCCATACGCGGACCGCTGATTTTCGTCTCCCTGCTGCCGTTCATCATCACGCCCGTCATCGGCGCGCTTTCAATCCGTTGGCTCTTCGTCGGAGACGGGATCATGACGGCGCTGATCGCAAAACTGACCGGTCAACACATCGCAGTCTTCGCCCATGGGTGGATGATCGAACTCCTGATGATGTTTTATCGGGTCTGGCACGTCGCGCCGTTCGCCTTCGTGATCTTTTATGCCGGCCTGCAGACGGTGGATCGAGACACGCTCGAGTCTGCCGTGGTCGACGGCGCATCTCGCTTCGAGCGGCTCCGTTACGTCGTTGTGCCGCACTTGATGCCACTGATCGTCTTCGTCTCGCTCATTCATTTGATGGATGCCTACAGAGCTTTTGATGAAGTGATCGGCTTCTCGAGCCAGGCCCACCGGATCTCGCTCCAGTGGCTCACTTACAACTACCTGATACCCGACAACAGCGGCAACAGGTCCATTTCCCGTGCTTCGGCGTCCTCAATGCTCACCATGATCGGCATCATAATCTTGCTGCTGCCGCTCCTGCGCCGCACATGGCGCGAACACCGATCGAAGCGCTAGAGGGAGGCTAAGACTGTGAACACCAACGCACTTCGACCTGGTTTCGGGTTCAACCTGGCTGTCGGCTTGTTCGTGACCTTCTGGGCGATCGTCGCGGCCTTCCCGCTGCTCTGGATCGCGATCATGTCCTTCCGGGTGCCAATTGACGCTTTTGCCACCGATCCTCTGCAGGTCGTTATCGGCGACGTCACGCTGGAGCGACGTGGCGGGATATCGCTTCTGGCTATCGTCGGTTATTTTCTGGTGCTCATGGCCTCAGTTTGGCTGCCGCGCCGCCATGGAATGCGCCTGGTGAAGACGCTTTCGCTTGGAGGCCTCCGGTGGGTCGGTTTGCTGCTGACGTGGTCGCTTTACGTCGCTGCGCTTGCCCTCTTGGTCTTCTGGATCACGCCTGTCGTGATCGGCACGCTCGAAGCCTTGATGGGAGAACTGCCCGTCGTCGGTCGGGTTGCCAAGCCACTGTTTGGCATGACAACCGAGCACTATCAGGCAGTTTGGATCAAGCACGGGTTCTACCGTCAGTTCATCAACTCGATGATCATAACCTTTGGCGTGGTGACAATCTCGCTCTCCGTCGGCACGCTTGCAGGCTATGCCTTGGCGCGCGCCAACAGCACTCTTGCCTTCTGGCTGCTGATCGCCGCCTTGATCTTCCGGGCTTTGCCACATTCAGTTCTGGTGACCGGCTATCTTCCGCCTTTCATCAACTCGCGCGAAATCCTGACCCCGCTTTGGGACTGGCCGCCGGTCGCCTGGTTGTTCCATCTCTTTTCGGAACAGCCGCCGACACTCTACGGGCAACCGCTGGCCGTCATCATGGTGCTCGTCTCCATCAATCAGCCGTTCACGATCTGGATGTTGCGGTCGTTCTTTCAGAACATTCCCGCTGAGCTCGACGAGGCAGCAAGAGTCGATGGCTGCACCTACTTCGAGGCTTTCTGGCGGGTGATCATGCCGGTGATGTGGCCGGGTGTTATCACCACAGGGCTGTTCTCGTTTCTGCTCGCTTACAACGACTACCTCGTGACTTCTCTGCTGCTCGATGCGCAATCGCAGACGATGGTCCCGGCGATAGCACAATATTTCAACCGGGAGACCACCACCACTGACCAGATCGAGGCAGTGGCGGCAGCGGTGTCGATCACCGCCCCGTTGTTCCTGCTGGTCATGGTGTTCCAGCGGCAAATCGTATCCGGCCTCACTCAAGGGGCGGTCAAAGGCTAACCAGGGAGATTTGAAATGAAAGGTTCTCGTCCAGAACAGGCGGCGCTCACCCGCAACAACGACCTGAGCAAGACAGAGGCGACCCGGAGTGTTGTAGAAGGCATGGTCGACGGTCTCAACGATCATGTGATCGACGGTATCGGGTCTTTCTTCGCTGCCAACTTCCGTTGGATCGGCAACGCCGGCTGTGGCTTCAAGGAGGGCTTGAAGGAGTTCCAGGACAACTGGCAGCGGCCCTTCCAGGCGGCCTTTTCCGACAAGGTCTGCATCGACGAAGCGCGCCTTGCCGAGGGCGAATGGATGGCAGCCTTCGGTCGCCAGGAAGCGACGCACTCGGGCGAATTCATGGGCATTGCGCCCACCGGAAAGCGCGTCGAGATCCGCTACATGGATTTCTGGAAGGTGGTCGACGGCAAGATCGTCGACAACTGGGTGATGGTCGATTTCCCGCATGTGATGCGGCAGCTCGGTGTCGATCCGTTCAACGGGCACGGCTGGGAAGAATACGATGCCGGTCGCAAGGTTCCGCCGCGCCCGGGCAACAAGGCGGCCTGACGCGGCCCTCTGTTCGACCAAAGAATTTCGATGAAAAAATGATGCGGGCTGGCCGACCTACGGTCACCCGCAATGGGAGGTCATTTTGATCCGTTATCTCAAAACTGCAAAAAGCGTCGAGGAACGTGCGGAGGAAGACGCCCGGGTTCGTTCGACCGTTGAGACGATATTGTCCGGCATCGCCGCGCGCGGTGACACGGAGGTTCGGGCTTTGTCGGAGAAGTTTGACAGCTATTCACCGGGGTCTTTCCGACTGAGCGAACGCGAGATCGAGGCTGCACTGTCGAAGGTTTCTCGCCGCGATCTGGAAGACATCCGTTTTGCGCAGGAACAGGTCAAGACATTCGCGGAGCATCAAAAGGCATCGTTGCGCGACCTTGAAGTAGAAACCCTTCCCGGCGTCATCCTTGGCCACCGCAACATTCCCGTCAACTCGGTTGGCTGCTACGTTCCCGGCGGAAAGTATCCGATGGTCGCGTCGGCGCACATGAGCGTCGTGACGGCGAAGGTCGCAGGCGTGAAGCGGATCGTCGCTTCCGCGCCGCCCCAGGGCGGGGCGCCCCATCCGGCGATCGTCGCCGCCATGCATTTGGGTGGAGCAGATGAGATTCTTTGCCTTGGCGGCATCCAGGCCGTCGGTGCGATGGCGCTAGGCACCGAGACGATCGCTGCAGTCGACATGCTTGTCGGGCCAGGCAATGCTTTTGTGGCGGAGGCCAAACGCCAGCTCTACGGACGGGTCGGCATCGACCTCTTTGCCGGACCGACCGAGACGATGGTCATCGCCGACGAAACGGTTGACGCCGAGATCTGCGCCACCGATCTGCTCGGCCAGGCGGAACACGGTATCAACTCGCCGGCTGTCCTCTTGACCAACTCCGAACAGTTGGCGCGCGAAACGATGAGGGAGATCGAGCGGCTCCTCGGGGTTCTGCCGACGGGGCCGACCGCCCGCAAATCCTGGGAGGATTATGGCGAGGTCATCGTCTGTGACAGCTACGAGGAAATGCTCCAGCAGGCCGACTTCTACGCGTCCGAACATGTCCAGGTGATGACTGACCGGGACGACTGGTTCCTGGAGAACATGACAAGCTACGGGGCTTTGTTCCTTGGTCCGAGAACCAACGTCGCCTATGGCGACAAGGTGATCGGCACAAACCATACGCTTCCGACGAAGAAGGCCGGTCGTTACACGGGCGGCCTATGGGTTGGAAAATTCCTCAAGACCCACAGCTATCAAAGGGTGCTGACCGACGAAGCCTCTGCGCTGATCGGAGGCTATTGCTCCAGGCTGTGCATGCTCGAAGGATTTGTCGGCCACGCGGAACAGGCGAACGTTCGAGTTCGGCGCTACGGCGGGAAAAACGTTCCTTACGCGGAGGCGGCGGAGTGAGCACCTGCCCGCAGACCCCGTCGTTTCGGCTGGATGGGCGTCGGGCGCTCGTGACTGGCGCTTCGCGCGGCATCGGGTTTGCTTGTGCGGCCGCACTCGCGCAGGCAGGGGCCCACGTGGTCCTGGCTGCTCGGGACGCAAAGCAACTTGAGGAATGCGTGTCAGCCATCGGGGTGGAAGGCGGAAGCGCTGAAGCGGTTCTGATGGATGTCACTGATCCAACGAATATCTGCGACGTCGTCGGCGGCCTTGGCGACCTGGATATCCTCGTCAACAATGCGGGGATCGCCAGGCATGCACCGATGGCCAATACCTCGGTCGAGGATTTCGACGCAGTGGTGGGCGTGAACTTGCGTGGCGCGTACTTTGTCACCCAGGCCGTCGCGCGTGGGATGACGGCACGCGGGCGAGGGGGCGTTATCCTATCGATATCGTCGCAAATGGGCCACGTCGGGGGTGTCGACCGTTCGGTCTATTCTGCCAGCAAGCACGCGATCGAGGGCATGACAAAGTCAGCGGCGATCGAGTTTGGTCTTCACGGCATCCGCGTGAACACGATCTGCCCCACCTTCATCCGAACCCCGCTTACCGAAAAGACGTTCGGCGATCCGGAAAAGGCCGAGTGGATTGCCTCGAAGATCAAGATTGGTCGGATCGCCGAGCTTGAAGATGTCATGGGGGCTGTCGTTTTTCTCGCGAGCGATGCGGCGGCGATGATCACAGGCGCGTCCCTTCTCGTCGACGGCGGCTGGACCGCGGGGTGAACAGAAACATGAAAAGAGGTGGAATATGACACTCAAAGGATTTGACCCGAAGTTCAAGGATCTACCCGATTACATCATCGGGATCACGAAGGAGATCTGGGAAGACCGCGGCATCGCCACGCTCAACCAGTATTACGCGGCGGACATGCCGGTGCGCTCGCCGGCGTCGATCGTCCTCGGCAACAAGAACGTGATTTCCGCGACGATGGCGACGCTCGCCGAATTCCCGGACCGCACGCTGCTTGGCGAAGACGTCATCTGGTGCGGTGACGAGGAGAACGGGTTCCTGTCTTCTCACCGTCTTCTTTCGACCGCCACGCACACGCGCTCCGGCATCTATGGCGAGGCGACGGGCAAGCGCCTGAAGTATCGCATCATCGCCGACTGCGCGGTTCGCGATAACCAGATCTACGACGAGTGGTTGATCCGCGACCAGGGAGCGATCGTACGTCAGATGGGCTGGGACCCCAAAACGTTCGCAGCCGATCTCATCAAGCGAGAAGGTGGTCCCGAGAATTGTGTACGGCCCTTCACTCCGGACATTGATGTTGCCGGAGAGTACAAGGGCCGGGGCAATGCTCATCCGATCGGGCAGCGTTACGCCGACATCACGAGCCGTATCATGGCCGCGGACATGGCGGCGATCGGAACCGAGTATGACAGGGCTGTTCAGCTCGAACTTCCCGGCGGCGTGACCGGCCACAGCCATGGTGACGCCGACCAGTTCTGGATGGGTCTGCGGGCGGCTTTCCCGAATGCCAAATTCGAGATCCACCATCAGATCGGCCGTGAGGATCCGGAATTTTCGCCCCGGGCTGCCCTGCGGTGGTCGCTCACGGGCAAGCACGAAGGCTGGGGCGCATTCGGCGCTCCGACCGGCGCCGACGTGCATGTGATGGGAATGAGCCACGCTGAGTTCGGCCCGTGGGGTTTGCGCCGCGAGTATGTGCTTTTCGATGAAGCTGCGATCTGGAAGCAGATCGTCCTGAAGACGGGATGAGGATAATGACACCTGAGCAAATGGAAGAACGCATCGTCCGCTACGGCGATTTGAAGCCCTGCAAGACCGCCTTCATCGATGCCCACACGCCGGGCTCGAACCAAAAGGAGAACTTCACCATCATCGGCGGTGGTGTCTCCGAAAGTGCCGACCAGCACGTCCACATCCGGGATACGCCCGGTTTCAACATCGGGGCCGCCGGTCAGCCGCCGAAGTGCAGGAACTCGCTCCATTCCCATCGGACGGCGGAAGTGTTCTACGTCCACAAGGGACGGTGGCGCTTCTTCTGGGGTCGTCATGGAAACGCCGGCGAGGTGGTCCTTGAAGAGGGCGATATTTTCGACATCCCCACCGGGATCTTCCGCGGATTCGAGAACATCGGCACGGACTACGGGATTATCATGGCGATCCTCGGCGGTGACGACGCGGGCGGGGGGGTGATCTGGGCGCCTCAGGTCATCGAGGATGCTCGGGACCACGGGCTGGTTCTTGCCGAGACCGGTAAGCTCTACGATACAAGGAAGGGCCAGGCGTTGCCCGAAGGCGTCCGGCCGATGCCTCTTCTGACGGACGAGGAGCTCAAGGGCTTTCCGGAAACCGCGGTTGGTGAGGTCGTCCCACAGTTTGTCGGGCGTTACAACGACATGATGGCGCTTGCATCACGTTCTCCTGCCAAGGTCATAGGGACGGAGGACGGTGCGCTTATTCGTGATCGTACCGGCTTCGAAGTCGAGTTTCTGGCACGTAACTCGATTTCAGCGCAGCCCTACAGCGTCGACCGCCATGAGGTGCTTCTGGTCCATAAGGGGCACTGGCGGCTGACCTGGGCAGGCGGTGAGAAGGTACTCGCTCCAGGCGACACCTGCGCGGTTCCCCCGGGGCTCGCCCATTCCCTCGTACCGAGCATGACCGGGGAGGCGGCACTCTTTCGTGTGCGCGACACGGACGACGCAGCCGGTCCGACCAGGATTTGAGATGCGCAAGCCACTGGTCCTCTTGCCAGGCATGATGTGTGACCGGCGCCTTTTTGAGCCGCAGGTCGCACATCTTGACGATATTGCCGACATCTTCGTCGGCGATATCGGCAGGCACCCCTCGATTAGAAGAATCGCCGCCGCTGTCCTGGACGAGGTTCCGTTCGACCGGTTCGCGCTCTGCGGGCTGTCCATGGGCGGTATCGTCGCCATGGAGATGCTGCGCCAGGCTCCCGACCGCGTGAGCGGGGTTGCGTTTTTGGATACGACGCCCCTTGCAGATGCCGTTGGGCGCGCGGAGATACGAAATCGGCAAGTGGAGCGCGCCAAGAGAGGCGAGCTGCAAAGCCTCTTCATCGAGGAAATGCTGCCGCATTATCTTGCGCCCGGCAATGCACACGACGAGCGCCTTCGTCAGGTCCTCATTGATATGGCGGTCGACCTTGGCGAGATTGTTTTCGAGAACCAGTCAAACGCGCTGCGCGATCGAGCCAACAATGAAGCGGCAATAGCCGAGTACGGCGGCTCTGTTCTCATCATTTGCGGTGAGGAGGATGCGATGTGTCCGCCCGCCCGTCACGAGCTCATTGCTTCCCACAGCCCGCAAAGCGAACTGGTGACGATCCCTGCAGTCGGGCACATATCGACACTGGAAGCGCCGCATACCGTCAGCCTCGCGCTCAGGCGGTGGCTCACTGCCATTTCGAACCTCTAGGAGACTCCGATATGGAGAATACAGCACTTGATGCAGACCTTCTCTCGCTTCTGAAAAGCATTGACACACCGACGGTCTGCAATGCCATCGAAGTGGCTCAAGGAAAGCGCGGCTTCCAGGACTTCACGCGAAAAACGGTGATTGCCGCCGACCCCACTCTTGGCTCCATCGTCGGCTTCGCGCGCACTGCAAGAATATCGGCGGTCGCTCCGCCCACCGAGCCACCAGAGGTGATCAAGCAGCGCCGGATGGCCTACTACCGGTATATGGCATCCGGGGACGGCCCCACGATCGCCGTTGTCGAGGACGCCGATGATCCTCACTGCGTCGGCGCCTTTTGGGGCGAAGTCAATACCACCATCCACGTCGGCCTTGGGGTGAGCGGCGTGCTGACAAATGGGGTTTTGCGCGATCTAGGGGACCTTGCGCCCAATTTCCAGGTGCTCGCGGGTTCGATAGGCCCAAGTCACGGATTCGTGCATGTCAGGGAAATCAACGAACCTGTGAACGTTTTCGGGCTCAGGGTTCATCCAGGAGATCTTCTCCACGCGGACCGACACGGAGCCGTCGTCATTCCTCGTGGGGTCCTTTCGTTGCTCAAGAACGCGATCGCGAAGCTGCATGCCAGCGAAAAGCTGATCCTTGAACCGGCTCGGCAGCCGGGATTCACCATCGAGCGTTTTGAAGAAGCGTGGCGAGCCTTCGAGGCCGCCAGAACTTGACGTGCCGGTCAAGGACACGGGCAAAAGATGAAATGTACGATACGGCGGCGCTTACAGATCCGAAGTCGAGGCGCAGGCCTCCCGGTGCGGCCGCCTTCATGCTCCCGAAACTGCGCGTCGGATTCATCTTGTCGAAGGGCTTCACGCTGTCAGCATTCGCCCTCTTTGCGGACACGCTTCGCCTGGCCGGCGACGTAGAGGACCGCTCGCGCCGACTTCGATGCGATTGGGATGTCGTGAGCAGTACCCGCAACGCGACGGTTTCCAGCTGCGGTGTTCAGGTGGTCCCGACCGCGCCTCTGGCTGATCCGACCAACTACGACTACATAGCCGTCGTGGGAGGGCTGCTCAGCATCGATGAGCCGCTGGATCCACCGACGACGGCCTATTTGCATAAAGCTGCCAAGGCGGGGGTGGGGCTGATAGGCCTTTGCACCGGAACTTTTCTACTCGCCAAAACGGGGCACTTGAGTGGGCATGTAGCCTGCGTCAGTTGGCTTCACTACCGCGAGTTTCGAGAGCGGTTCCCCCGTCAACCGACGGCACTCAATCAGATATTCCGGCTGGACAGGAAACGCGCCAGTTGTGTGGGTGGCAGCGCGGTCGCGGATCTGGCCGCAGCGCTCGTTCGCAAGCACCTCGGCGAAGGGGCGGAACGCAACGCGCTCGAAATTCTCCAGATCAATACGCGACGCAATGCGGAGGACGCTCAGGCGCGCACTCCGTCAGCGTTCGAAACGAACGACAGGCGGGTGCGCAATGCGCTGCTTTTGATGGAGCAGCACGTCGAAGACACAATACCGATAGAGACGCTGGCGCCGCTTGTCGGACTGTCCCGGCGTCAACTCGAACGCCTTTTCCAATCGGAAATCGCGACATCTCCTCGTCAGGCATACTTAACGATCAGAATGGAGACGGCGAGAAAGCTGGTGGTCAATACGTCCATTCCGATCATCCAGGTCGCGCTTGCGTGCGGATTCGAAAGCGATTCCCACTTTACCCGCCGTTTTCGCCAGCATTACGGACAAACGCCGTCGTCGATCCGACGCGGACGCATGGTTGCGTGAAATCGAACCTACAAACGTGGCGCGCCGTCGCTATCTCTTAGTTCGGTGAGGCTCGGGTGGAACCGCGGACGATGAGTTTGCCGCCTATGGATATATGCTCGGGGTCAGTATCGCGTGTTTCGATCTTGGTGACCAACATCTGCACGGTTGCAGTGACCATCGAGGCAAGCGGCTGACTTACCGTCGTCAGGTTGTAGGTGGGAAAGCTGGCAAGTGCGATGTCATCGTACCCGACGACGGAGACATCTTCCGGAATCCGGAGTTTAAGCTCGTACCGAAGGGTATCCATCACCGAAATCGCCATGTAATCGTTTGCAACGAAAACCGCATCCGGGCGCCGTCCTGGATCGACGTTGAACAGGGTCCGCGCGGCGTCCGCTGCCTTCAGGCGATCGAAGTGGCCCACGGCGCGAGAATGGAGAGCGACTCCGAGTTCCGACAAGCCGGCGCTGAACCCTATTTCCCGATCGCGGTTTGTCGAGGCTTGCTCCCAACCCGCGATCAAAGAGATGCGATCGAGTCCGGAACGCACCAGGAATTGCGCAACGTTTCGCGCTCCGGCCACATTGTCGGCGGTCACCGCTGAAAGCCTCGGGTCGTCCTGCGTTCGGATAAACATCACGACGGGTATTCCGGCATCATGACAGCGTTGGCAGATTGTCGAAGAAAGTTCCACCGACGCGGTTATCATGCCGTCGACCTGGTACTGCAGAATCTCTTCCATCACCTCGTCAATGCCCTGGGTTGTTTCTGGCATCATGAAAACAAGGGCATGGTAGCCGTTCGATTGAAGCTCGCTGCATATGCGCTCGAGGGCGTCGGCGTAAAATGGATTGTCAAGGTAACTGAACAGGACTGCAACTATTCGCGACTTTCCGATGAAGACGGCACGGGCAAGCGCATTTGGGCGATATCCAATTTGCTCGGCAGCCTCCATCACTCGTTTCCTCATTTCGGTGGAGACGGTTGAAGCAGTACCAATCTTCGAAAAGACTCGGCTTACGGCCGACTGTGAGACGCCGGCTAGGCGTGCCACATCAAGTGACGATACGCGCTTCTTAGACAAATTGGCTTTCCTGTATCGCTGATATCAAACGTGTACTTCTATTCAAACTCTGCGGGCACTTCAATAGCATATATATGCAATCAGTTACGTAGCACTTTATTGCATATATATGCAATACACGATAGGAAGGAACCTTATCGAAGAGGATGCTCGTATGACTTCAGCCTTCCTGTCCCATCTTAGTTCTGAACTCGAGGGCCTGAAGACGGCCGGGTTGTACAAGTCGGAGCGTGTGATCACCTCGAAGCAGGCGGGTGAGATCAAGGTCGCCTCGGGCGAGCGGGTGCTCAACTTCTGCGCCAACAACTATCTCGGCCTGGCGGATAACGCGGAGCTGGCCGAGGCCGGCAAGCAGGCGCTGGACCGTTACGGCTACGGCATGGCCTCGGTGCGCTTCATCTGCGGCACGCAGGAGGAGCACAAGCAGCTGGAGGCGCGCATCTCGTCGTTCCTCGGCCTGGAAGACACGATCCTCTATTCCTCCTGCTTCGATGCCAATGGCGGCCTGTTCGAAACGCTCTTGGGTGAAGAGGATGCGATCATCTCCGACGCGCTCAACCACGCCTCGATCATCGACGGCGTGCGGCTGTCGAAGGCCAAGCGCTTCCGCTACGCCAACAACGACATGGCGGCGCTGGAAGAGGAGCTGAAGAAGGCCGAGGGCAGCCGCTTCAAGCTGATCGCCACCGACGGCGTGTTCTCGATGGAC
>JAESGS010000506.1_pt1 | contig 27070 bp, 37 predicted proteins | sample 9269761 | NCBI WGS metagenome assembly JAESGS01 (sample SAMN15741799, study PRJNA653493) | algae metagenome | isolation source: Cyanosarcina radialis HA8281-LM2 and co-occurring heterotrophs from damp... | place: USA: Makauwahi cave, Hawaii | collected 2011-01-06 | reverse complement strand
TCGATCACGAGGTAGCGATTGATGCAGACGATTGCTTCGTCGAGCGTCGTCGGTGCTTTTTGCGGTACGGCTTTACGGCGGCCCATGGGATTTCCTTTCAGATGAGCGGAGCGAAGATGACGGCGGTGGCGATGAAGAGGCCGAACAGGGCGGCCGAGATCACCATCAGCAGGCGGTGGCGCAGGCTGACGGGCGGCGGCGCGATCACGGGGTCACCACCATCACGCCGCACAGGAGGCTGGCGAGGAGCGGAAACAGCCATGCGAAGGCCACGATGGCGCCGCGCCATTGCGCGCGGCGGACGGCGGGTGCGGGGCGCATCAGGCGGCCTCCGCTTCGGTTGCCGGCCCGTCCGAGTTGTTCGGACAGGTCGGGCAGGTGCCGCGATGCATGTGATGGACGCGGTTAGTAGGCGGTGCGCTGCGGCGCCGGGCCGTCATGCAACTGGCGAGAGGGATCGCTCCCCACAGCGGGCAGACGACATCCTCTTGCCCCCAAGCTGCGCGGACCAGCTTTTCGGCTTCGGCAAGGTCGCCGGGATACTCGTTGCGGATGATCCGGCTGACGTACGGACTGGACTTGCCGATCCGTTCGGCGGCGGCGCGCTGGTTGGTGGCGTCGCAGGCGCTGGCGAGCAGCTGGACCCAGCGCGGCATATCCGACCCCCAAGCCGCGCGGGCACGGTCGATGTTGGTCAAGTCGTTGATTCTATTAACGTTACCCGACATGGTTAACCTACCCCCCCGTCTGCGAAGCCGTTTGCGGTGCTTTCCTGACTGTGTTTGCGGTGCGCGGAGCGGCGCGTCGGGACATCGACGATCGCGCCCGTGACGTGATCGGTGACGCGCATCACCGCGCCCCTGCTCGTCTGTTCGCGGCGCATCGCCGGAACGATCGGCCCCCATTTCCGCGCGGCGGCGGTCGTCCAGCCGTTGGCGGTCGCGCGCAGCCAGCCGCCTCCTTCGAGGATGCGGACCATATCGAGCGACGCTCTCTGGCTCGCGCTCGCCGCCATCATCAGGGTCGGCAGATCGAAGTTGCGAAGAACCTTCATCGCCTGCCACAGGCGCTGTTGCTGAGTGCGCTTCGGGAACGGCAAGGGACGCGGAGCGGGCGGCGGCGGCGGCGAACGCAAGTGCTGATATTCCCTGACAAGGTTGTAACGGGCCGGGTGGCCGATGACGGTGATGAGGCCGCGCGCGACCCATTGGCCGAGCAGCTGATCGAAGCGCCGGAAGGCGTCGCCACGGGTCGCAAACGCGTCCTCGCAGTGGTCGATCGCCCGGATCGACAAGTCGACTACGTCGATCGTGCCGCGCGCAATGCGCAGCTCGCTCCACAAGGCCTCGGCGGGGTCGTTCAGACGCTGCCGGGCGGCCCAGTGTTGGGGCGGCCAAAAACGCGGAAGGGCGGCTGCCGTCATGCGCGAGCCCCTTCGCGCCAAGCGGCGAGCAGCGGGATCGGCCATTTGCAATCGGGATGCAGCGTCACTGCACGGTAGCCGAAGCGAAGATGCAGGACGCGCCCACCAGCCTCACGGATGAGCCGCGCGGTTTCGCCCTTGCTGACGTGGACGGGTGGCCGGAGTGCAGTCACTGGCCCAAGCTCCGGCGCGTCGGAATGTCGCCGTTGGTCACAAGGCGCGGTCCCCACCAAGCGCGGTCGATCGTGTCGACGCCCTCGGTCGCGGCGGTGCGCGCTGCGGCACGCAGATTGTTCACGATACGGCGGGTGACGCCCTTGCAGCGCTCGGCGAAATAGATCGCCAGATCGTCGGCTATGATGCCGTTCAAGCCGTAGTGGTCGCGCAGCAGCAGCGCGTCTTCGGCCGACGCCGGCTGCGCGGGCGTCGAGACGAGGATGCGGTTGTCGAACCGCTCCCACTCCTTCAGCTTCGACGGCAGCGCCTCTTCGCCGATCATCAGGATCGCGATCGCGGTCGCGTCGTGAATGTCGCGGATGATTTCGACCATCTGCCTTTTGACGAGATGGTCCATCTCGTCGATGATGAACGGGCGCGGCGCGCGGTTCAGTTCGTCGATGATCTGCCGGAGCAGGCGCGGTGCGGTGCGCTCCAGCTTGGTGATGCCGAGCTCTTCTGCGATGGCCTCCAGCAACGGGCGAACCGACCACAGGCTTTTGGCCTCGATATAGATTGCGCCCGTCTGCGCGGCGGCGAAGGCGGCTGCGACGGTCTTTCCGAAGCCGCTGTTCCCGTAGAAGAGGCCCATGCGAGGCTGGTCTTCCTCGGCCTCGGTGCATTCGACGATCGTTTGCAACGCCAGTGCCATGTTGGGGAGCGGTGCATATCCGCGCCGGGGCGCGACTGGCGTCGGCACTGGGCGGGTCAATAGGTCGATCAAGATCGTTCTCCTTCTTTCAAGCGGATGTTTGATTGGCGGGGCGAGCGAGCTGCTCGTTGACGGTGCGCTGCGCCCGGTACTCGGCGGTCCCGGCATAGGTGCGCGCGCGGCGCAGCTCGTCAGCGTCGACCAGTTCGCCAGCCTCGGCGCGCGCGATGATCGCGTCGGCTTCGCGGACCTTGGTCGCCGGGCTTTTGCGCATCGGCACGATGTCGGCAGAGACCGGGCGCTCGCGGCGTGCGGGCGCAGGCGCGGCCGAGCCGGCGCCTTCGGACAGGCTGTCGATTGCGGGTGTCGAGTGCGCTTGGGTCGGCATCGGCAGGTTGACCAGCTTGCCCGCGGCTTCGGCGTCGCGGCGCAAGATCGCGTCACGAGCGCGCTCAAAGTTGAAACTGCTCGATCGCTGTTTCAGGTCTGCGCGCTGCTCGCGCAGCCACTTGGCCTGCTGCGCACGTGCTTCGGTTGCGAACTCGGCTTCGGACATGCCCGACCGGCCGTGGTTGACCGCGACGTCGATGAACTGGCCGTCCGGCGTGAAGATTAGCAGTTGACCAAGATCGTCCTCGTCGCGGCGGGCGATGACTTGACGCGATACCCACGGCGCGAGCGACGGCGCCCAATAGCGCCCGCCCTGCCACTGGATGCCGCGCTTGCCGACGGTGCGCGGACCAACGAGGGCCGAGAGCGCCATGCGCAAAACATCGGCGCCGGGTGCGCTGCGGGCCGGCACAGGGGACGACTGCCATTTGCGCATGGGCGACATGCGGAGCGAGCCATGCTCGCGAAGGTGGTACACGCCGTCGGTCCAGCCATCGAGCGCAGCCTGCAACTCGTCGGGTGACATGCTGGCGGTGATGACGGGGCGGCCCGTGTCCTTGCGCGCCTTGGCGCGAAGCTGCTGAGCCTCGGCAACGCTGTGCCCGAGATAGCCGTCGAACAATTCGGTGCGCTGTCGCTGAAAGGTGCCGAAGACGCGTTCGATGTGCGGCTTCTTGTCACCCGACGCGGGCGGGCACGGCCAATGCTCGATGTCCATCAGTTCGAGGGAGGAGACGATCGCCTTGTTGATGAAGGCCACGCCTTGGTCGGTCATGACGGTTTCGGGAACGACACCCCAGCGCTCGATCGCGGTGACCAGCAAGCGGCGAACGGCCTGCGTGCTTTCAGACTCGCAGACGATGAAGAGGACGCGACGCGACCAGCGGTCAATCAGGCCGAGGATCATCTTGCGGCCTTCCGTCGTCATCACGTCGGCCTTGGTCGCGTCGATTTCCCAGATCTGGTGCGCGTGCGTCGTGTTAGCGTCGGCGCGGCCGATCGAGATCCGATGCTTGCTCTTGAACGCGTCGGGATCGCGCATCGACAGGATGACCGTCTTCCGTTCGTCCTCGACCTTGGCGATGAAGCGGCGGAGCGAGCGCAGCGACGGCAGGGTGACATAGTCGTCCTGCAGCAGCTCCATAACGCCGGGCGCCGCAAGGCGGCGGCTGGCGAGGATCGCCTCGACGGCTGCGGCCACCTCGGGATTGCGGGTGAAATAATCGCTGCCCTTCGGGCGCCCGACGGGCGCGCCTGAAGACGCGTTTATGCGCTGTTGCAAGAGCGCTTGCTGTGCTGTGCCCGGCAGGTCGGCGACGCGATAGAGGCGTCCACCGCCGCGTCCGACTCGGTCGATAAATGCCCATCCGTCCGATTTCGCGCGGCGGATCATCGCGCTCTTTGTGGCAGGCAGGCCCGGCAGGTTCGCCGCCGCCAGCTCTTGTGCCGAGGCGTAACCGGGCACTTTACCTGTCACTGTACCGTCTTGATACGTGTCACCGGCGGAACGAAGGGGGGGCGTTGGCGCGATGCGCCCAGTGTGATACGCCCGCGTCATACGGACACCTGCGCCATCGGGCTGGGTGCCCGGAACCGAATGCGCTGCCCCTTGGCGGTGTAACGCGAGGGCCAGATTTGGTGAGGTTTCAAGCCAAGAAATTCGGCAATGATCTTGTCGCCATGCTCCGAGGCGCGGCGCTCAAGACACTGTCCCAACGCCTGCTTCGACAGGTCGTTGTCGCGCGCGAGCTTCGCCACGGTGGCGCCGCGTTTGCGGATTTCGGCCTTGATGTCCTCCGGGTGCCAATCCCGGTTGGCATTTTGCGTGTCGTTCCTCATGTTGACAGGAATAGTGACAAGTAAAGTGATAAGTCAACCTGAAAATGACAACTCGCGCGTTCTCGGCTGGACGGAACAATCCGCGGCGCGGCTGAGACGCGCGGTAAAGGCCTTCGGAGCGGCGTCGAGCGTCGCGGAAAAGGCCGGGATTTCGCGCAATTCGCTGAACTCGCTCATGGCCGGCGCCTCAACGCCAAAGGTTGGGACGCTGCGCGCGGTGGCGGACGTGATCGGCGCTTCGGCTGACGATTTCGTCGATCCCGATGCGGCCGACGATTTTGCCGAGGGCGAAACCGCGCCGCCGGTTGATGGCGTCATCCTCATCAACGAGATCGATATTGCCTATGGCTTGGGCGCGACGTTCGTCGAAGGCTTTGCCGTCGCGGAAACCGCGCGCCCGTTCCCGATCGATTGGGTGAGGCGCTACACGCAATCTCCGCCAAGTAAGCTGCGCTTTGCTCCTGGGCGGGGCAATTCCATGTCGCCGACCATTGACGATGGCGACATCATGCTGATCGATCTCGCACAGACGGCGCCGTCGTTCGCCGACCTGATCTGGGTGTGCGCGATCGGCGAGATGGGGATGGTCAAGCGCCTAGCGGCGCGCGCGGACGGGACGATCGTGATCAAAAGCGACAATCCGAACGTTCGCGACGACTACGCCCACGATGGCGAAATCCATATCGTGGGGCGCGTGGTGGCCGTGCTCAAAGGGACGTGATGGCTAGTCGCCGGTCAGAAGATTGAAAGCGTCGACTCCGTCGGTGCGCAGTATTTGTCCCACAGGTCGTTGAACAGCTCGCGGTTCTTCGCGACGATCGCGTCGCCGATAACCGTTGTCGAGATCACCGTCTTCGAGAACTCGGTCTGGCCGTGCTTGCTGGTGCGATCGTAATAGAAGCGATGTTCGGTGCCGTCAGGAACCGGCTTCATTCGACCGCACACCAGCGGGTTGTCGGCCTCGCCTGCAAGCCATAGTTTCGACACGTCGGTCGGGTGCTTGTCCTTTTCGCGGAAGAACGTGCGAACTTCTGCATCGGTCGCCGGATCCACCGGCGCGCCTTTCGAGCAGCCGGCCAATAGGGCTGCAAAGAGCATCGTCGAAGCTGTCCACCTGAAGCGTGTCATTGCGGTTGGTTATGCGCGCGCCGATGCGCTGTCCAGATGGGTGCTTTGCCGGCGATGTCCTGAAGCGGGATGCCTGCGGACGGCGTTGCCGGAAAAATCGCCCAGAGAAGCCCTCTGGGGCCAAAGTGGGGGGTGACACCGTTTTTTCGCCTCATTGTGCTTGTTCGGCGTGCACAGCGGCTTTCTCGGGCCAGTCGAGCGGTGCGGCGACTGTCAGCGTCGTCGCTGCACCGCTCGTTTGAATTCGGTCGTATCGCACCACGGCAACTTCACGGTTGGCTCCCGAACCACCAGCTCGATCATCGGGCGCCGTTTCGGCCGCCCCGCCGCTTTGCAGATCGAGCAGCGCAGCCGCATCGCCACCGCCGGTATGACATCGATCCACCCCCGGCGCTGAAAGATGCCCCATAGGTCGATGCTGTCGAGGATCGCCCAATGGCCGCAACGGCACCGCGCGAGCACGTTGCGGTTGAGCGCGCCCGCGTCGACGAGGTCTCTCGTCTCATAGATCAGCTGCCGAGTCATGACTCGACAAAAGAGAACAAAGATGGAACATTTGCGCAATAGCAAATGATGAGTCGGAGACGAACGATGACGATGCAGCCCGATCTTCTCGCCGCGACCGAGGAAGATCTTAGCGCCGAGATCCGCCGCCATGGCGGCGGCACGCCCCCGCGCTTCCTCGCGCCAGCCGAAGAGGATGACGATGACGAGGGTGCTCGCGAATATTATTCCCCGGTCCAATATGCCGAGGCGATCAATCGCCGGGAACGCGACCATAATGTGGTTTCGATCGCCGTCATCCCGTTGGACCGCATGGTTGAATATGTTGAAAAGCGGGGGATGCTGTGAGCCGGCGAAAGGGAGAGCGGCCGATTCCCAAGACGGTCCGCCCCTATGATGCAGATCATCCCGTCAGGCGTTGGATCGCCGACGGTGACGGCGACGGATGGTTTGACGCGTGGGTCGGGCAGATGTGCACGCCCTATGCGGTGTTGACGAAAAAGACCGGTATCGCGCAGGAGCGCTTGTTCGAGCTATCGTTCGGAGAGCCTCCGACGCTGGCCGAGATCGACGCGCTTGCAAAAGTCTGGCTCGTGCCGCCCGAGGGGCTGATCGCGTCGATCGCCGACGCGAGTGCTTGCCAGCCGCTCTTCGCTGCGTCTAAGGCATAGCGACAGCCGAAGCGACCGGTAAGCCGCCAACGGCTGCCGGTCCCCATCGCCCCCGCCCCTTAGAGGCGGGGCATGACGAACGCCACCGACACAATCAAGCCGATCCGGATTTTCCGGCAGGGCACCTTCACCTCCGTTGAAGGGACGAAGATTACGTTCGGCGAGGCCGAGCTGTCGGGCATCGTTTCCGGCTATAATGCCGACAAGAACCCGGCGCCGCTCGTCGTCGGTCACCCCAAGCTCAATGATCCGGCCTATGGTTGGGTGGATCGCCTCGCGATCGAGGATGGCGAAGTCGTCGCCTATCCCGACCCCGCGCTGACGGACCCCAGCTTTGCCGAAGCGGTGAACGCGGGTCGTTACCGCAAGGTGTCCGCGCAGCTCTATCCGCCCGACAGCCCGAACAATCCGGTGCCGGGACAATATTCCCTCAAACATGTCGGCTTCCTCGGCGCTCATCCCCCGTCGGTCAAACACCTCGGGACGGTGAGCTTCGCCGATGGCGATGCCGGCAACCTCGTCACCATCGAACAGGAGAAAGTGATGTCGGGCACCGACGACAAGGACAAGGAAGTCAGCTTCGCTGAGCGCGAAGAGGCGCTGAATACCCGCGAAACGGCGCTCGCCGCTCGCGAAAAGGCAGCCGAAGAAAAGGCCGAAGCCGAACGGCACGAAGCCAATGTGAGCTTCGCCGAGGGCCTCTTCACCGAAGCCAAGATCAAGCCGGCTGGCAAGGATCTGCTCGTCGGGGTGCTCGATGCACTCGGCGACGCGGAAGTCGTCAGCTTCGGCGAGGCCGGCCAGCTCGCCCCGCGCGATGCTTTGATCAAGCTCCTCAACAGCGCGCAGCCGCTCGTGAGCTTGGGCGAGGCTGCGCCGGACGATGGCAAGCCCGTCGGCGAAAAGGATGCCGTCGCGATCGCCGCCGAAGCGGCATCGTTTGCCGAAGCCGAAGCCAAGGCCGGGCGGCCGATTTCGATCGCCGCAGCCGTTCGTCACGTCACCAAAAGCAAGGGAGCATAATCATGGCTGGCCACAGCCCCATTCTTACCAAGGGTTTCGCAGCGGAGGCACTCGTGCCGCCGCGCCGGATCGTCAAGCACGGCGCGTCCGACGGTGCTGTCGTCGTCGGTGCCGCGTCGACGGACAAGGTGTTCGGCATTTCGTCGGAGCTACCCGCTCAGATCGGCGAGAACTGCGATGTCCATCTCGTTGGCCTCGCTGAGGTCGAATATGGCGGCGCCGTCACCCGCGACGACTATTTGACGTCTGACGGGACTGGCCGGGCCGTCGCGGCAGCACCCGGTGCCGGCATCAATGCCGGCATCGTTGGGCAAGCGATGGTCTCCGGCGTCGCCGGCGACATCGGCGTCGCCACCATTCACCCCGGCCGCATTCAGGGCTGATCCCAACCCACTCCCCAATTCGATCGAGGAAAACCCATGTCGAAATCCGCCTATCCCATCGATCCGGCACTTACCGCGATCGCAATTGCCTATCGCAATCCCGGCTACGTCGCCGATCTCGTGCTTCCGCGCGTCCGCGTCGACAAACAGGAATTCACCTTCCTGCAATATGCCGCCGACCAGTTCTTCAATATTCCCGACACTGCGGTCGGCCGTCGTTCGAAGCCGAACGAGGTCAACCTCGAAGGTCAGGAAATCACCGACTCGTGCAAGGACTATGGTCTCGACGGCGCTGTTCCGCAGAGCGATGTGGCGAACGCGGACAGTCGCTATGATCCGGTCGGCAACGAGGTGATGTATCTGCAGGAGCTGATCGCGCTCGATCGCGAAGCGCGCGGTGCCGGTATCGTCTTCAACAACGCCACCTATGATCCCGCGCTGCGGACCACGCTTGCCGGCGCTTCGCGTTTCAGCGACCCTGCCAGCACGCCGATCGTGACGATCAATGCCGCGCTGGACGAGCCGCTGATCCGCCCGAACCAGATGGTTTTCGGCCAGTCGGGCTGGACCAAGTTCCGTTCCCACCCCGAAATCGTCGAGGCATGTTTGGGAACGGGAGCGAAAAAGGGCAGTGTGACGCGGCAGGCCGTCGCCGAACTGTTCGAGGTCGACGAAGTCATCGTCGGCCAAGCGCGCGGCAATTCGGCCAAGCGCGGGCAGGCTCCGGTGCTCGCCCGGTTGTGGGGTCCGCATCTTGCGCTGCTCCACAAGGCCCCGGTCGTCGATGCCAAGGGCGCGGTTACGTTCGGCGCCACCTTCCAGTGGGGCGATCGCATTGCTGGTCAATGGGAAGACAAGAATATCGGTCTGCGCGGCGGCACCGCCTGCCGCACCGGTGAAAGCGTGCGTGAGCGTGTCGTCGCATCGCAGGCGGGCTATTTCTTCCAAAACGCCTTCACCGTCGGCTGACGACTTGGGCGCCGCGCGATCCGCGGCGCCCATCCTTTTCCACACAATCGGAGAATTTCCATGGGTACCTATCCCGTCCTTGATCGCCTCGACTACGATGGCAAGGTGTACGAACCCGGCAAGAAGCCGGTCACGATCGACGATGAAGACCTGATTGCCGATCTTCAGGCGCTGAAGGTCATCGGCGACCCCATCGATCTGACAGCGGCCGATCTCGGCCCGACGCCTGAGCCGACACCGCTGCCCGATCCCACCCCGACGCCCGAGCCGGTCGCCCCGGTCGCGCCGGTCGCGCCGGTCGCCGATGCGACGATCGCGGAACCCGCGCTTGTACCGCAAGCCGCAACTGCTGCCGCTACCAAGCCGAAGGCAGCAAAGAAGCCAATCGCGACCAAGCTGTGATCGAGCTGCTGTCTCATCTTGGCGGCGCCGTCATGCTGATCGGCGTCGTCTTGATGGCGGCGCCGGTCATTCGCCTCGGTCATCGGGCCTATGTTCCCATGTTCGAGCTGGGGCTTGGCCTGTTCCTGATCGGCCTGATCGCGGCGCTGGCCGGCGCGATCGGCTGGATCATCGGCGGCGGCTTCGTCCTCTCGCTTTTTCGTTATCCGTTGCCCGGAGCCTGACATTGCTGTCGTTCGCCATCTTCTATCTGGCCATCGCGGCCATACTGGCGATCGTCGTCGCGATCGGCGCCACACTGGCGCCCAAAGGTGAGCGCGCGGAGCTGGCGACGTGGGGCGTCGCCCTCGCCGCGCTGTGGTTCTTCTTTCTCGTCGCGTTGGTCGCTGACGAGATTATCTCGCGCGTAACGCGACTTGCACGGCGGCTGAAGGCGCGATGAAACTGATCGTAAAGCAGCCCGCCGACATCGTGCGGCTGCCGATGGAATTCGGCGGCGTGTCGACGATCAGCGCGCTTATCGGCATTGATGTCGAGGCGCGCGGGCTTGTGCCAGGCGCTCCCGATCTCGTCGCTGCCGGCAACCTGCTCGCGGCGGCGCTGACGCTGGAAATCAGCGGCGGCGGCGCTGGCGAGCGCTATCTCATCACCGCGACCGTTGATGATGCGGGCGGAGCGCGATCGCAGGAAGAAGTCGAGGTCGCGGTTCTCGATCTCGCATGGGTGATGCCCGATGGCGGCGCGCCGATGCTGTCGATCGCCGAGTTCGTCCAGCGCTTCGGTCTCGACGAAACCGTCCGCATGACCGACGAACGCGGCGATGGCCGTATTGGCAAGGATCTGCTCGTCGGCGCACTGACGGCCGCGCAAGCCATCGTGCAAGCCGCGCTGGGGAGCCGCTACACCCTCCCGCTCGTCGACGTGCCCGAGATCGTCAAGGTCTGGATCGGTGACATTGCCCGCGCACGGCTCTATCCGAATGGCGCACCCGACGGGATCGATGCGCCGGCCAAGGAAGCCCGGCGATCGCTGGAGCGGATCGAGGACGGCAAGTCGAGCCTGCCCGGTACGCCTTCAGCGCCGCCGTCCGACGAGGGCGGCGTATCGTTTCATTCGGGGGGCCGCGCTTATCCGGACGGGCTGAAGAGGTACGGCTGGTGAGCGGCCTCGTCATCGACATCAACACGGTCGACGCGCTGGCGCCGACGCTGCGCCGGCTTCGCGAGGCTGCGTCGGATCTGTCGCGCCCGATGGCCGAAGCGTCGGAGGTCATGTTCGAAGGCACGCTCGACCGCTTTCAGGATGAACGCGATCCGCTCGGCCTGCCGTGGAAAAAGTCGGCGGCGGCGATGGAAGAGAGCCGCAAGACTCTGCAGGACAGCGGCGATCTGTACAACGCGATCGAACGACAGAGCGGCGAAGATTATGCCTCGGTCGGCGTTTATGGCACGGGCGGGCCGGCGATCTACGGCCGCATTCACCAGTTCGGCGGGACGATCCGCCCCAAGACCGGCAAGGCGCTCAACACGCCCTTTGGCTATCGGGCAAGCGTCACTATGCCGCGTCGCGCCTACCTCGGCTTCTCCGACGATGACATCTTGGCGATCGATCGGATCCTAGTCGGTCATCTGCTGACGGCGATGAACAGCGGAGCGGCGGCATGATCGCGGCCGCACCGATCATCACCCAGCTGAAGGCGGCAGGCTTCAAGCATGTCGAAGGCGTCCTCGAATTCGCTGGGCTGAAGGCTGCGCCAGCTCATGCCATCGCGCTCTTTGTCGTGCCGCATGTCGAGGCTGCCCGCGACAACGAAACGAACGGGATCCACGATCAGCGGGTCGCGACGCAGTTTCGCGTCATCATTCTGCGAAAGATCCCGGTCCGCGCCGACGCCGAAGCTTCAAGGCAGCTCGAACAAGATGAGCGCGCAGTGATCAACGCGCTCGCGGGTTGGCGCCACCCCGATGCCACCGGGCCGACGAACTACGCGGGAGGATCGCTGCTAGCCGCTGACGGCTGGGGGGTCACATGGGCCTCAAATTTTAGAGCCAACTGGCGACTTAGGAAAGGAAACAGCTGATGGCGGAAGACACTGATCCCGCGATCCAGTCAACCCCCGGCGAGAATGGCAGCGCGGCGATCGCGCAGCCGCCCGTCGAGGACAGGGCCGCCAAGGGCCGGAAGGGCAAAGCTATGCCCGAGGCAACACAGGCAGAGCCGACGGCGCCGCGCGCGATCGACGCCGAAACCGGCCTCGAACTCGACGAGCACGGTCTGCCTACCTCCGGTCCCGCGCGCCGCCAGTGGCTCGCTGATGCCGGTATCGAAGATCCCGCGCTGAAGGTCGCGGACGAACAGGAGAATGCCGATGGTTGATGCCGTCAAAGTCATCGCCGCGAAAAAGGAAGCGGTTTACGGCACGGACATTGTTCCGACGCTGGCAGACAATGCGATCCTTACCCGCAACTTCCGGCCTTTGCCGCTTGCAACCGATCCGCTGGAGCGCAATCTCGATCGCGGAAGCTTCGGATCCACGCCCATCGCCGCGACGAACAAGCGTCAGGAGCTGGCCTACGAGGTCGAGGTTGCCGGCTCGGGCGATGCTGGCGTCGCGCCGGCGTGGATGGAATTGCTCGAAGCATGCGGCATGGCTCCGCCAGTGCTCGTTGCCGACACCAGCGCGACACAGCGCATGGCTGCCGCAAGTACGCCCCAATCGTCTGTCACCCAATATCACTGGGTCGGCGATCAGAAGCGCATCGGTATCGGCGGTCGCGGAACGTTCACCATCGATTTTACCGCTGGCGCCTATCCCTTCTTTGGGTTTAATTTCACGCAGCTTGTGCCGAAGGTCGCTCCGCGAGCGGTCGCCGTTCCCGGCGTTGCCGACTTTGATCGCTTCGTCGCGCCGTTGGAGGTCAATAGCGACAACACGCTCCTGACGCTCGACGGCTTCGCGGTCATCACACGCAGCCTGCAGCTCAACGCTGGTGTCGGGATCAACCTGCGCAACCTGATCGGCGCCCGCTACGTCAATCGCGGCGATCATGCGATCACGGGGCGCATCGTCGTCGAGGCGCCGTCAATGGCCGCTAAGGACTATCTCGCCGCGCTCGATGAGGGTTCGATCATGCCGCTCAGCCTGACGCACGGCGTCGAGGATGGCAACACGGTCGGACTCAGCTGCGCGCAGACCCAGATTGTCGCGATCAACGAGACCGAAGAGGACCGCAAGGTCATGTGGGAAATGGATATCCGCATGAACATCGACGCGGGTCAGGACGATCTCGTAATCACCGCCACCTGATACCCGAGGGGCTATGATGGCGTGCAGCTGCCGTTCGGGGCGCCGGCGCCTAGCCAGTGCACATGCCGGAGCGACGGGATCGAGCAATCGATCGTGATCAGGGTCCGGCGCGGGGAGCCGAACATCCCCGCCATATCTGACAGGAGGCCATCGTGGCATATAAAATCGTTTCGCAGCCCCGCGCGTGGTGGCCGATCCAGTTCAACGGCGTGACCGAGGATGGAGAAGTCGTCTCGTATGAAATTCGCGGTCGTTTCATCATCCTCGACGAGGACGAATTCTTTCAGTTCAACGAGGATGTCGTCAACGTCGCCACGGCGCTGACCGAGGCCGAAAGTCCCGAGGATCGAAAGACGCTGAGTTCGGTCCTGTCGCCCTTCATCCTGCGGATCCTCGAAGACTGGCAGGGTGTGACCGAAGACGACGGCAGCGAGGCCGGTCGTTCGATCCCGTTCGGAAAGGACGGGCTGGAGCGCATGCTGCGTGTCCCGAATTTCGCAACCGGTGTGACCGACAGCTACCGCAAACTGCGCGCAGCTCAGCCGGAGCAGCGCAAGGGAAACTGAGGGCGGTCGCCCGCTCCTGGGCGTCGGGGCGAGGCGGCCAGCGTGAGAAGGCCGACGACGTGGTTACTCAGAATGCCAAGATCCCCGATCGCCTCCTGAGGGGGCGTTCTTCGGACGACGAGGACATTTCGATCCACCGTGACGACGCCGACATTGTCGCGCTCTTCTTCGCTCTCGACACCCAATGGAACCGGCATCCGTTTACGGGGCAGCGCATCGGACTGGATTATCCCGCGATCAAGCCCACCGCCGAACTGGCCGGGATCGAGATCGGGCCTGATACGCTTCGCGGCCTCCGCGTTATGGAACACGCAGCGATCGCCACATTTGCAGAGGCAGCGAAATGAGCGCGCAAACCGTCCTAGAAGCCCGCCTGCGCGGTCGCGACGATGGTCTTGTCGGCACGCTTAACGCGGCCGAACAGCGCGCCCGTGGTGCGGCTGCTGGCCTGAAGGAAATGGCGGGCGCCGCGCGTCAGAACGCGACCGCTACGTCAGCGGCTGCGGCAAGCGATCGTGCAGCGGCGGCGGCCGCGCGTGAGGTAGAGCGCGCGCGGAAGGATCAGGAACGGGCTGCGCGCGCCGCCGCCCGCGCCGAGCAGCAGGCCGCCAACGAAATTGCGCGGGCGCAAAACCGCCTCCGCGCCGGGCAGTTTCAGCTCGGTCAACAGGCGCAGGACTTCCTGATCCAGTGGCAGGCGGGCACGCCCCTGCTCACGGCCTTTTCGCAGCAGGCCTCGCAGGCGCAGGGCGCGATCGCGCTGATGGGCGGCGAGGTCGACAAGAATTCCTCGCGCCTCGCCAAATTCGCGTCGATCATGGGCGGTCCCGTCGGGATCGCGATCGGCGTTGCGATCCCGCTCGTCACCATGCTCGCCGCCAAACTGTTCGAGAATGCCGACGCCAGCGCGGCGGCCGAGGCCGGCGCCGACGGTCTGGCGGCCGCGCAAACGGTTCTCGGTCAAGTTTTCGACACGGTATCGGGCAAGCTGAAGACGCAGAATGAGCTGCTGATCATCAACGCGCGATTGCAGGCGATCAGCTTGCGGGCGGAGGCCGTAAAGGCGGAGGCGAACGCTCGCTCGGTCACCGATAGCCTGATCAAGCCGGGCAACCTCAACACGGCCCAACTTTACGGACAATTCGTCGCCTCGAACCAATATGGAGCGGATCCGAAGAAGTTCACCGACGCGCTCGCGAACCGCCGCCAGCTCACGATGATTGCCGAAGGCGTCAGCGCCGGGCGCATCAAGCGTGCCGACGCGGTCAAGATGACCGACGCCATTGATTTCGAAGGGACCGGCTTTGACCAGTCCGAAGTCGTCGCGGCGTTCCGTGATGGCGCCGTTGCCGAACTCAATCGGCGCGCCGCCGATCTGATCGATAAATCTCTCGAAAGCGGCGCACTGGCAAAGGAATTCCGGACCAAGGGGCCGGCGGGGCGGAAGCCGCGCAGCGGTGCCGGAGCCGCACGCGCGCTCGAAAATTTCGGGGATGGCGCGGCCGAGAAGATCGCACGCATTTCGGACGCCTATAATCCGGCTCCGCAAGGGCTGGACAAGGCTTTCACCGATCTCCGCACGCTCGACGGGCTGATCGAGGATCTGGAAAAGCGTCGCCCGCCTTCGTTCGAGAAGCTGATTGCCGAAGCGAAGGATGCCCGGACGGCTGTGGTTGCCGGCATCGCCGACCCCCTCGACACGATCCAGCAACGCCTTGTCCCCCTGCCCGACGGGATCACCAAGGCCAAGGCCGCGATCAAGGAGCTCGACGGGGTCATTGCCGTGCTGTCCGATCGCAAGCCCCCGAATTGGGAGCAGCTCGTCGCCCGCGCACAGGAGCTGAAGGCGGTAGCGATCGACACGGTCAGCGGGCCGTTGAACGACATGCTGCGTGCCAGCCGCGAACAGCAGGCCGTCCAGCTCCTCGTCCTGCAGGGCCGCGAGCGCGAGGCCGAAGTCCTCGCCCGCATCCAGCAGCTCACGCGCGATCAGGGACCGTTGACGGCTGATCAGCGGCGTTCGGTCGAGCAGATGGTGGCGCTGGAGGAGCGGATTAACGATCTGCTCCAAAAGCGTCAGGACATCATCGCCATCTATATGTCGTCGATCGGCGACCTGCGCGGCGCGCTGGAGGATCTGTTCAGCGGCGGCAGTGCCGGCGATTTCCTGAAAGATACCGAAAAGCTGATCAAACGCTTCCGGGGCAGCATGACGGTCGAAGCCATTTTTGGCGACAGCTTGCGCGCGCTCGAAAAGCGGGTGCGCGGCAAGACGCCGCTCGATCGCGAGGTCGAGGCGCTGACCGAACAGGTCGATAGTCTCGAAACGGAGGCGGGCCGTTCGTCGGCCGCGCTCAAGATGTTCACCGACGCGGTCGGCGCAGCTACCGCCGATCTTAACCGGGCGAAGGCGCCCAGCGCGATCGCCCAAGGCGCGAAATCCTTCCTCGGCGTGTTCAAGGGCGCGAGCGAGGACGCGGCCAATCCCGCGATCGTCGTGAACGGATCGCGCAAGCCGTCGATCGGCGGGACGCTGATGCGCGAGCAGACGGATTTCTTGCGCGAAATGGCGCGCACCCAATATGAGCCGCTCGCCAAGCTGTTCGACGAGTATCTGGGCGGCGATTTCTTCCGCAAGCTCTCCCCCGTCTTTGAAGGCGCCTATGCCGGCTTCTTCACGGCGGGGCCGGTCGGCGGCATCCTCGGCGCGGTCAAGGAATTGCCCGGCCTGCCCGACAAGCTGAAAAGCACGCTCGGCGGCGCGTTCCAAGGTGCGCAGACCGGGACGATGGTCGCGGGCATCGGCAAATCGCTTGGTTTGAAGATGAGCACGACGGGTTCGCAGATCGGCGGCGCGGTCGGTTCGTTTCTTCCCATTCCGGGCGGCGAGATCGTCGGTTCGATCGCGGGCGGATTGCTCGGGGGGCTGTTCAAAAAGGCGCGGTCGGCTGGCGCCACCATCACCGGTGTCGACGACTATTCGGTCGGCGGCAAAGACAAGAAAAACTACGGCCAGGCCGAAGGGCTGGCGGGCTCGGTCACAGGCGGGCTTCAGAAGATCGCCGATGCCCTCGGCGCATCGGTCGGTTCCTTCTACACCACGATTGGCGTGCGCGATGGCGATTATCGCGTCAACACAACCGGCAGCTCGCTGAAGACGGGCAGCGGCGCCCGAAACTTCAACGACGACGAAGCCGGCGCGATCGCATTCGCCATCGCCGACGCGATCGGCGACGGAGCCATCAAGGGCTTGTCGGCCGCGATGCAACAGGCGCTGCGATCGAGCACCGACATCGACAAGGCCGTCCAAGAGGCGCTGAAGGTCCGCGAGGTCGAGGAAATTCTCGGCGGTCTCGGCAACGCGCTCGAGCGTCAGTTCCGCGAGTTCGAGGATCAGGCCAAGGAGCGCGTCCGGATCGCGACGCAATATGGCTTCGACGTCAGCAAGATCGAGGCGCGCAACGCCGAGGATCGCGCCAAGATGGTCGAACAGATCCTGTCGACCCGCGTCGGTTCGTTGCAGCAGCTGCTCGACGATATGAAATTCGGCGACCTGTTCGAGGGTTCGGCCGCCGATCGTCGCAGCAAATTGCTCACCGAGATTGCGGCGGCGAAGGCGGATGCCGAAAAGGGTGTCGACGGCGCGGCCGACAAGTTGGCGGACCTTACCCGCAAGCTCGTCGAGACGAGCCGCGACGCCTACGGCACCGCCGGCGGCGAATATGCGTCCGATCGTTCCAATGCGATCAGCACGGCCGAAAAGATCATCGCGGCCGAGAATGAGCGCATCCGCGCCGCGCAGCAGGCAAGCGTCGACACGAGCAAGGCGATGCAGACGCAAAACCAGCTCACGAACGAAACCAACGACATCCTGTCCGAAATGCGCGCGATCCTGCGATCCAATGGCGGCGCGCCCGTCGGTGCCGCGCTCAGCGGGATCCGGCTGGACGTCAATCGCTACGTGGACATCCGATGAGCGAGATCGCGTTCATCGACGTGAAGCCGCGCCGGGTTGATACCGGTGCCGAGGTCACCGTCCGACTCGCGGGCGGCGGCACCGATACGCCCTATCGTCGGGCTGGTCAGAACTACCGCGCCGGCATTGTCTCCATGCCGCGGTTCCGCGCCGGCTTCGCTTTCGACGATAACGGATGGTCGGGCGGCACGATCCCGACCAACGGCGAGCTGGGCTTCTTCCCCAGCGAGACGTCGGTGATGACGTCGCTGCTCGCCTATTACTGGCGTGACGCGCCGATCGCGATCGATGCCGGCGACGAAAGCGGCGCACTGGCACGGCGGTTGACCGGCACGGTCGCCGATGTCGTGGCCAACGAAGGCCAGATGGTCCTGACGATCGCCGACCCCAGCAAGCTGCTCGACAAGCCGCTGCTCGGCGCCGGCTTCACCGGAGCGGGCGGGATCGAGGGGCCTGCCGAGGCCACGGGACGTCCGAAGCGCCGGAGCTGGGGACGCGTCTACAATGTCGAGGGCTCACTGCTCGACAAGGCCAACAACATCTACGAATTCGGCGATCCGTCGAAGTCGTTCGGGGCGTTCGATGCCGTGCGCGACAAGGGGCGCGCGGGCGGGCTTGTCGTACTCGCTTGGCAGGGCAGCATCGCCGCGACCTTTGCCGCCCTTCAGGTCGCCGTCGCGCCGGAGGGCGGATGTGTCGCCGCGCCGTCGATCGCGTGCGTCAAATGGTGGACAATTCCCTCGGGGCCGCTGACGGCTGACATTCGCGGCGAGAACGCGGGCGGCTATGTCGAGACGGCGGCGGCGATCGTCGCCAAGATGCTCGTCGCGGTCGGCGGACCGGCTATCGCCAATCAGGCGGCGGCCGATGCGTTGCGCCCGGCGCCGGTCGGTATCCATGTTGCCGTCTCGACCGACACGGTCGCCCAAGCGATCGATCGGCTGCTGCTCGGCATCTCTCTCTATTGGGTGCTTCAGCCCGATGCGACGATCCGCATCGGCGAATGGGCGTGGGGTGCGCCTGCCGCGTCGTTTCAGGCGATCTTCATTGGCCGTGAACGGCAACTGCCGCCCGTCAAGTCACGCAAGGTGGGCTATCGCCGCAATCATCGCGTTCACAATGACAGCGAGATTTCGGCGGCGGTCATCCTTGCCGACGATGTTACCTATCTCGACGGGACGCCGCTGGAGGCTCTGAAGCCCGCCGAGGGCGGCGCGCAGTCGAACAAGCCGCCGACGGACAAGTCCCCGGCTCCCCCACTGGAACTGCCGAGGGGCACGATCTGGTATGACGATGGCGGGCACCCGTTCCGCTTTGGATTTCGCAAATGGACGTCGAACGGCGCCGACTGGACCAGCAATGGTGCGGTGTGGCTGGGCGGTGGGTATGAAGATGTCCAGGACCAGGTCGCGGTGGATGCGCTCGATCTCGCGGGAACCGCGAACGCGACGGCCGACGCGGCGAAGGCCGACGCGATCAGCGCACAGGCGAAGATCAATGCGATCGTCGCCGATGGCGTGCTCGACAAGTCGGAAAAGCCCGACGTCGTGCTGCGCTATAATGCCATGCTGTCCGAGCAGGCCGGCATCCAGAATAATGCCGTCTACTATGCCATCACGACGGAAAAGACCGCTTACGACGCGGCAGTCGCGGCGCTCGTGGCCTATCTGATCGGGCTGGCGCCAGCCTATAACGATTATTCGTCAGACACGGCGATCGACCGGTTCGTTTTCAACGCGACCTTCAAAGCCTTTTACGACGCGCGCCAGACGCTTCTGGACCGGATCGCGGTCGAGGCGGGCCGATCGACAGCGGCGATGATCCTCGCGCCCGCGCAGAGCATCCTGTGCGACTATCTCGGCGCGCCGAAGGCAGGGCAGCTTCCCCGCACATTGGTCAACGCCCGCAAGCGCGGCAACGCGCAGATCGATGCCGCGACGGTGTGGAGCGCGACTTTTCCTGCGGCTGTCACTGCCACGATCGACACCGCTTCGGCCACCAACGATCGCGGCGACATAAGCATCACCGCCTTCAACGGCGCGGGCGGACCTGTCGAGATCGCGGTGGCGTCGGCCAACGACGGGATCACGATCAACGGCAAGATCGCAATCACGCCGGTGCTTGACGCTCCGCCTCCGCCGCCACCGCCGAGCGGCAGCGCGCCGACGTCGGTCCAGTCGATGGCCGACCAAACCAACACCACCTCCAGCTATCTATCCAGTGGCGTCGTCATCGGCCCGATCCGCGCGCCCGCGTCCGGGCAGATCAAGCTGGAGGCAGCGCTGAGCTATACGCGCTCGTCGAACGGCGAGAACGATGCTTACGGTAAGTGGGGCTATTCGACGTCGGGTTCTGGTCCCTTCACCGACGTGCCCGCTGGCGAGGTGCACAGCGCCTATAATTGCTACCGGGCATCGCTTGTGAGCCCCCCCGAGGTGGTCAACGACCCCGGCGCTCTCGGCATCAGCCAGACGATGTCCGGTCTGACGTCGGGCACCGATTATTATTTCGAGTTCCGCCCTCGCAAAGGCGCGACGATCAGCGGTTCGACCGGCGCAACCTGCACCTTCTCCGGACTGAAGAAAGCGACCCAGATATGATCTCTATCTTCAACGAACGGTCGGGGAAGCTGCTGCGCAATGTCGCCTCGCTCGCGGGCGAGAATATGCGCGGCCGCAGCTCCTGCGCCTGCCCGGACGATTTCGAGCGCATGCGCTGGGATGAAACGGCGCGTAGCTGGGTCGACGACGCCGCGGTCGCGGCCGCGACCGATGCCCGGCGCGTCGATGCTGCCTATCGATCGGAGCATGGGGAAGGTGCCAAGCGCGAGGCGCATATTCGCAAGGCCGTCGAGGCGCGGCTGTTCGTGCGGTTCGCGTTTCCGGACCTTGCGCCGATGCTTGCGGCCGAAGCCGTCGCGACCGGCGTTCCGCTCGGCGAGCTGGCGTCGGCCGTCATCACCAAAGACGACGAATGGATCGCGCGCGAGGCCGCGCGCCGCTCCTCCAAACTGAAAGGGAAATCCAATGCCTGATACGGCAACCGCACTGCCGATGACGCGCGCGCAGCTCGCTACGGCGGGCACGCACCTGCTCGGCTTCTATCTCGGCGGCGGCGGAGTGAAGGTCGACGCGCTGGTCGCCGCCGTTGATTTGGTGACGCGTGACGCGGCGGGCGGGGTCAAGTTTACGGGGGCGGAAGTGCCGCGCTTGCAGATCGAGCGCGCGGGCGTTCTCAATTGGTTCGTCGGCGGTAGCGGTGTCGGCGGCGACAACAGTTTTCTTGTCCAATTGAACGGCACCGATCCCTCGTTCATTGCTCAAACATCTGGCAACAATGGAACAGGAACGTCGGCGCCACAGGCGAAGTGGCATGTCAAATCGAGCGGCGAAATCATGCGCCTCGAAACCACCGTGGCGCGGGGCGGCGGCATCAGCATCCTGACCTTCTATGATCCCACCGGGAGAAAGGCTCTACTGGGATATCCCGGCGCTGACGATACGATATATTTCTTGAATGACATGAACGCCGCAATGGTCCTCGGCACCAACGGCGCGGCGCGTTGGGTTATAGCGAACAACGGCCATTTTTACCCCGGTGCCGATAATGCTTATTCCCTCGGGCTCTCTAGTAATCGTGCCAGCGTCATCTACGCTGTGACCGGCACAATTAACACCTGCGACATCCGCCTTAAATTCTACCGCGCCGAGCCCGCGCCGACGCCCGACGAGCACGCCGCCGTTCTCGAATGCTTTGACGCGTTCGGCTTCTTTCAGCATCTCGACGCGATCGAGCGCGAGAATGCCGGGGGTTCCCTCGCGCGTTGGCATTTCGGTCCCAAGGCGCAGGAGGTCTGGATGATCTTCGCCAGCCACGGCCTTGCCGCAGTGCTTGGCGAGGACGGCTTGCCGCCTGAGGGCAGCGTCCCGCCCGCCTTCCTGTGTTTCGATGCTTGGGGCGAGGAAACGGCGCCCGTGATGGCATGGTGGCGGCCCTCCGATATTCTCGGTCCCGATGGTCAACCCGTCATGGTCCAGTGCGGTGAAGGCGAGGAAGGAACCGAGCAGCGGCCGACCGGCGACACCTATGTCGCGCGCGAGGCGGGTAATATCTTCGGCATCCGCATCGACCAGCTCCAGTCGTTGATGCTCGTCGCGCTCAACAAAGAGCGCAAGGATCATGCGGAGCGGCTCGCGCTGCTGGAGGGGGCGGCATGATGCGCGCCATGCTCGTCTCCGCACTACTGCTGTCCGGCTGTGGCCAAGGTAGCGATGCCCATAAATTCGAGCGGAAGGAATTCGACCGGGCGCAGCCGTCAATCACGATTATCACGCACCCTACGCTTGCCGATCTGCGCGCCAACGCTCCGGCGTCGGCCGTCGCCGACAATGGCCGCACCCTCTACGCTTGGTCGATCATCCGGCCGACGAGCTGCGAGGTCCATATCGTCGACCCGGCGAAGCAATGGCGCCCCGAGTGGATTGGCCATGAGGTTGCGCATTGCACTTGGGGGCGGTGGCATCCGTGACGCTGGTCGATCCCGATTTTGCGGAGTGGCTCGCGCGTGAGGATCTCGGCGCGATCGCGTCCGATCCCGCTGCCGAAGCGAAGTGGGGTGCGCTCGCGATCGACACGACGATCTCCAGCGCTCTCGCACTTCGGCCCGACGCGGTCGCCGAGGCCGCGCGCCAGCTCGCGTTCCGTCCCGGTCCGATGGCCATCGAGACGCTACGCGTTCCCGGCCTTCAGGTCGGGGCGATCGGCAAGGTCGTGAGGCTTACGGCCGACAAGGGCGGTTACGCCGCAGGAGTCGACGTGTTCGTATTGGGCGCCGACGAAATCGACGGCACGGGCGGGACCAAGGTCACCGTCTTGAGGAGGTTGTAATGCCGGGCTTGCTGCTCACCAAACCCGTCGCGTTCGTCGCGTCCGCTGCCGGCTGGGCGGGCCCCGAGAACCTTCAGACGAAATCGCCGCGCGAGATCTGCGTGGCACCGGGGACCGGCGCGCAGGCGTTCGAGGTCGACCTTCAGGCCGTCCAGGACGTCGATGTCTTCTTTCTCGCCGCGACGAACGCCCGCGCCGATGCCTTGTGGACGATCCAGACGATCGCCGCGCTCGGCGGCGCCGTGACCGCCACGCATGTCAACGCCGAGCCGATGCGCCTCGCGGGCAATATCCGCGCGCGCTACCACAGCTTCGTCCGTTTGCCCGCGCCGGTCTCCGGGCGCTTCTTCCGCATCACGGTGAACCAGCCGACATCGCCGATGGAGATCGGCCGCGCGATCGTCGGCCTCGCGTTCGATTGGCCCTATGCCTATGGCGGCGGGCGCCAGCCGATCGACACCTCGCGCAGCGCCGCGTTGCCGGACGGCGGCTTCGGGATCGATGAAGGCGTCGTGAAGGCCGGTTTTCAGTGGCGTTTCCTCGACCTTACGAAAGCGGCCCTTGCCAAGCTGTGGCAGATCGTCGAGGAGCTGGGCGAGAACAAGACGCTGCTCGTCGTCGAAGGGCCGGACTACCCGCCCGAAGCGACGTCGGTTCACTATGGGCTGTTCCGCAAGCTGGAGCAGTTTGAGCGCGAAGATGCCGCGCAGACCAAATGGGCTATGTCGTTCGAGGAATGGCGGTGACAGCCGCCAGCGACTGTGCGCCGCCGAGCGCTGCCGGGATTAGGTCCGACAAGTGACCTTTCCGGTGGAGTTGTGACGGTGAACCTTATCGAGAAGACGAAGCGCATCCAGCGCGCGGTCGGTGCCTCCGAAGATGGCATCTACGGCGGCGAAACCGCCGACAAGGTTCTGGCCAAGCTCGGCGTCACGCTCACCCCGGCGATCACGCCGGGCGCCGCCGTGATCGTTAAGGGCACCGGCAAGAACATCACCCGCATTTTCCTGCACTGCACCGCGACCCGCGAGGGGCAGGATGTCGACGCCGGCACGATCAAGCGCTGGCATCTGGCGCAGGGTTGGAGCGACATCGGCTATCACTTCGTAATACGCCCCGACGGCACGATCGAGGTCGGCCGCGACGAGAGCGTCCCCGGCAGTCATGTGAAGGGCTTCAACACCGGCTCGATCGGTGTCGTTTACGTCGGTGGCCTCGATGCGCAGGGCAAGGCCAAGGATACGCGCACCGACGCGCAGAAGAAGGCCATGGAGTGGCTGTGCCGCGAGCTTGGCGCCGCCTACCCTCGCGCCCGGTTTTTGGGGCACCGCGACGCCAGTCCCGACCGGAACGGCGACGGCAAGATCACGTCCGATGAGTGGCTGAAGGAATGCCCCTGTTTCGACGTCGCGGAGTGGCTTCGCTCGGTCGGGGTCGACCCGCGATGAATGGCGGCATCCCCTACGAACTTCTGGCGGCTCGCACGCCGGCCGAAGCCAAGCGCCACTGGATGATCGATCGCATGTGGATCAGCAGCATCGTCGCGGCGATGATGCTGATCGCGCTCGTCGTGCTGCTTTGGCGCGGCGGCTGGAGCGCCAAGACCGAGACGATGCGCCTCAACATCATCGCGACGATCGCGCTGGCGGCCGTGGGCTATCAGTTCGTCGTAGTCTGGTCCTTTTCCCTCGGCGGCCCGGTCGGCCGCTGGCGCGCCCGGTGGGGCGAACGAAGCCTTGAGGCGGTAGGCGAGCGCGCGGCGCGCGAAGCCTATGACGGCGGGGCTGCGGCATGATCGCGCTGATTGCCTATTGGCTCACCGACAAGGGCGTCGGGATCCGCGCCGCGCGCCCCCTCGCTTGGGCTATCGTTGTCGTCGTGGCGCTGATCCTCGCGGGCGTCGGCAAGTGCACATACGACGCCAACGTCATCACGACGCACGAGGCGAAGACGTCAGCGAAACTGGAGCGAACGGGCCGTAAGGCCGACGCCTCGGCTGCCCAGCGCGCAGAGGCGCGGCGACGGGCCGAGGCTATTGCAAGGAAGGAATTCGACAATGCGACAGCGGGCATTCCCGACAACGGTCTTAGCGATCGTCAGCGCCTCGATCTGTGTAACGAGCTGCGCGACGGCGGGGTCGACACGACTGTCATCCCCGAGTGCCGTGATGTTCGAGCAGGAGCGCAAGCCGCTCCCTGATATCGCCATCCTTCGCGACAACAGCGAGGAGGGAAATCGGCAGCACCAGCGCAACAAGGATGAGTGGGGCCAGCGGGGCTGGGACAAGCTCAACGACGTGTGCCGGTGGTTCAACGAGCAGGGGGTCAAGGGGCTGCCCTGCCGGGTCGATTAACAACCCAATTCAAGCTCTTTGAAATGCCGCTGTAGCGGCGGTGAATTTAACATAATCAGCCGAATTTTTGGCCAGAGTTTTTGGCCGAAATTTTTGGCCGGCTACAAACGGATCGAGGCCTTTCTGAAGGAATCGGCGATGCCCCCCAGCGTGTTCGGCCGCGACGCGGTGCGCGATCCACGCCTCGTCAGCGACCTGCGCGGTGGCCGCGAGCCCGGCCGCGACGTGATATGCCGTGCGGAACATTTCATGAACAAATGGCGTGCCGATCGTCGTGCAGGAATCGTCGTTCCCGGCGGCGACCGGCGAACGCGCGCCATGCGCGGCTTGCGCGCGGGAGCGCGGGCATGATGCGTTGGTCTCCCGCGCAGCCTCCGCGCCCGGGCTGCCCGCACCGCCGACTCCGCGTCCTGCTGATGCGCGAGCTTCCGCCCGGCCTGTCGGCTGGCGCCTCGACATTCCGGCCTTGGGCGAGCGCGAGTTTCGTGGGCGCCCGTCACATCTTTCCATGCACGCTCGCGGCAGGTGACGACGCCGCGGTGTGTCGCGCGTTACAGGATCGGCTGGGCGCGACCGAATGGGCACTGCCCGGCCATATCGTCGCAGATGTCGCAGTGGAACAGGGCGGCGATCCGCAATCGCTGCGGATCGAAATCTTGACGGTCGAGGATTAGCCGACCGACTGGCGCGTCATCCGCTGCAGCGTGCTGAGCGCGGCTTCGAGAGCGAAGTCGACCTCGGGTTCGCTTTCGGGCTCTACGGCATCGGGCATCGGGATCGCGGCCGTCGAAACGGGGACGGCCTGCCGGCGGCGCGCCAGCCCTGCTTCGAAGCGCGCGACCATTGCGTCGAGCGATTTGTCGGCGGGATCGGGCATCGGCGGCGGCGCGGTCATCTCGGCGGGTTGCAGCCAGGGCGCATCGCCGTCGAATTCTTCTTCGGGCGCCAGATCGGCGAGTACCAGTTCGTCAGCCTCGTCGGCTTCTTCGACCTCGACTTCACCCAGCCACAAGCCGGGCGCAACCGGTTCGGCAATTGCGCTTCCATCGAGCCCGCCCGCGGGCAAATCGCGCCCGGCGCGGATCGGCGGACGCGGCGGATCGTCGGGATGCAGGTCGACGCGGCGGCGGCGCGTCAGAATCTCTTGGCTATCGTCGCTCTCCACCTCATGCGAGGTGCGGCGGAAACGCTCGCGCAGCGAGGTCAGGCCTGCAGCTTCGGGCTTCGCGATCAGCACCGCGACAAAGCCCGCGATCACCGCGGCGATCGCCGACATGCCGAGCGCCAACGCAAGCCGGCCGCCATTGCCGATCGGTTGCACGAACAAGTCGGAGAGGCGGTCGAGATAGAGGTTCCAGCTGATCCCCGCGACCCACGAAAAGGGCATCACGGCGGCGAACAGGAAGGTCAGCGCGGCGGCGCCGATCACCGCCGGGATCGCGGGCTGCAGCGCGCGCAACAGCGCGGTCGCTATCGCCTTGGTCCGATTTTCGCTGATCTCGTCCATATCGTCCAAATCCGTGTAGCCCATCGGGCCGTCCTGTCATCTATCTGCGCGATTGCGCTAAACGCGGCGCAGCAATTGCTGGTAAACGGGTTCGTAACGTAAAATGTTTGATGACCAGTTACGATGGTTTTCGACAAAAATACGTGCCGTCCGCCGTCGCTCCGGCCACATCTCCCGATTTTCTAGCAGCACGGCGAGCGCATCGGCGATTGCGGTGGGGTCATCGGGCGCGAACAGGGTGCCCGTCGCGCCATCCTCGATCAGCTCGCGGTGCCCACCGACATCCGACGCCGCGACCAGCTTGCCCTGCGCCATCGCCTCGAGCGGCTTCAACGGCGTGACGAGGTCGGTCAGCCGCATCTTCTTGCGCGGGTAGGCGAGGATATCGATCAGCGAATAATAACGCTCGACCTCCTGGTGCGGCACGCGGCCGACGAAATGGATATGCGCCGCAGCGGGCGATGCCGCCGCCTGCGCCTTCAACGCCGCCTCCATCGGCCCGCCGCCGACGAGCAGCAGCCGCGCCTTCGGCTGCGCAGCGACCAGCGAGGGCATTGCGGCGATCAGGTCGTCGATCCCCTCATAATCATAGAAGCTGCCGATATAGCCGATCACCGCGTCGTCGGCGGCGAGGCCCAGCGCGTCGGCCAGCGCATCGTCGCGCGGGGTCGGGTCGCCGAACAATTCGAGGTCGACGCCGTTCGGCGACACCGTGATCTTGGCTGAGTCGATGCCGCGCGCGATCAAATCGCCGCGCAATCCCTCACAGATCACCGCGACCGCATCGGCCGATTTCACCGCATGCGTTTCGAGTTGCTTGGTCAGCCAATAACGCAAACTGCCTTCGCGGCCGGTGCCGTTACCGACCGCAGCA
>JAESGS010000505.1_pt1 | contig 27074 bp, 26 predicted proteins | sample 9269761 | NCBI WGS metagenome assembly JAESGS01 (sample SAMN15741799, study PRJNA653493) | algae metagenome | isolation source: Cyanosarcina radialis HA8281-LM2 and co-occurring heterotrophs from damp... | place: USA: Makauwahi cave, Hawaii | collected 2011-01-06 | reverse complement strand
CTCATTCCAATCGGGCACGGCGGCCACATCGCAGCGTTTTTTGCGCGCTATCGCGCGCACCCCTCACCCCGGCGCGCGTTCCGCGCGCCGCCCTCTCCCCGTAGGGGAGAGGGAATTCGAGACTAGGCGCCTCTGCATCGAATGACGCTCCCATGACCGTCAACCCCGCTGACTCCGCGATTCTCGGCGGCCTGTTCGGCACCGATGCGATGCGCCGCGTCTTCGCCGACGAGGGGCGGCTGCAGGCGATGCTCGATGTCGAGGCGGCGCTGGCGCGGGTCGAGGCGAAGCTGGGCATCGTGCCGCAGGACGCGGCGGAAGCGATCACGCGGGCCGCGAAGGTCGCGAACCTTTCGCCGGAGGAGCTCGGCGCCAGCACGCGCAATGTCGGCTATCCGGTCGTGGCGCTCGTGAAGCAGCTCGGCAAGGCCGCCGGCGGCGATGCCGCGCGCTACGTGCACTGGGGCGCTACTACGCAGGACATCCTCGACACCGCCCTCGTCCTGCAGATCCGCGACGGGCTCGCGCTGATCCGCGCCGACGTCGTGCGCATCGCGCGGGCGCTGGTCGATCGCGCGCAAAAGCATCGCGGCGACCTCATGGCCGGCCGCACGCATCTCCAGCACGCGCTGCCGGTCACCTTGGGCTACAAATGCGCCGTGTGGGCGGCACCGCTGCTCGACGATCTCGCGCGCATCGATGCGCTGCGCGGCCGCGCGCTCAGGGCGCAGTTCGGCGGCGCCGTCGGCACGCTCGCCTCGCTCGGCGACAAGGGCAGGGCGGTGACCGAAGGGCTGGCGACGGAGCTCGGCCTCGCGGCACCCGATGCGCCCTGGCATGTCGCGCGCGATGCGCTGGCCGAGAGTGCCAGCGTGCTCGGCATCCTGTGCGGCAACCTCGCCAAATTCGCGACCGACATCATCCTGCTGATGCAGACGGAAATCGCCGAGGTGTTCGAGCCGCACCAGGCGGGCCGCGGCGGCTCCAGCACCATGCCGCAGAAGCGCAACCCGATCGCCAGCGAATACGTGCTCGCCGCCGCGCGCGGCGTGCATGCGCTGGTGCCCATGATGCTGTCAGCGATGGCGCAGGACCACGAGCGCGCCACCGGCCCGTGGCAGAGCGAGCAGTTGGCACTTCCCCAGATCTTCGTGCTCACCTCCGGGGCCCTGATGCACGCGGCGTCGATCGCCGAGGGCATGACCGTCGACACGGCGCGCATGCGCCGGAACCTCGACGCGACGCACGGCCTGATCCTCGCCGAGGCGGTGATGATGGCGGCCGCCAGGACGATCGGCCGCGACAAGGCGCATCACGTCGTCGAGCATGCGTCGGCCAAGGCGATCGCCGAGCGCCGTCCCCTCGGCGACATTCTGAAGCAGGATAAGGCGCTGGATCTGCCGGCCGCCGAGATCGACCGCCTGCTCGACCCCGCCGGTTATATCGGCGAATCCGAAGCGGTGATCGACCGCATCGTCGCCCGTGCCAGAGGCGTGCCAAGCGGGTGAGCGGCGCGCCCCTCGCGGAAGCGAGCCAGCGCACGCGCGGCGGCCGCCTTGATTGCGAATGCGATTCACTCCGCGCCCGACCGGTTGGCGTATCCCTCCGACGTTTCCCAAGAGTACGTTGGCTGCGCGGTCGCGTGTCGCGTTCGCCAACGAAGCACAAGCTTTACGCACTCGACGGATATAAGGACGCCCACGCCGATCGCCAGCACGAAGCCGACTTCGCTCCAGCCCGGCATGGCGATGCCGAATGCATCGCGCACCGCATCGATCTGCAGCAGAATCGAGAGCAACGCGAGCTCCCATACGATCGCAATGATCAGCCATTTATGCGGCAACACCTCGATCAGGCTGTAGCGCAACGAACGGAAATTGAGCGCAAGAATCAACTCGATGATCACGAACATCAGGAAGATCTGGGTGCGCGCCGCCTCGAGGTTGCTCAGGTCCTCCAGGAACACCCACAGGAAGATCGGGCATTCGATCAGCGCGCCGAACAGAATCAACGTGCGCACGTCGAACGAGAAGACGCTCTCGTTGGGATCGCGCGGCGGCCGCTTCATGATGTCGGGGTCGGCGGGCGACAGGCCCAATGCAAGCGCGGGCAGCCCATCGCTCGCCAGGTTGATGTAGAGGATCGCGGCCGGCAGCAACGGCAGATACTCCGGTCCGAGATACATGACGACCCCGCCCAGCACGATCACCTCCGTGATATTCGCGCGCAGGAGGTAGGTCAGGTACTTCTTGATGTTGTCGTAGATCCACCGCCCGAGTTCGATCGCCTTCACGATCGTCGCGAAATTGTCGTCGGCCAGCACCATGTCGGCCGCTTCCTTGGCGACATCGGTGCCTGATATCCCCATGGCGATGCCGATATCCGCGTGCTTCAAGGCGGGCGCATCGTTCACGCCGTCGCCGGTCATCGCCACGACGTGCCCTTTCTCCTTCCACGCGCGGACGATCTTGAGCTTGTCCATCGGCGACACGCGTGCGTAGACGGTGACCTGCTCGACGATCGCAGCGAGCTCGGCTTCCTCCATCTTCGCGAGCTCGTCCCCGGTCAGTACCTTGTCGCCCTCGCGGAAGATGCCGATCTCCCTGGCGACCGCCACCGCGGTGAGTTTGTGATCTCCGGTAATCATCACCGGACGGATATGCACTTGCCGGCATGTTTCGACGGCCTTCATCGCCTCCTCGCGCGGCGGATCCATCATGCCGATGAGGCCAAGGAAGACCATGCCGGCCTCGACCTGCTCCTCGTCATAGTGGTCTTGCGCCGGCAGCTCCTTGTAGGCAACTGCAAGGACGCGAAGCGCATCGCCGGCCATCTGCTCGTTCGCCTTGAAGAGCTGGGTGCGTTCGGCGGCTCCGAGCGGCACGAGCCCGTGTCCCTTCTGCAGGCGGTCACAGCGCTCAATGATGACCTCGGGGGCGCCCTTCATGTACGCCACGCGGGCGCCATCGGGTCGCGTATGCACCGTCGTCATGCGCTTGCGCTCGGAGCTGAAGGGAAACTCCTCGGTTCGCGGGTGGGTTTGACGTTCCGCTTCGGTGTTGAAGCCGCCCTTGGTGGCAAGGACGACCAGCGCCCCCTCGGTCGGATCGCCTTTCACGAACCAGCGGGTACCGTCCTGCGCCACGATCGCGTCGCTCGCGAGTAGGCCGGCGTGCAGAAGAAGCAGCACGCCCGGGTCGTCGCCGCCGGTGCGTAGCGCGCCCTCGGCGGAATAGCCGCTGCCGGTGACCTCGTGCGAAGCGGCACCGGTGTAGATGCGCCGCACGGTCATCTCGCCCTTGGTGAGGGTGCCGGTCTTGTCCGAGCAGATCACGCTTGTGCAGCCCAGCGTCTCGACTGCGGGCATGCGCCGGACCAGCGCGTTATGTTTCGCCATCTTGTGCATCGCGATTGCGAGGGCGCCGGTCACGATGGCGGCAAGAGCTTCGGGAACCGCTGCCACGGCGAGTGCGATCGCAAACATCACGAGCGCAAGTCCCGTCTGCATCGTGAAGGACCCGGCCATCCACTCGCGACCGAAACTGACGGCCAGCACCAGCGCGCAGATCGCCAGGGTGATGATGCCGAGCCACTTGCCGATTTCGTCGGTGCGCCGCTCGAGCGGTGTCTTCTCCTGGCTTACGGAGGCGACCTCCTCGGCGATCTTGCCGAACTCGGTGCGCATTCCGGTGCCGCAGACGACCGCCTTTGCGCGTCCGTATGTGACGGTCGTTCCGGTGAAGACCATGTTCTTGCGGTCGCCGACCGGCGCGTCTGCGCGCAAGGCGGTCACTTCCTTGGTGACCGGTAGCGATTCGCCGGTGAGAGGCGCCTCGTCACATTGCAGCGAATGTAGTTCGACGATGCGTCCGTCGGCCGGGATCCGGTCGCCGGCCTCGAGCACGAGGATGTCGCCGGGAACGAGGTCCTTGGAGGCGACCTCCCGCTCCGTGCCGTCGCGCAGCACGGTGATCATCGGCGCGAGCATGCCTTTCAGCGCGTCCAACGCCTTTTCGGCGCGGTACTCCTGAACGAAGCCGAGGATCGCGCAGAAAAGAATGATCACCAGGATGATCGCGGCATCGACATACTCGCCGACGAGCGCGGACAGGATGGTGGCCGCGATCAGGATGACGACCAGCACATTCTTGAACTGATTGAAGAAGAGCTCCCAGGGCGAAGCCTTCTCCTGTTGCGAGAGCTCGTTGGGACCGTATTGCGCAAGCCGCTTCCCGACGTCCGCGCCGCTCAATCCGCGCGAGATGTCTGATCCTAACGTAGTGAGCACTGCTTCGGCCGCCTGCTGGTGCGGCGGCATCGACATCGTTGTCGCTTCCATCGCCACGCCCCTGTCTGGCTCCGCTCGTAGCGTGGCCGCATTGGCGGGCCGCTCGGCGGCTTGTCGCCAAGTACAGAGGGTGACGGAGCGTCCGTCTATTTCGGTTGTCCGCTAGGCCACCGATCTGACGTGATGCTTCGCGACGAAGTGGGATCCTCTACAACTCACTGATCCGCCGACCCTTTCACTCATCCAGATCTTCGCCGCCTCTCCTAAGGGCTAGGGTATCGCCCGTTCGCACAGGCAGGATTGCCACGCCGATAGCATGCGCTCCGGGAAACGGTACTGCCCAGATCAGCGCTCGCGGAACTCGACGAACCCGCTCAATGCCTCGCGCTCGGTCCGCAGCGTGTTCTCAGGGGCGGCGGTGTCCTCGTGGCCGAGAGACATGCCGCAGACGACGATCTCGCTGTCGGCGATGCCGAGCTCGGCGCGGATGATGCTATGGAACGGCGCGAAGGCCGCCTGCGGGCAGGTATGCAGGCCGAAGCCGCGCGCGGCGACCATGATGTTTTCCAGGAACATGCCGTGGTCGAGCCAGCTTCCGCGTTCCAGCACGCGATCGATGGTGAAGATCATGCCCACCGGCGCGTCGAAGAAAACGTAGTTGCGCGCGTGCTGCGCGCGCATCTTCTCCGTCTCTCCCTTTTTGATGCCGAGCAGGCCGTAGAGGTCCCAGCCCACCTTGCGGCGCCGGCTTAAATACGGCTCGGGAAACTGCGCCGGATAGTAGGCGTATTCGGAGACATGCTTCTCCGGCTCGTCATGCGCGGCACGGAGCACCGCCTGCGACAGCCTTTCCTTCGCGGCACCCGTCAGCACGCGCACGCGCCACGGCTGCATGTTGGTGCCGCTGGGCGCGCGCGCCGCGGCGGCCAGGATCTGCTCGACGATCGCGCGTGGCACCGGCGTCGGCAGGAACGCGCGCACCGAGCGTCGGCTGGCGATGGCATTGAGGACGATATCGGCGGGTGTGGCGTGCATGAATCGACTCGGGATGCGCGGACGGAGTGTGGCTTATGTCGGGAAGGCTGCAAAGTGCGGCTGGCTGTGTAGGGGCGGGTTTAAACCCGCCCCTACGGCGGATTTTCATGGCGCGGCTCTCCGTATAGGATCGCCTTCATTCGAGCGAAGCACCAGAAGGACATCCCATGAACGGCGCCGACAGTCTTACGCACACGCTCGTTGCCGGCGGCGTGAAGACCTGCTTCACCAATCCCGGCACGTCGGAGATGCATTTCGTCTCGGCGCTGGATCGCACCACCGGGATGCGCTGCGTGCTGTGCCTGTTCGAGGGCGTTGCGACCGGTGCCGCCGACGGCTTCGCGCGCATGACCGGCACGCCCGCGGCCACCCTGTTGCATCTCGGTCCCGGCCTCGCCAATGGGCTCGCCAATCTGCACAACGCCAATCGCGCGCAGAGTCCGATCGTCAACATCGTCGGCGACCACGCGATCACGCACCGCAAGCACGATGCGCCGCTGGCCTCGGACATCGAGGGCGCGGCGCGCACCGTGTCCGCCTGGGTGCGGACGTCGCAGAGCGCGTCCGCGATCGCGCAGGACACGGCCGATGCGATCCTCGCCGCGCGCACGCCGCCCGGCGGCGTGGCGACGTTGATGCTTCCGGCCGACGTCGCGTGGAGCAAGGGGACGGCGCCCGTCACGGTCCCGCCGCCGCCGCAGCGCGCCACGGTCCCGCAGGAGGCGATCCGCGAGGCCGCGGCGCTGCTCCGCAAGGGCGAGGCGCCGGTGCTCGTCCTCTACGGGCCGGCCTTGCGCACACGTGGCCTTGCCGCCGCGGGCCGCATCGCCATGGCGACCGGCTGCGGGCTGATCGGCGAGATGTCGAACGCGCGGCTGGAGCGCGGGGCGGGGCGCGTCGACATCGACCGCGTCCCCTATGTCGTCGAGCAGGCGGTCGCCAAGCTCAAGCCGTACAAGACCCTCATCCTGTGCGGCGCCAAGGCGCCCGTCGCCTTCTTCGCCTATCCCGATAAGCCGGGCGAGCTCTGGCAGCCGGGGGCACGCATCCACACGCTGGCAAAACGCGACGAGGATATCGTGCAGGCGCTGGAAGCGCTCGCCGACGAGCTGGGCGCGAAAAAGGAAGCGCCCGTCGCCGAAGCGTCGCGGCCGGCGCCGCCCAGCGGCGCGATCACGCTGGAATCGATCGGGCAGGCGATCGGCGCGCTGCTGCCGGAGAACGCGATCGTCGTCGACGAGTCGATCACGTCGGGCCGCAACCTGTTCGCCTTCACCAGGGGCGCGCTGCCGCACGACTGGCTGCAGAACCGCGGCGGCTCGATCGGTTACGGCCCGCCGGTTGCGGTAGGCGCCGCCGTCGCGTGCCCCGACCGCAAGGTGATCGCGCTCGAAGGCGACGGCAGCGCCATGTACACGCTGCAGGCGCTGTGGACGCAGGCACGCGAAGGCCTCGACGTCGTCACCGTCATCTTCGCCAACCGCTCCTATCGCATCCTGCTCGGGGAGATGAGCAACATGAACCTCGGCAACCCGGGGCCGAAGGCGCTCGACATGCTGGAGCTGCGGCGGCCGGACCTCGACTGGGTGAAGATGGCCGCCGGTATGGGCGTGCCGGGGTCGCGCGTCACCACGATCGACGAATTCGTGCGCGATTTCGGCCGGGCGCTGCGCGCCAGGGGGCCGTATCTGATTGAAATGGTGTTCTGAACCGCCGTCCTGCGCAATTCACGCGGAGCGGAACCGCCAACCGCTCCGCTCGTTCTAGCCCTCGGGAAGATGAATGCCGTGCCCGCCGTAACAGGCGCGCCGTCACCTGAGGGTTCCGACCGATGAAGCGTTTCGTTCCGCTCCGCCTTGCCGCCGTTGCGCTGTTGATGAGTGTCGCCGCCTGCGAGACGGTGCCCGTCACCGGCCGCAGCCAGTTCAATGTCGTCGACCAGGCGACCGAGCAGAAGCTGGGCGAGCAGGCCTTCGCCGAGATCAAGGCGAAGTCGAAGATATCGAAGGACCCGAATGCGAACGCGATGGTCCAGCGCGTCGGCCAGAAGATCGCGCAGGCGAGCGGCCTGAAGGAGAACTGGGAATTCATCGTCATCGACGAGCCGCAGGTGAACGCCTTCGCGCTGCCGGGCGGCAAGATCGCCGTCTACACCGGCATCCTGCCGGTCGCGGGCGACGACACGGGCCTCGCGACCGTGCTGGGGCACGAGGTCGGCCACGTCATGGCCCATCACGCGGCCGAGCGCATCAGCCAGGCGCAGGTGATCGACGCGGGAACCGCCATCGGCTCGGTCCTGCTCGGCGGGGCCACCGGGACCGATCCGAACGCGGTGGCCGGCCTGCTCGGCGCCGGCGCCGCGGTCGGTCTGACCCTGCCATTCGGCCGCGAGCAGGAATACGAGGCGGACCGCATCGGCCTGATCCTGATGGCGCGCGCCGGCTACGATCCGCGCCAGGCGGTCGGCTTCTGGCAGCGCATGTCGCAGAAGAGCGGCAGCGGTGGCCCTGAATTCCTGTCGACCCACCCCGCCGGCGAGAACCGCATCGCCCGCATCCAGGAACTGCTGCCCGAGGCGCTGGCGAACTATAAGAAGTGAAGGCTGCGGTTGGGGCGCGTGCGGGAGCCTGCTCCATGATATCGGACAGCCAAACTACCTTGCGTCGCCCGCGGACTTGATCCGCGGGCCCATGGTGCCAGCGGTGCGATGGATGCGCGGGTCAAGCCCGCGCATGACGCATTTAGGGAAATGCCTGTCCCTTTGCGCGGCTCGGTCGACGTGAAATCGCCGAACGCAGCCGCCGCTGAGCGCGAGGCAGCGCTATCTTCCCGGCACGCAGCTCAGGAGAAGGGACAGCGGCCGGCCGCTCTCGGGATCGACGGGCTCCTGCATCGTGTCGATGCGCCAGCCCGACGCGGTCAGATCGCGATGCCACGATGCCAGCGTCCTGAAGAACCATGGCATGGCGCTCCAGTCGGCCGATCCGAACGTCGCGAACGATTCCTCCCGCCAGCCATCCGCATAGGGCAGGTCGCCGCAGGCGGTCCAGGGGTGGACGGTCTGGATGACAAGGACACCCTGCGGCGCCGCGCGCAGCAGGGCGCCAAGCAGCGGGACGATGTCCTCCGACAGCAAGGCGAAATTGGCGATGACGGCATCGAAGCCTTCGCCAAAGGCGGCGGCGCCCGTTGCGATCGCATCGTAGTCGACCACGCGGTAGTCGCCACCGGGGTCGGCGGTGCGGGCGAGGCGGATCAGATCGGCGCTGCCGTCGACTCCGACCACGCGACAGCCGGGAGTGCCGTTCAGGCGCCGCACGAGCCAGCCTTCGCCGCAGCCGAGATCGAGCACCGCTCCGGGGCGCAATCGCGTCACCGCGTCGACGATGGCGGCATCCGTGGCGACGGCGCGGCTGCGGATCGCGCCGGAGCGCACCGCCTCGGCCCAGCGCGTGGCGTTGTCGTCCCAGGATGTCCGGATGCTGCGGTTCCTGTCCGGCATCGGTCCTGGCGGCTCTACGGCGCCGTGACGGTGATCGTCGCCTCGCCGAGCCACTCCGGCTCCATCGCGTCGCCCGTGCCGGGCAGGAAGAAGCCGACCCGGATCTTGTAGGTTCCCGCCGCCGTGTAGTCATGCGTCAGCCGGCATTCGGGATTGGCGGCGCGGGGCCACACGGCGGTTCTCTGCGGGTCGTCGCCCCAGTCGATCGTGAAGACCTGCCGGCTGCGGCCCTGCTCGGCCGAACATCCCCCATTGGCGAACATGAAATCATGCGCCTGGGCGACGAAGGAGGACGGCCCGGTGAGCATGACGCCGAGCGGGGCGGTGCCCTTCTCCGGCGTCACTTCGAGCGGCTGGGCGTCGCGGCTCTGCGCCCGCGCCGGGTCGGGGGCGATGCCCGCCATGACGGCCGCGGCGACCGCAAGCGAAAGAGCGGCCCGCGACAACGCGGGCGCGGCGGAGGGTCGGCGCTGGCTGTTCATGGAAATCCTGGAGGGCAGCGAGTCCGGCCGCAGTCTAGCCGCGTCGCCCTTCGCAGTTAAGACTGGACTCGCTGCAACCGTGCGTTAAACACGCTGGCAAATGCGCAAGCCTGCCCGAAAATCGTTCAAGCCAAGGCCGGGGCGCGATCATGCGCCCGCGCGCGACCACGATGAGGGCAAGCCGCGGCGCGGCGATGCCATCCGCATCGCCGGCCTCGCGGCCGTGAGCGCATTGTTCGCGCGGTCGCCGGAGCGCGTGGAGCGCCTCTTCTTCGTGCCCGGCATGGGGCGGGAGGTGGGGCGGTTCTGCCAGGCGCTCGGCCGCGCCCATAAGCCCTACCGGCAGGTCGAGGCGGAGGAGCTCGCACGCATCGCCGGCACGGCGATGCACGGCGGCGTCGTGGCCCTGGCGAAGCCGCGGCCGGTGATTCCGTTCGATCCGGAGGAGGCGTGCGCCTGGACCGATGCGGCGCCGCTGCTGCTGATCCTCGACGGCATCGGCAACCCCCACAATCTTGGTGCCATCGCCCGCACGGCGGCATTTCTCGGCATCGATCGGATGGTGATCTCCGACGATCCGGCTCAGGCCGGTCCATCGGATGCGGCCTACCGGGTTGCCGAGGGCGGACTGGAGTTCGTGCAACTGTTCCGTGCAAGCAACCTGCCGGCCACGTTGCAGAGGCTGAAGACCGGCTATCGCGTCCTCGGTACCGCGCTCGGCCGCGGCCGCGGCCTTGACGTGCTCCTGCGGGACCGCGCGACCGCCATCGTGCTCGGCAACGAGGAGCGCGGCCTGTCGGCGCCGACCCTGCAGGTCTGCGACGGCATCGTCACCATCGCGGGATCCGGTTGGGTGCAGTCGCTCAATGTCGCTGCCACCGCGGCCATCCTGATGCACGCGCTGCGCAAACAGCCGAAGGCTTAGACGGAACGCTGCGCGGCCGGACTGCGTCGGCTCAGGCCGGCACGGCCGGTGTTGCCGTATCCTGCAATGACGAGGGCGGCTGGATCGAGTCCGAAGAGACGAGCTGGGCGAGCTGTGCGCGGTCGCCGAGAGTCACCCATGATCCGCGCGTCGTGACGCCGTATTTGCGCAGCGCTGCGAAGGCACGCGACAGATGCTCGGGGCTTGCGCCCAGCCGTGCCGCGAGATGGCGCTTGCCATAGGGCAGTCGCACGTCCCCGTCCTCGTGCGCGAGGGAGAGGAGATAGCCGGCGAGCCGCTCGGTGACCGAGCGCAGCTTCAGATGCAGCACCTCGCCGATGACGTCGCGATACTGCGTCGACATGTAGTGCGCCGCCGCGACGGCCAGTTCCGCCTCCGTCTCGACAAGGCGCCGGACGAAGGTCGCGTCGATCCGGAAAATGCGCGACGGCTCCATGACCTGCGCGGTCAGCAGATACGGCGCCGACAGCAACACCGCCGAAAGCTGGAACGTGGTGACGGGTTTCAGGATGTCGACCGTCGTGGAACCGCCGCCTGTCGACGAGGTCAGCGCGACCATGCCCTGCAAGAGCACGAACAGCTCGCGCGGCTGCTGATGCTGCTCGAACAGGAGAGTGCCGGCAGCCACATCCTCGATGCTGCCATTGTCGACAATCCGGTCCAGCAGGCCGTCGTCGACGGCCGCAAGCGCGGGGATGGATTTTAAGAAATGGTTCTTGGTCTTGATCTCCATCCCCCAAGTATCCAAAAAAATACCGCCCGATCAAACATTGATTCGCCGGGCGCGGGCGGGAGGGACTTTTCCTCGATCGCGCCCCGCGCGTAGGATCGCGGCCGCGCCCGGGCCCGGCCCGGGCCATTTCATGTGGAGGAGCAGCGATGGCAAGCCGGAAACCCGCCCGTCAGGCGGCGGCGCGCAAGCCCGCATCGGGCAAGACGCGGTCCGTGGTCTTCATTAACGGCCCGAATGCGAATCTTTACGGACATACCGCCGGCGCGGTCTACGGCAGCGAAACGTTCGAGCAGCTCGGCCAGCGCTGCGCGCGCCGTGCGGCGGCGCTGGGCCTGAAACTGTCCTTCCGCCAGAGCAACCACGAGGGCCAGATCGTCGACTGGATCCAGGAGGCGATCAAAAAGGCGGACGGCATCGTCATCAACGGCGCCGGGCTCACCTACACGTCGATCGCGATCCTCGATGCGCTGCTGGCCTTTCCCGGCCCGATCGTCGAAGTGCATATGAGCAACATCTACCGGCGCGAGCCGTTCCGTCACCACTCCTTCATCTCCAAGGCGGCGACGGGAATCGTTGCGGGGCTGGGCGCCGACGGCTACGAGTTGGCGCTGGAGGCGATGCAGCGCCTGCTCGATCGTGCGGAGGCACAATGACCGGAGCGATGCTGTTCTACAGCAAGTTCGACGATGCCGATGACTGGCGCCAGCATCTGCAGCGCGCGATGCCCGATCTCGACTTCCGGGCGCATCCGGATGTCGGCAACCCCGCCGACATCGAGAGTGCCATGGTGTGGAAGGCACCGGCGGGCGAGATGCGGAAGTATCCGAACCTCAAGCTCATCGTGAACATCGGCGCCGGCGTCGACTACATCCTCAAGGACGACACGCTGCCGCCGGGCGTGCCGATCATGCGCCTCGTCGATCCGGAACAGAACCGGATGATGACGCAATACGTGCTGCACGCGGTGTTGCGCTACCTCCGCGAATTTCCCACGCTGGAGAAGCAGCGCCGCGAGCGACGCTGGCAGTACATCCATCCGCGCGAGAGCGCGGCCCTCCCGATCGGCATCATGGGCCTCGGCCATTTCGGCACGCAGGCGGCGAGAGAGCTGCTGCGCCTGGGCTTTCCGGTGTCGGGCTGGTCGCGCACGCCGAAACAGGTCGAGGGCGTCGCCTCGTTCCACGGCCGCGATCAGCTCAAGGATTTCCTCGCGCGCTCGCAGATCCTGGTTCTGATCATGCCGTTCACGAAGGAGACGGACGGCATCGTCAATCGCGACGTGCTCTATGCGCTGCCGCGCGGGGCCAAGGTGATCAATATCGGTCGCGGCCAGCTCATCGACGAGCCGGCGCTCGCCGCCGCCGTCCGCGACGGTCAGATCGGCGGCGCCACGCTCGATGTCTTCCGCACCGAGCCGCTGCCCGCCGATCACCCGTTCTGGGACATCGAGGAGATCATGATCACGCCGCATCTCGCGAGCATCGCCATTCCAAGCTCCGCCTCGGCGCAGATCGCCGAGAACATCCGGCGCCTGCGCGCCGGCGAGACGCTGCTCAACATCGTCGATCGCGCGCGGGGGTATTCACGCACACCTCTCCCCAACGGGGAGAGGGAGGGGCCCGCTGCGAAGCAGCGGGAGGGTGAGGGGGAGAATACTGGCGGGGTTAGGTTCCAAGCGCGCTATCGCGCGCCCGCTCACCCTAACCCTCTCGCCGTTGGGGAGAGGGAACTAAGATCGGCCCTCGCGCGCTGCCCGCTTGCGTGCCGATCGCGCGCCGCGCCCCCTCTTCGGCGTATCCACCACGGTCGGCCATTCCGTCGCGAAATAGTCGCGCGCGTAGGTGGCGAAGGCGACGACGGCGCGGCGCAGCACCGCCTGGCGCAGGCGCAGGCCGACGACCAGCGTGCGCGGCAGGTCCTCCTGGATCGGCACCGCGACGACGCGCGTGCCGTCATAGGTGTAGGGCATGCGCGGGATCGCGTTGAGGATGCCGTAGCCGCGGTGGCGGCCCACCAGCCCGCGCACCATGTCGTAGGAGCGCGTGCGATGGACGATGCGCGGCTCCAGATTGTGGGCGTGGAAGAGGGACAGGAAGTACTCGCGGCTGTGCGGCAGGTCGAGGAGCACCATCGGCTCCTTCTCCAGCTCGTGCAGGCTGACCGCGCGGCGGCCGGCCAGTTTGTGGTCGACCGGCAGGATGGCGCGCGGCGGCAGCTCGGCCATCACCTCGGTGGTGAACTCTTCGCTGGTCGCATAGGCATAGGTGAGGGCCATCTCGATGCGGCCGGAGCGCAGGCCGACCAGGATCTCCTCCTGGTTCCATTCCTCGCAGCGCACGTCGATGTCGGGGTGAAGCTTCGCGAAGCCCTGCAGCAGGCCCGGCATCACGAACGGCGCCAAGGTCACGAAGCAGCCCACGGCGATCTCGCCCTTCAGGCCTTCGCCCATGGCGCCCGCACTGGCCTGGAACTCGCGCGCATGCGCGAGCAGCCCGCGCGCCTCGACCAGGATGCGCTCGCCCGCCGGCGTCAGGGTCAGGCCCTTGGCGTGGTGACGGATGAAGAGCTGGACGCGGAAATCCTCCTCGATCTGCGCGATCGCCGCGGAGATCGAGGGCTGCGAAACGCCGAGCTGGCGCGAGGCGCGGGTGACGCTGCCTGCCTCGGCGGTGGTGACGAAATAGCGGAGTGCGCGTATCGAAAGTTGCATAGGATTTTCCGATCCCATTCGCCGCAAAATACTATTTTACCGAGGATAAGCCCACCCCCTACGATTTGCACCGTCCGCAAACGCCCACCGACGAGGTTCGCCCCATGCTCCGTACCGGCAAAGAATACCGCGAAGGCTTGCGCGACGGGCGCGAGATCTGGATGGACGGCGAGCGGGTCAAGGACGTCACCACCCACAAATCCTTCAAGCCGATCGTCGACGTGCGCGCGCGCATGTACGACATGGCGCACGAGTCCAGATATGCCGAAAAAATGAGCTATCTGGACGGCAACACCCGCAACTCGATCCTGCTGAAGCGCCCGGTCGACCAGAAGGACTGGTGGGACAAGTGGGGCGCGTGCGACGCGGTGATGAGCGACATCGGCGGCGTGGTCACCCGGGTCGGCGACGAGACGGTCGGCGAGATGTGGTCGCTCTATGACGGCCGCGACGTGCTGAACGAGATCGACCCGCGCTTCGCCGACAACATCAACAATCACATCCAGGCGGTGCTGGAGAAGGACATCTTCCACGTCTCCGCGAACACCGATCCGAAGGGCGACCGCTCCAAGCGCCCGCAGGACCAGGACCCGGACATGATGGTCCATGTCGTCAAGGAGACGGACAAGGGCATCATCATCCGCGGCGCCAAGTACGAAACCGCATCCGCCTATGCCGACCAGGCCTTCCTCAAGCCCACCGTCGGCGCCTGGACCGACGAGAAGCTGTCCGACTATGCGGTGGGCTGCATCATCAAGATGGGCGCGCCCGGCGTGAAGCACATCTGCCGTTCGGGCTTCGTCGGCAAGGGCTCGGCGGAGGACTATCCGCTCGCGAACAAGTTTGACGAGGTCGACAGCCTGATGGTTCTCGACAACGTGCTGGTGCCGTGGGAGGACGTGTTCTTCTACCGCTACACCAAGGCGGCCCAGTACATCCGCAGCACGCTGCACCGCTATTCGGCGTTTCCGTACGTGCTGCGCCTGCTCTACGTCGCCGACATGATGATCGGCGCGGCGCTGTGGAACTGCAAGCAGACCGGCCTCGACAAGTTGCAGGCCGTGCGCGAGAAGCTCGCCGACCTCGTCTGCTACCGCGAGGGCATCAACGCCCATCTGACGGCCTCGATCACGCTGGGGCAGCAGAGCCCGGGCGGCCTGCTCATGCCGCACCAGTCGCTGCTCTATGCCGGCCGCATCCATGCCTGCGCCAACCTGCCCCAGGTGATGCACATCGCGCGCGAGCTGTGCGGCGGCCAGATCTGCGTGACGCCCAACGCGGCCGCCTTTCAAACTGGCGACAGCAAGAACTGGCTGGAGAAGTTCTACAGCCTGAACGACAACTGGCAGGCCGAGGACCGCCGCAAGCTGCTCGCCTTCGCGCGCGACCTGCTGAACTCGGACTATGCCGGCCATCGCCTGACCTTCGTGCAGTTCGCGCAGGCGCCGCACTTCAACCACCTGAACGCGCTGTACCAGAGCTTCGACTTCTCGAGCCCGCTCGAGTTCGTCAAGCGCGCGGCCGGCCTGTCCGACCGGATCGACGGGAAGGCGAAGTGATGGTCGACGCCGACCGCTTCCGCGAGGCGATGCGCCTGATGGCGACCGGCGTGTCGGTCGTCACCACCGATGGCCCCGCCGGGCGCTTCGGCGTGACGGTGAGCTCGATGTGCTCGCTGTCGCTGGAGCCGCCGTCGGTGCTCGCCTGCGTCCACCATCTGAGCCCGGCCTTCAAGGCGATCATCGCCAACGGCGTGTTCTGCGCCAACGTGCTGGCGGCCGAGCAGTCGCGCGTATCGGACAGCTTCGCCGGGCGCGTGGTGGAGCTGAAGGACGACAAATTCGGCTGCGCGCAGTGGGACGTGCTCCACTCGGGCAGCCCGGTCCTCAAGGACGCGCTGATCGCCTTCGACTGCCGGCTGAGCCGCGACGTCGAGTTCGGCTCGCACCGCATCCTGATGGGTACGGTCGTGGACCTTCGCTCCAAGGACGGACGGCCGCTCGTCTACGCCGATCGCGCGTATCGGTCGGTCACGGAAAAGCCGGAAGCGGCCTGAACATCGCGGCAAAAGGGGACGGCAGGGGGTTATGGCGCATCAACGTTTTCGCAAGTTCAACACCAAGGACGTCTGGAAGGGCCAGGACATCGACAACGACCTGTGCATGGTCGTGCGCGCGGGCAACATGGTGTTCGTGCGCGGCCAGACGGGCATGGACCTCGACGGCAAGATCCACGGCATCGGCGATGCGGCGGCGCAGACCGAGAACGCGATGAAGTGCTTGAAGATCCTGCTCGAGGAAGCCGGCTCGCGCCTCGAGGATATCTGCAAGATCGTCATCTACGTCACCGACCGCGCCCATCGCGAGGCGGTGTACCGGGTTGTCGGCAAGTGGCTGAAGGGGGTCCATCCGGTCTCGACCGGCATCATCGTCCAGGGCCTCGCGCGCCCGGAGCTGGTGATGGAGATCGACGTCTTCGCGGTCATCCCGGACGACCGCAAGGGCTAGGAACGGAGCGACACCACGCAAGGAAGTCGGCGGAGCGGCATGTGCGGGGGATGAAGCGGCGCTGCCACGGGTATGGCTCGCGACGACAGGTTGCGTTCGCCCCCGCGTGCTCGCGCACCGCTTCCATGACCGCCGGCCTGCACAGGTCGTTCTCCTTCCGCGCGTTGCACCGGTCTGCCGCGGCGCCGGGCAGATTGTCTTCCGCCCGCGCAAAAAATAGCCAAGAATGCCGATGCAGCGCGCGCAGACGCGCGCCTGCGCGCATTTCGATTGGCACCTGTCTTGCGAGATCAACAAGAAGACCCGCCACCGGCGGGCTATCCGCGATGACACACAGAGGAGGTCAATGACATGAAGAAAGCAGGTTTGGGAGTAGCGCTGGCCCTCGGCCTCGCCATGACGGCGGGGCCGGCCTGGGCGCAGCAGAAGCTCGTGGTCAGCATCTGGGGTGGAAGCTGGCGCGACATGGTCGCCGAGACCATCGGCAAGAAATTCACCGCCGACACGGGCGTGCAGGTCGAATGGGTGACCGGCGGCACGATCGACCGGCTGAACAAGGCGAAGCTGTCGAAGGGCAATCCCGAGACGGACGTCGTCCTGACGACGAGCCATATCGGCTGGCTCTATGCCTCGGACGATCTGCTCGAGACGCTCGACATGTCCAAGATACCGAACGCCAAGGAGATGTTCCCCGAGGCGCAGATCAGCCCGTACGCGGTCGGCCTGTGGTCCTATGTCTACACGATCGGCTACCGCCCGGACCTGGTGCCGAAGGACGTGCAGTTCACCTCGTGGAAGGACCTGTGGAGCCCGAAGCTGAAGGGCACGCTCGGCATGCCTGACTTCGATCCCAGCCACATCATGGTGGTGTCGGCGATCCTCGCCGGCGGCGACGCCAAGACCTGGGAGAAGGGCCAGCCGCTGCTGAAGGAGCTGAAGCCCAACATCAAGGCCTTCTACTCCTCGGACGCGACCAGCCAGGAGAAGATCGCGAACGGCGAAACGCCGGTGCAGATCATCCTGTCGGGCAACGCCTTCCACAACATGGACCAGGGCATTCCCATGAAGCTCGTGGTGCCGAAGGAAGGTGCCGTCGTCGGCATCGACAACATCGCGATCAACAAGGGCACCAAGAAGCTGGACCTGGCCTACAAGTTCATCAACGCGGGGCTCGATCCGCAGGTGCAGGCGCAGATCGTGAAGATCAAGAAGATGGGCCCGATGAACTCCAAGACTCCGGTCGATCCGGAACTGGCGAAGCTGCCGGGCCTGTTCACCAACGCCAAGCAGTGGAAGGAAGAGGCGATCATCATCGACCACAAGCTCCGTTCCGAGATGTTCGGCGAATGGCGCAAGTGGTTCACCGAAAACATCATCGCCAACTGATCTGCAGGTCCTGAGGGGCCGCCCCCGGGGCATTCCCGGGGGCGGTCGCCGTGCCACCATGCGCGCCGAGAAATCACCGCCGTTCTTCTACTGGTTCGTGCTGCCGGCCGTGGCGCTGAGCATCGTCTTCGTCGCGGCGATGGTGGCGCTGTTCCAGTACGCCTTTCGCGAGCACATCCCGGGCTCGATCGCCGTCGGCGGATTCACGCTCGGCAATTTCGAGCGCATGGCCAAGTGGCTCTATGCGCGCGTGTTCCTCGACAGCCTCGCCTATTCCGGAATCACCGCGTTCTTCAACCTTCTGCTCGGTTACCCGCTCGCCTACGCGCTGGTGCGCTCGCGCTCGGCGGTGCTGAAATCGGTCATCCTCATCGTCACGATCTCGCCGCTCTTCACGGGCGACATCGTGCGGACCTATGCCTGGCTGATCGTGCTGGGCAAGAACGGGTTCATCAACTCAGTGCTGCGCGACCTCGGGATCATCGCGCAGCCGCTGGAGCTGCTCTACACGCCGCTCGGCGTCGTGATTGCGCTGGTGCAGTACTCGATGCCCGTCATGGTTATCATCCTCGCCGCCGCCATCAGCCATATCGACGTCGACTACGAGCGCGCGGCATCGAGCCTCGGGGCCAGCCCGCTGAAGGTGTTTGTGCAGGTGACGCTGCCGCTCTCGGCGCCCGGCATCATCTCCGGCTTCATCACGATCTTCGCCTGGACCCTCAGCGCGTTCGCGACGCCGCAGCTCGTCGGCGGCGGCAAGGTCAACATGATCTCCAACATGGTCTACAACATGGGGTTCTCGAATTTCGACTTCCCCTTCGCCGCGGTGCTCAGCATGACCGCGCTGCTGCTGACCATGGCGCTGCTGGTGCTGATCCGCCTGTCGGCCCGGCGGCTCGAGCGGATCGGGCTGCACTGATGAGGCGCTCGACCCGCCGCGCGTTGTGGAACGTGGTCTGGGGCGCCGTCCTCGCCCTGATCCTGATCTACATGGTCGTGCCGTCGCTGGTCGTGATCATGGCATCGTTCAACGACCGGGCGATCCTGTCCTTCCCGCCGCAGAACCTGTCGTGGCGCTGGTTCAACAAGGCGCTGAACTACGAGGATTTCCGCAACGGATTCTACAACGGACTGATCGTGACGGCCTGGGCGTCCGGCATCGCCATGGTCGTCGGCACGACCTTCGCCTACGCGATCGACCGCTTCGAATTCCGCGGCAAGCAGACGCTGGAGACGCTGCTGCTGTCGCCGCTGGTCATTCCGCATTTCACGGTCGGGCTGGCCTTCCTGATCCTCGCCTCGCAGCTCGCCTGGGCGCGGACCTTCTCGCTCGTCGTCGTGACACACGTGATCCTGGTCCTGCCGTTCGTGCTGCGCAGCGTCTACGTGTCGCTCAAGAACCTCGACACGACGGTGGAGCGCGCGGCGGCCAGCCTCGGTGCTTCCCCGCTGCAGGTACTGCTGCGCATCGACCTGCCGCTGCTCGCCCCTGGGCTGTTCGGCGGCTGGCTGTTCGCCGCGATCCTGTCGTTCAACGAATTCACCGCTTCGCTGTTCGTGACCGGGCAGCGCACGCAGACCCTGCCGGTCGCGATGTACACCTATGTGCGCGAGTACGCCGACCCGTCGATGGCGGCGATCTCCACCATGTTCATCGTCACCACCGCGCTGATCCTGATCGTGGCCAACCGCTTTCTGGGCCTGCGCCGCATCCTTGCCATCGACAATCAACGATGAACAAGATGACCTTGCACATGGAACAGGAAGCACAGGCGAGGGACGTCGCGGTCCGGCTGGACGGCGTGACCAAGAAATTCGGCACCGTGACCGCGGTGGCCGACACGTGGCTGAAGGTCCAGCGGGGCGAATTCCTCACCCTGCTCGGGCCCAGCGGCTGCGGCAAGACGACCCTGCTCAATCTCATCGCCGGCTTCATCGACCCCGATTCGGGCGAGCTCTTCATCGACGAGCAGCGCGTCACCGACACGCCGCCGCATCAGCGCTCGATCGGCATGGTGTTCCAGAACTACGCGCTGTTCCCGCACATGGATGTGGCGGCCAACGTCGCGTTCGGGCTGAAGATGCGCAAGACGCCGCGCGACGAGATCAAAAAGCGCGTCGCCGCGGCGCTCGACATCGTACGCCTTGGCGGGCTGGGCGACCGGCGGCCGCGCCAGCTTTCGGGCGGCCAGCAGCAGCGTGTGGCGCTGGCGCGCGCGCTCGTGATCAATCCGCAGGTGCTGCTGCTCGACGAGCCGCTCTCGGCCCTCGACAAGAACCTCCGCGCCGAGATGCAGGTGGAGCTGAAGCAGATCCAGCGGCGCGTCGGCATCACGACCGTGTTCGTGACCCACGACCAGGGCGAGGCGTTGAGCCTGTCCGACCGCATCGCGGTGATGTCCAACGGCGTGATCCAGCAGATCTCGGAGCCCGGCGACGTGTACCGCCGCCCGGCCAACAGCTTCGTCGCCTCGTTCATCGGCGACATCAACCGCATCCCCGGCCGCGTCGTCGAGCGCGACGGCGCGCGCGCCCGGATCAGCATCCCCGGCGGCTCCGTCGTGACGATCGCATGCGACGCCGCGGCGGGAACCGATGTCGACGTCTTCGTCCGGCCCGAGAGCCTGTCGCTGGAGGCGGCGGACGGCGCCAATGTCGTCGCCCGCGGCTCGGTCAGCGCCCATGTCTATCAGGGCACCCATGTCGACGTTCATCTGTCCTGCCAGGAGGTCGGCGCGCTGCAGGTCCGCGCGCATCGCTTCGACGTCATCGCCGGCTGGCCCGCCGGCGCCACGGCGCATGTCGCGGCCGACCTGTCCGAAGCACTCGTGTTCCCACGCTAGAGGCGTCCGCTAATGACTTATTCCATCGCGGCGCGCTGCGCCAAAACCGGCCAGTTCGGGATCGCCATCACGTCGTCCAGCATCTGCGTGCCGAGCCGCTGCGCCTGGGTGTCGCCCACCGGCGCCGTGATGACGCAGAACATCACCGACCCGCAGCTCGGGCCGCTCGGCCTGGGATTCCTGCAGCAGGGGATGGGGGCCAAGGGCGTCCTGAAGCAGCTTGTCGAGGCGACGCCGTTCTCGGCCTTCCGGCAGCTCGCGGTGATCGACCGGACCGGGCAGACCGCATCGTTCTCCGGCGAGAAGGCGCTGCCGATCTTCGCCGAGGCGCACGGCCCCGACTGCGTGGCCGTCGGCAACATCCTGGCCAATGACGGCGTGCCGCGTGCCATGGTCGAGTCCTTCGCCAAGACCAAGGGCGAGGCGCTGGCCGAGCGCCTGCTGCGCGCGCTGGAGGCGGGGCTCGCGCAGGGCGGGGAAACGATGGACGAGCATGCCGCCGGCCTGCATGTTTCGGACCGCTACACCTGGCCGGTCGTCGACCTGCGGGTCGACTGGCACGACGATCCGATCGTGGAACTGCGGCGCGTCTGGACCGCCTATGCGCCGCAGATGGAGGCTTACATCACCCGCGCCGTCAACCCGGCGGCGGCGCCGAACTTCTAGGTGTGCCCATGTCGCTCCGGACCGTTCCCCTGATCGATTTCGGTGCGTTCGTCGACGGTGGCCCTGCAGCAAAGCGCGACGCCGCGCGGAAGATCCGCGAGGCCTGCGAGCAGGTCGGCTTTCTCTATCTCGCCAATCACGGCGTGCCGCAGGGCCGGATCGATGCCGTGTTCGCGGCCGCGCGCACGTTCTTCGCTCTGCCGGAGGAGCGCAAGGCCGATCCGCGCATGCAGATCACGCCGCAGCGCACGCGCGGCTACCAGGCCATGTTCGCGCGGCACTATGCAAACACCGACGCGCCCGACGTCAACGAGGCGTTCAAGTATCAGCACGAGTATCCAGCCGACGATCCGGACATTGTCGCCGGCAACCGCTTCCACCAGTCGAACCGGTGGCCGGACGGCTTGCCCGGCTGGCGCGAGACGCTGCTCGACTATTTCACGGAGATGGAGCACCTGTCGGACCGGCTGCTGCGCGCCTTCGCGCTGGCGCTCGATCTCGACGAGACCTGGCTGCTCGGCTACTACCGCAAGCCGCTGACGCAGGTGAGCCTGATCCACTATCCGCCGCAGCCGCCGAAGGCGCCGGAGCGGCAATACGGCATCCGCCCGCACGCGGATTCGACCGCCTTCACGGTGCTGGCGCAGGACAATGTCGGCGGGCTGCAGGTCGAAAGCCGGGGCGGCTGGGTCGAGGTGCCGCCGATCGACGGCACCTACGTCATCAACATCGGCGACATGATGGCGCGCTGGACGAACGACCGCTTCAAGTCGACCCCGCACCGCGTCGTGAACCTCAGCGGCCGCGAGCGTTATTCGGTGCCGTTCTTCGCGATCCCGGATTTCGACGCCGTCGTCGAATGCCTGCCGAGCTGCAAGAGCGCCGATAACCCCGAGAAATACCCGCCGCTCCATGTCGGCGACGCGATTACCCGCAAATTCGCGACGGACTGGCGTCGCGCCGAACAGAAGACTGCGTGAATGCCATGACCACGACCCGACCGTCCCTCAAGCTGACCCATGAAGGCGCGCTCGCGGCGCTGCAGGCGGCGATCCGCAAGGCGCAGGAGCTGGGCGTGCCGCAGAACATCACCATCGTCGACGACGGCGGGCATCTGCTGGCCTTCGTGCGCATGGACGGCGCCAAGTTCCTGAGCATCAAGACCTCGCAGAAGAAGGCGATGTCGGCGGCCTCGCACCGGCAGCCGTCCGGGCGGCTGCATACGGAGATCGAGCTGAAGCTCGCGCTCGCGACCGGCGGCGAGCTGACCAATCTCGAAGGCGGCTTCCCGATCATCTTCGAAGGCATCACCGTGGGCGCCATCGGCGTCGGGTCCGGGACCGGCGCCCAGGATGTCGAGGTCGCCAAGGCCGCGCTGCGGGCGCTCGGCGCCCAGACTTTCGACTAACTGGCCCGCGCGCCCAGCCGGCCGGCCACCGCGAAGATCGGGATATGCGCCCACTCGGCCCAATCGCGGCTGGCGCGATGAAGCTCCGCGTGCTGGCGGAGCAGCGAGGCGATGCGCAGCGGCTTCCTGACGACGGACTTCGCCAGGGACAGGGCGCCCGGCGGGCGCAGCCGCTCCCGCGGCTTTATCGCACGGAACGGCTGTGACGCATGCGTGATGCTGTCGAAACCGAGCGTACGAAGCATCCGCTCGACGACCGGCGGCGCCAGATACCAGCGATGATCTTCCTGCCATAGGTACCAGTCGTCGCCGCTGGTGATCCGGTCCTCGCTCTGGTAGTTGCCGGTTTCGATGAACAGCCAGCCGCCGGGCTTGAGACGTTCCGCCGCCTTGCGCAGGACGGCCATCGGGTCTTCCACGTGTTCGATCACGTCCCACATCGTCGCGGCGTCGAAGACCGCACCCGGCGGCAGATCGTCGATCGTTCCGGCCGTGATGGCGTCGGATACGCGCGCGCGGGCGCGATCGACCAGCCGTTGCGTCGGCTCCACGCCATAGGCGTCCCAGTTCCGGTCCAGCATTCTTGCGACGAAGGAGCCGTCGCCGGCACCGATGTCGAGGACCCTGCCACGGCTGGCACAGGCGGCAACGAAATCGGCCTGGGCCGCCGTGCGGAAGGATGTGGCGTCGTCGTCGAAATAGGCGTCGTCCTTCAGCGCGTCCGCAGAGACCTGCTCGTAGTACGCGCCGAGATCGGCGACCTTTTCGATCGGCCAGCGCCACGCCACGGCGCAGTCCGCGCATTCGACCACCGGAAAGCGGGCGCCGCCTGGGATCGTTCCGAAGGTGGTCGTGAAGTTTCTCGGCGCAAGCCTGCGGAGCCTGGCCCCGCCGCAGAAACAGCAGCGGTCCCCGCGGGGTTGCGTCGTGATCATAGCTGTCATCGGTCAGCCCCGGCGCCGTTTCGGCTGATAGCGGACACGATGCCCGCGTTCACGGGACCCCGAGCAGCTTGCGCGTATATAGGCTGTAGGCGCGCAGGCCGCCGGGCTCGCGCAGGCTGGCCACATGGCAGGCCCACGCCTTGGCGGGCCGGCCCGCGGTCCGATAGAGATCGGCACAGGCATGGAGTGCGGCACCGTATCTGCGTTTGACGACTCGTCGCGTCGCAGGGTCCAGCTCCAGGGCGAGGACCTTCCGCATGACGTCCGCGGTGGCCATCTGGTGCTCCACGCTGCGCGAGGCGGAGCCCGGGGTTTCATGAATGACGTAGGTCATGTCCGGCACGAAGGCGATGCGGCGCGTCAGCGTGAGCCGGAAGGCAAGATAGGTCCATTCATGGTGCGCAAGGGGCTCGCTGAAATAGTCCGCCCCGACGCTCGAAGAGCGGAACAAACCCGCGCATGATGCGAGCCAGTTTCCTTTTGCCAGGCGTTTCAGAGCTTCCTCGACACCGCTCGGAAAGTTGTCGATGCCGGGCACCATGCGGCCGCCGCGGTTCCGGTAGCCGTTGCCCACAGTGACGCAAACATCCTTGTTCGCCAGCATCGGCGCCAACCTGGCGGCAAGTGCGCCGGGCAGGTACTCGTCGTCATCGTCCAGGAAGCAGAAGAACTCCGTCTCGACGAGCTCGCGTCCCACGCGCCGGGCTGTCGTGACGCTCGCCTCCGGGATTACGTGAAGCCGGATGTCGCTCCGCCGGCGCAGCAGGTCGAGCTGTGCCGCATCGAAGCGGTCGCCATTCACGACGATGATCGGGAGGACGGCGACGCCGGCCTGTTCGAGGAGGCTGTCGATGGCCCGCTGCAGCAGCGGCGCCCGCTCCGGCGTGAGCAGCGATGGCACGATCGCCGTGACCTGAGGCGTCATCGCGCCCCCGCGCATGCCCGCCGGCGCCGCCGCCGTGATGGAAAGCCGCAATTGGAATCGAGGCTGCCGGCCGCCTCCCGCCCGAACAACCCGGCCGGGTGCGGGCGGCGATCCCCCGCGTGCCTCGATCGAACCCCACCCACCGGCGTCCACCCCTTTGAACCAGCGACAACCTATGGTAAACAGCTGCCTTCTGCAACGGCGTCGCGGTCCGCGGGGGGCCGGGCGCGGCCGGATTTTGCTGGGCCCCGGGCAATCGTTAACAACTTGGCAAGGGTGCCGCGCGCATCTTAACCCGCGTCGGATTTCAGGGTACCGCCCGGATGCTCCCGCAGATCGACATCGTGATCGCGACCATGTGCGAGAAGAAGCGCGCCGATCTGCTCGTGCGCGCGATCGACAATATCGTCGCGCAGGAAGGGGTTAAGGCGCGGCCGATCGTCGTCTGCAACGGCGGCCGCTTCGATCCTGTCCTGGTGGCGCAGCTCAAGGCGCGCCCCGACCTGCTGTTCATCCAGCTCGAACCCGGCAACCTCTTCATGGCGCGCCGGACCGGCTTCGAGGCGGTGACGAGCGAGTTCTTCGGCATCCACGACGACGACGACTACCTCCTGCCCGGCGCCCTGGCGCGGCGACACGCGGCCATCCAAGGCAGGGACGATGTCGACTGGGTCGTCTCCGACGGGATCTTCGTTTGGCCCGATCGCGAGGTGCCGTACATCCCGAGCATCGCGGAAGTGCGCCGCAATCCCTACGGGCTGCTGCTCGACTATTGCTGGCTCTGCAGCGCCGGAAACCTGTTCCGTCGCTCCGCGATCACGGGCGACCTGTTCGATTCCGTTCCGTCGATGGAGATCACGTACATCGCCTTCCGCCTGCTCTCCGAGAACCGGACACCGGCGATCGTCGAGGAGCCGACGTTCCGGTACTTCTTCTATCCGGATTCGCTATCGAAGAAGGATCACTACAACCTGCCCGCGGCCGAGGCGATCCACACGATGATGCGCCTGCCGGTGCCGGGCTGGGTCCGGCGCAGGCTCGCGCAGAAGTACAGGCAGGCCATGCACAGCGTCGCCGATCATCACGCCGCGCACGGCCGGCGCCGCGAGGCCTGGGCCGCGCATCTGCGCAGCCTGACCGGCCTTCCGGAGTTCTTTCGCTATGCCGCGTTCACGCGCAAGCTGCTGACGGCGCCACCGCCGGCGCCCGCCCCGGCCGGCACAGGCTGAGCGCGGGCCTTCACCCGATCCTGTCGTCCCGCAGCACGCGGCGCAGGTAGTCGCCGTAACCGCTCTTGTCGAGCCGGGCGGCGATCGCCTCGACCCGCGCCGAGTCGATGTAGCCCATGCGGAAGGCGATCTCCTCGGGGCAGGCGATCTTGAGGCCCTGGCGGTCCTCGATCGTCTGGACGAACTGCGAGGCCTCGAGCAGGGATCGGCACGTGCCGGTGTCGAGCCAGGCGAAGCCGCGGCCCATCAGCTCCACGTTCAGCTCGCCCAGCTCCAGATAGTGGTTGTTGACGTCGGTGATCTCGAGCTCGCCGCGCGCCGACGGCCGGATATCGGCGGCGATGTCGACCACGCGGTTGTCGTAGAAATACAGGCCGGTGACGGCGTAACGCGACGGTGCCGGCTTCGGCTTCTCGACGATGCGCACCGGCCGTCCGGCGCGGTCGAGCTCGACGACGCCGTAGCGCTCGGGGTCCTGCACCTGATAGCCGAACACGGTGGCGCCGCGCGGCCGCTGCGCGGCACGCCGCAGCTTCTCCGACAGGCCTTCGCCGAAGAAGAGATTGTCGCCGAGCACGAGCGCGCAGGGATCCCGGCCAATGAACTCACGCCCGATGAGGAAGGCCTGCGCCAGGCCCTCGGGGCGCGGCTGGTCGGCATAGGACAGGCGGATGCCCCATTGCTCGCCGTCGCCGAGCAGGCCCTGGAACTGGTTGCGGTCCTCGGGCGTGGTGATGACCAGGATGTCCTTGATGCCGGCCAGCATCAGCACCGACAGCGGGTAATAGATCATCGGCTTGTCGTAGACGGGCAGGAGCTGCTTGCACACCGCCTGGGTCAGCGGATAGAGCCGCGTGCCGGTGCCGCCGGCGAGGATGATGCCCTTCATGGCGCCGCCCCGCGCAGGCCGAGCCGCTCGCCGCCATAGGCGCCGGTCCAGCCCGCCCTGAGGCCGGCCTCGTTGTCCAGGTACCAGCGCACCGTCGCGGCGAGGCCCGCCTCGAAGCCGTGTTCCGGGCGCCAGCCGAGTTCGCGCCCGATCTTCGCCGTGTCGAGGGCGTAGCGGAAATCGTGGCCGGGCCGGTCGGCGACGAAGGCGATCAGGGCGCGATGGTCGCGGCCCGGGCGCGCCCGGCCGATCAGGTCGCAGATCGCCTCGACGACCTGCAGGTTGGTGCGCTCGCTGTTGCCGCCGATGTTGTAGCTCTCGCCGATCCGGCCGCGCGTCATCACGAGCCACAGCGCGCGCGCATGGTCCTCGACATGCAGCCAGTCGCGGATGTTGTTGCCGGTGCCGTAGACCGGAATCTGCTCCCCGGCGAGCGCCTTGCGGATCGCGAGCGGGATCAGCTTCTCCGGGAACTGCCACGGGCCGTAATTGTTCGACGCCTGGCTCATCACCACGCGCAAACCGTAGGTCCGGTGCCAGGCGCGCACGAGGTGGTCGGCGGCGGCCTTGCTCGCCGCGTA
>JAESGS010000504.1_pt1 | contig 27102 bp, 19 predicted proteins | sample 9269761 | NCBI WGS metagenome assembly JAESGS01 (sample SAMN15741799, study PRJNA653493) | algae metagenome | isolation source: Cyanosarcina radialis HA8281-LM2 and co-occurring heterotrophs from damp... | place: USA: Makauwahi cave, Hawaii | collected 2011-01-06 | reverse complement strand
GGGTGGTGGTGGTGGTGGTGGGGGGGGGGGGGGGGGGGGGGGGGGGGGGGGGGGGGGCCCGGCCCCCCCCCCCCCCCACCTCCCTCCCCCCGACGCGATCCTTAACTGGGCGGGACGTGCTCACCCCCCTCCCTAGCCCTCCCCCCCAAGGGGGGAGGGGACAAAACCACAGCCGGTCTCGGCGTGGTAGGTAGGTGGCGGTCGGCATCACTTCGCCTTCAGGTGCTTGTTCAGGAACGCCGTCACGTCCGTCATTGTCTCGACCGCCACCTTCCCGGTCCAGCCGTGGCCCTCGCCGGGGAGCGTCTTCAGCTCGCTCGACACGCCCGCGGCCAGCAGCTTCTTGTGGAACCGCTCCGAGTGGATGATCGGGACCAGGATGTCGGCCGTGCCGTGCAGGATCAAAAACGGCGGCGCGTCCTTCGTGACGTGCGCGAGTGGCGACGCCTTCGTGTACAGTTCCGGCTTCGCCGCGTACCGGCCGCCGAGGAACGGCGCGAGATACGCCTTCTCGATCCCTTCGGATTCCGTGTACAGCGTCAGGTCGGTCGGGCCGAAGAAATCGACGACGCACCTCACCTGGCTCGACACGCCGCGGAGCAGCGGCCCGTCGAACCCGGCGGCGGTCGTCGTCGTGCCGAGGAGCGCGGCGAGGTGGCCGCCGGCGGAGTAGCCCAGCGCCGCGATCCGGTCCGGGTCGATGCCGTACTTGTCGGCGTTCGCCCGGAGGAACCGCACGGCCGTCTTCGCGTCTTCGATCTGCGCCGGGAACTTATTCTTCGGCGCGAGCCGGTAGCCGACCGACACGGCGACGTACCCCTCACCGGCCAGCCACTCGATGAGGCTCTTCCGGCCCGTGCCGAACTCCACGTCCAGATACCGCGAAGTCTTCGAGAGGTGGTCCTTACTTCCGAACTTCCACGCCCCGCCGTGCAGGCACACGACGCACGGGTGCGGCCCCGGCGTCGCCGGCGTCGCGATGTCGAGCAGCAGCTTCTCGGCGTCGTAGTTGGCGTAAACGATGTTACGGTCGATGGCCACCGGGTCGGCGGCGACGGCGGACCCGGCGAAGAGCAAGGCGGCGAGCGAAGCGAACAGTCGAGGCATGGTCGGGAATCCTGGAGGGACGCCCAATTATGCCGAGGGGGTCAAGGTTTTGCCAGACGGGGTGAACAAGAATGGGCCGCAGATGACGCCGATAAGAGCGCAGATGAAAACCGGATAAATCCAAATCGTTTCCTGGTTTTCATCCTCTTCATCTGCGTCCGAAGGTCCGCGTCATCTGCGGGCCATTCCGGACGTGAGCCATTCGCCGACGACGCGGTTGAATTCGTCCGGCGTCTCCAGGTTCGGCAGATGCCCGGCCGTCGGGATCGTCACGAGCGTGCTGCCGCGGATGCCGTCGGCCAGCCCCTTCGCCGCGGCCGGCGGGGTGACCGCGTCCTCCTCGCCGACCACCACCAGCGTCGGAACCGGGATGTCCTTCAGCCACGGCCGCGCGTCGGCGCGGTCCCGCATCGCCTTCTGGGCCGCGACGATGCCCGCCACCGGCTGCGCCGCCCCGATGCGGCGGACCTCTTCCACGACCAACGGCCGCGAGTCCTGCGTCGTCTTGCCGAGCAGCTTCGGGATCATGTCTTCCATCAGCGCCGCGGCCGTCAGCGTCGGGGCGGAATCGATCACCTTGTTCCGGGTCGCCTTCGCCTTGTCGTCGTCCGGCTCCGCCTTCGTGTCGCTGAGCAAGAGGCCGCGGAGCCGCTTCCCGTGGGTGCGGGCGAACGCCAAGGCCACGTACCCGCCCATCGAGCAGCCGCCGAGGACGACCGGTTCCGTCAGCTTCAACTCGTCGAGCAGCCGGGCGACCGCGTCGGCCATCGCGTCGATGGTCATGTCCGGGGCGGGGTCGGTTTTGCCGAAGCCGGGGAAGTCCGGCAGGATGAGCCGATGCCCGGCGAGGCCGAGCTGCGGCTGCCACATCTCGCCGGAGAACGGGAAGGCGTGCAGCAGCACGAGCGGAAGGCCGGACCCGGAGGCGGTGTGGAAGAGTGTCATGGTGGCGTCCTCGGCAGCAACGGCCGTGCCGCGGGGCGGTGAGAAGATTCTATCCGCGGGCGTATTTTTTACGCCGGATCGGGAAAACTCTCGCGGATCGGTAATGCGGGCCGGAACTCCGTGACATAAAATGGTTCCAACGATTAGGACCCCCTGCGGTTACGTAGGTCGTGTCCAGGACCGCCCAGAGTCGATTGGAGACGGCGAATGACCGCCACCGTTCAGGCGATGTGCCCCGGCTGCCGCAACATCCTTCGCATCCCGATCGACTGGGCCGAGAAGGCGATGAAGTGCAAGAAGTGCGGCCTGGCCGTCCAAGGCCGCAAGAAGCCGGAGAGCGGCCCGCCGGAACCCAGTCCGCCACCGCCGCCACCGCCACTGCCGGTGGCCCGCCCGCCGGTGCAGGCGACGCCGCTCCAGCCGCCGCCGCAGGCGATGCCCGTCCCGCAACCGCAACCGGTCCCGCAGGCGTACCCGCCGCAAGCCTACCCGCAACAGCCCTACGCCGCCCCGCAACCGTACCCCTACCCGTACCCGCCGCAACAGGGCTACCCGCAGCCGTACCCGTACCCGCCGCAAGCCTATCCGGTCCCGGCCGGCTACCAGCCGCAGCCGTACCCGATCCCTGTCCCGGTTCCCGCGCCGACGCCGGCGGACGTGGCGTTCCAGGCCGACTTCGAGCCGTCCGCCCCGACCGGCTACCGCCGGCGGCGGGGGAACCGCTGGCTCGGCCCGGTCGTCGTGTTCGTCCTGTGCGGCGGCCTCGTCGCCGGCGGCATCTACGCGATGAACTGGATCGAGAAGGACCGGGCGACGAAGGAACTCAACGCGAAGAACATCAACGACGGCAACCCGCCGCCCCCGGAGACCGGGAAGCCGCAGGCGAAGCTCGCCGCCGACCCGTTCCCGCGGCGGATGCTGTTCGTCCACGCCTCGAAGTACATCTACTTCAACGCCCTCACCCCCGGCGGCGCGGCCGGCGACGACGTACCCACGAAGACGGCCCGGAAGCTCGCGTTCGAGTGGCGGATTCCCGCCGACAAGGAGAACAACCAGCTGTTCGTCCTCAGCGACACCGGCGGGGACAAGGACTTCAAGCCGCCGATCAAGTCGGTGCTGGAGAAGGCCGTCGCCGACTTCTGCGCGACCAGCCGCCCGCAGGACCGCGTCGCCTTCTACTTCGGCGGCCACGCGACCGAGATCGACGGCAAGGCGTACCTCGTTCCCGTCGAGGGGGAACCCGGCGTGGCCGAGACGCTCATCCCGCTGGAGAGTGTGTTCGCGAAGTTCAAGGAGTGCAAGGCCCAGCAAAAGGTGCTGCTGCTGGACGTGTGCCGGCTCAACACCGTGTACGGCGCGGCGAAGCCCGGCAGCGAACCGATGAGCGAGAAGCTCGACCAACTGTTGCACGCGGCCCCGGACGGCGTGCAGGTGGTGACGAGCTGCTCGGCCGGCGAGAACGCCTTCGAGATTCAGGAAACCGGCAGCGAGTTCCTGACCGCGTTCCGCGTCCAGGCGGACCGCGTGAAGGCGATGAAGCAGCCGGCCCCGACGCCGGCCGACCCGCTGCCGGTCGCCCCGTGGATGGACGCGGTGAAGGCGTACCTCAGCGGCAAGCGGGACAACCGCACCGCCCAGACGGTCAAGCTCGCCGGCGAGGAGCCGAAGGCGGCCGTCGAGTACAACAAGGACGAGCCGCCGGCCGCCCGGTTCGCGTGGGCCGACGTGCCGAAGGGCGCGTCCGTCGACGAGATCGCGAAGATGCTGCAAGTGGCCACGCTCCCCGGCATCCGCAAGGACCAGGAAATCCCGGCGACGCTCGGCCAGGTCTACCCGTTCGACCCGGCGCGGATGAAGGAGTACGCCGAGGACGGCGTCGCCGACGATCAGATTTTGAAGGACGAGGCGAAGTACCCGGTCCGCCACGCGGCGCTGACGGCCCTGCAAACGATCCGCGAGAAGTGGACGTTCGGCGACAACGGCCTGAAGGAAGAGTTCCTCGGCGACGTGGACGACAAGGCGAAGAAGAACGCCCTCGACGACCAGAACGGCCCGGCCCTGATCGAGCTGGAACTGAAGGAACGGATGCTGGCGCTGGAGAAGGCGGCGGCGGAGCTGCCGAACGAGAAGTCGAAGCGGTGGCAGGCCCTCTACCAGTACGCGAAGGCGCAGATCGACCTGCGGTGGGCGTTCATCGAGGAGTACCGCGGGGCGCTCGGGAAGATTCGCACGGACAGCCTGCCGAAGCCGGAGAAGGGCAAGGCGGCCGGCTACCGGTTGGCGTCGGCGATGAAGATGACGAGCAAGAAGGACGTGCTGGAGAAGGCGGAGGAGGCCCGCGACGCGCTGGCGAAGATGGCCGAGGACCACAAGGGGACGCCCTGGGAAGTGCTGGCGAAGATGCACAAGAACATCGCCCTGGGCCTGAAGTGGGAGGTCATCCCCGAAGCGCAGGCGGAGGAGGGGACGGGCACGGAGATGAAGTCGGAGCCGGGGTCGCCGGAGCCGGCGGCGCGGATGGTGACGTTCCAGAAGGTGCAGGCGGTCTTCCAGTCGCACTGCGTCACGTGCCACGGGACGCCGCAGATTCGGGCGAACATCGACCTGCGGACGCTGGAGTCGATCGGCAAGAAGAAGGGGTTGGTGGAACCCGGCAAGCCGGACGCGAGCGACCTGTGGGGGGCGATCCTGTCGGACAGCATGCCGCCGCCGGACAAGCCGCGGCTGACGGCGGCGGAGAAGCAAACGATCAAGGACTGGATCGCGTCCGGGGCGAAGTGACGGGGGCTTCAAGTTGAAGAAGGACGGGACTTCCCGGAAAGCCCAGGGTCGGCCGACCCTGGGCTTTCCGGCGTGATGACGCCCCGGCGAAAATCCCACACCCACGCGCCCTCGTGAACGTGCCGCAGGATGTAGGCGTACACGTTCAACTGGTGCGCCCGGTCCTTGACCGGGTTCGGCTTCCCCCGCACGGCCCACAGCTTCCCGGTCCAGCCGTGCTCCTTCGCGATGAAGTTCGAGTGCTTCTTCGCCCGCCCCACCCATTCCCGCGGGACCGGGCCGCCCGGCATCTTCGCCAGCAAGTGGCAGTGCTGACCGCTCATGCTCAAGCACAAGAGCATGAGGTCGAAGGTTTGTAGCTTCTCGACGAGTGCCGCCCCGACGACGGCCCGCCAGTACGGCGCGAGCGTGACCGGCGGCTGCTTCAGCAGCTTCTTGCTCCGTTCGAGTTGGGACTGGTACAGGCCGCGGGGCGGCAGGTGCTTGTAGTCGCCCTCGACGTGCTCCCGGTGGTGGCGGGTGCGGAACCCGCGGGGGTCGCCGTACAGCCACGCGCCGTAGGTGTGCGTCGTGCAGTGAAACCACTTCTCCATGTGCGCCCCTCGAAAGCCCAGGCACGGCCGACCCTGGGCTTTCCGCATAATCCCCACCCCACTCCCAGAAGTCAAACACCAAACCTATAACTCCCCCACCAACTTCCTACCGGGAACCCGCCGATGAAAGTCCACGAATACCAGGCGAAAGAACTGCTGGCCGCGTACGGCGCGCCCGTGCCCAAGCACGTCGTCTGCAAGACGCCGGACGAGGTCGCGGCCGCGTTCGACCAGCTGAGCAACGGCGGCGGGGCGGTCGTGAAGGCGCAGGTCCACGCCGGCGGCCGCGGGGCCGGGCAGCTCATGGGGTACGCCGACAAGCTCGGCGGCGTCAAGTTCGTGCCGACGAAGGAGAAGGCGAAGGCCGTCGCCGACGCGATGCTCAAGCACTCGCTCAAGACGAAGCAGACCGGCCCCGAGGGGCAGAAGATCAGCACGCTGATTCTTCAAGCCGACGCGGAACCGGCGAAGGAGTTCTACGTCGGCATGGTCCTCGACCGCGCCATCGGCTTGCCGGTCCTCATGGCGTCCGCCGAGGGCGGCATGGACATCGAGGAAGTCGCGCACACGTCGCCGGAGAAGATTCTGAAGGTCCCCGTGTCGCCGGAGACGGGCCTGCTGCCGTTCCAGGCGCAGAAGCTGGCGTTCGACCTCGGGTTCACCAACGAGCAGATCGGCTCCGTCGTCAAGATCATGATGGCGCTGTCGAAGGTCTACTTCGAGAAGGACGCGAGCATCGTCGAGGTGAACCCGCTGGCCGTCACCAAGAAAGGGGAGGTGGTGGTTCTCGACGCGAAGATCGACTTCGACGACAACGCGACGTTCCGGCACAAGGACGTGCAAGCCCTCCGCGACCTCGGCGAGGAGAACCCGACCGAGATTCGCGCCGCGAAGGCGAGCCTGAACTACATCCAGCTCGACGGCAACATCGGCTGCCTCGTGAACGGGGCCGGCCTGGCGATGGCGACGATGGACATCGTCAACCACCACGGCGGCAGCCCGGCGAACTTCCTCGACGTGGGCGGCGGCGTCACGGCCGAGAACGCGGTCGAGGCTTTCCGCATCATCCTGTCCGACAGCAAGGTGAAGGCGATCTTCGTGAACGTGTTCGGCGGCATCGCGAGCTGCGCCCGCATCGCCGAGGCGCTGGTGAAGGCCGGCCGCGAGGTCGGGTTCAAGATCCCCGTCGTCGTGCGGCTGGAGGGGAACGAGGTCGAGAAAGCCCGCGAGATCCTCAACGGCGTGAAGGCGGAACTCCCGGCGATCCGCGTCGCCGCCGGGCTGACGGAGGCCGCGAAGCTCGTGGTGGAACTGGCGAAGTAACGACACGGAGGGCGAAGGAATGGCGGTCGCAACCACGGGTCTGTTAACGGCGGAGGAGTTCGCCGAGTGGCTCCAACAACCGGAGAATGCGGGCCGGCGGTGCGAACTCGTTCACGGAAGGATCATCGACATGCCTTCGCCCACCCGGTTCCACGGGACGGTCTGTGCCTTGACCACGCGAATCCTGGGCAACTACATCTTCGCCCGCGGCGCGGGGTCGATCGCGTCGAACGATTCGGCGTTGATCGTCCGCCGAAACCCGGACACGGTCCGCGGCCCGGACCTAATGTTGTTCCTCCCGATCATTGCCCTCGACGACATTCCCCGCCGCCCGTCGGAAGAAGTCCCGGCGTTGGTCGTTGAAGTCCTGTCCCCGTCGGACACCCAGACGCGGACGCTGTTGCGGGTCCAGCAGTACCATGCCCGAGGCGTGCCGCTCGTCTGGGTCATCGACCCCGAAGAGCGGACGGTCCACGTCTACTACCCGAACGAGTTCCCGAAAGTCCTCGACGAGACGGAAGCCCTCACCGGCAACGGTGTGCTCCCCGATTTCGCCTGCAAGGTCGCCGAGTTGTTCGCTCTCCCCGGCCCGGCGGCCGCGTGAACGTCCCGCCTTCGGAAAGGAACCGCTGATGTCCGCGCGATTCGCCTGCCTGTTGGGAGTGCTGCTCGCGGCCGGCTGCACGAAGCCGTCGCCGAACCCGCCGCTCGCGGAGAAGGACAAGCCGACCACGCCCGGCGCGGCGTCGCCGCAGGCCGCCGCGGCCGACCCGAACGCCGCGGTCGCGGCCGGGCTGTTCGTCAAGGACTTCCTCACCGCCGTCCACGCCGGGACCGCCACGGCCGCGCAACTGACGCCGCAGTTCAAGAAGGTCGTCGCCGAGCCGGTGTTCGACGCCGACAAGCAGCTCGGCTACTCCGATTCGGTCGCGGACAACTGGCTGAAGCAGTACCGGGGCAAGCTGCCGTCGTTCACGACCTCGTCCCCCGGCACGGACGGCGACGCGGCCTTCTTCACCGGGACCGTCCCGGCCGAGAAGCCGGTGCAACTGGCCGTGCGGCTCGTGAAATCCGGCGGCGGCTGGATCGTCGATTGGCTCTCGGTGGCGGAGGTCGGACCCGTGACGCTGCCCGCCGACGCCGCCCCGACGTTCGCCGCGGCCGCGTTCCTGGCGGCGCTGCTCGCCGGCAACGACACGCAGGCCGCCGGGCTGATGGCGCTCGAAACGAAGAAACAACTCGCCCCGCCGTTCGGCGGCGAGACCCGGCCGTACAGCCCCGGCATCCTGAAGACGAAACTCGACGGCTACCGCGGCCCCTTCACCGGGTTCACGATCGCGAAGGCGGACGGCAACATCGTGACCGGCGAGCTGACCGGCGCGGCCGGCAAGAAGGCGTTCGCGCTGACGCTGGTTCCCGGCGAGCGGCCGTTCGACCGGCTGGTGGCCGACGTGAAGATCGACTAACCCCGAGGAGCCGGCGATGGAACACGCGCTGCAACAACTGCTCGCCGTCCGGCCGTTCGCGCCGTTCAAGATTCGGATGTCGAACGGCGACAGCCATATCATCCGCGAGCCGGATCTGGCGATGCTCGACGCGGGCGGCACGGTGGTCGTATTCCGCCGGCAGCCCGACACGCAGCACGGCCGGGAGCGGGCCGCCGTGCTGGCCCTCCATCACGTCGTCGCGCTCCTGGACGACGACACGATGGACATCCCGTACTGAGCACTCAGACTTCCGAAGTCCGGCTTCGACTTCGGAAGTCGATGTGGTGCAGAGGCGGTCCTCTACCCCTGTCGGCTCTGGTTCCGTTCGACTTCCGAAGTCGAAGCCGGACTTCGGAAGTCGGGCCGCACTCGCCGGGCGTCGCGGCCGACCGTATCAATCGAGTACCGAACCACCCTCACGTTGCAGGACCACCCATGAGCATCCTGGTCGATAAGAACACCCGCGTCATCACCCAGGGGATCACCGGGGCCGAGGGGACCAAGCACACCAACCTCAGCCTCGAGTACGGCAGCACCTTCGTCGGCGGCGTCACCCCGAAGAAGGGCGGCCAGACGTGGAAGGCCACCAGCGGCAAGGAGCTGCCCGTCTTCAACACCGTCGCCGAGGCCGTGGCGAAGACCGGGGCGGACGCGAGCATGTTGTTCGTGCCGCCGGGCCTCGCCGCCGACGCGATCATGGAAGCGGCCGACGCCGGCATCCGGCTCATCGTCGCCATCACGGAAGGCATCCCGGTCCTCGACATGGCGAAGGCCAAGCGGTTCCTCCAGACGAAACCCGGCTGCCGCCTCATCGGCCCGAACTGTCCCGGCGTCATCACCCCCGGCCAGTGCAAGATCGGCATCATGCCCGGCTACATCCACAAGCCGACGGAACCCGGCAAGACCGGCATCGGCATCATCAGCCGGTCCGGGACGCTGACGTACGAGGCCGTCTTCCAACTCACGAGCATGGGGTACTCGCAGTCCACGTGCGTCGGCATCGGCGGCGACCCGATCATCGGCACGAACCAGATCGACCTGTTGGAGATGTTCGAGAAGGACCCCGGCACGGAAGCGATCCTGATGATCGGCGAGATCGGCGGCACGGCCGAGGAGCGGGCGGCCGAGTACGTGGCGAAGCACGTCACGAAGCCGGTGGCGGCGTTCATCGCCGGGCAGACGGCCCCGCCCGGCCGGCGGATGGGCCACGCCGGCGCGATCATCAGCGGCGGCAGCGGGTCGGCCCCGGAGAAGATCGCGGCCCTGAAGGCGGCCGGCATCGCCGTCGCGGCGACGCCCGCCGACCTCGGCGACGCGGTGAAGCGGGCCATCGCGGCGAAGAAGAAGTAGCCGCGACCGGAGTGCCCATGCCGCCGCCCGTGATCCGGTACGTTATCTTGAACGGCGTGCGTCGCGCCAAAGTTTTCCACGAGTACGGAATCCCGTTTATCCGTGCAATGATCGACGGCCAACCGGGCGTCGTGGACGTGCGAGTCGATGAACTCGGCTCACCCCATAAACCGGTGTTGGACGTGACCAGCCCGACCGGCCGCATCCGCTACAATAGCATTGTCCAGGCCGTGAGGGCCGGCCGGGCCGGATCACTCCCGCCTATCGAGGTGTGCGTCGGAACTCACCCGCCCCACATCGCGGACGTGCGAAAAGTCTGACCAGGGGGCTGTCGTGAGTACGCATCGCTCGAACCCGTTACCGGCCCCGCCTCAACCCTCCGCAACCGCGGACGGCGATAGCGCACGCGAGCAATGGGACATCCTCCAAAGCGTTCTGGGTCGCGTTCGGTTTTTGATCGGGGAACGGCTTCCACACCAAGAACTTTACGACATCTTGGATCGGATCGAATTCTTGCCCTCCCTCGTCGGATCGACCGATCCGACCGACCGCGAATTGTTCCGCGACACGATTATCGGTCTCGGCAAGTGGCCGATCTTTTCCCCCGCCGCGGAACGAGCCTCGGCCTTAACCTGAAAGGCTTCGCCTCACTTGCGACCCTCGCACGGCAACGGGTATCATGCCCGTTGCCGCGTTCGTTTCAGGAACCCTCGACGATGTCCACCACCCTCGCCGCCCCGCCGCAGACCCCGCCGCCGAAGGCGGCCCCGGTCCCCGGCCCGCCGCCCACCCCGGCCTACCCCGCGCCGCTGTTCTTGGCGAGCGGGCCGCAGTTGCACCGGCTCACGGTCAAGCAGTACGAACAGATGTCCGCCGTCGGCATCTTCGCGAACGGCGAACGGGTCGAACTCCTTAACGGCGTCCTGGTGAGCAAGATGAGCATCAACCCGCCCCACGCGACGGCCCTGGGACTGTTGCGTCACATCTTGCCGCCGTTACTGCCGGCCGACTGGTGGTGGCGGGTCCAAGAACCGATTGGGTTGGACATAAGCATGCCGGAACCGGACATGGCCCTGGTCCGCGGCGGGCCGCGGACCTTCACCACCCGCCACCCGCATCCGGCGGAGATCGGCCTCTTGATCGAAGTGTCCCACAGTTCGCTCGCGCTGGACCGCGGTGAGAAGCTGCAAGCCTACGCCGCGAACGGCATCGTCGAGTATTGGATCGTCAACCTCGTGGACAACCGCATCGAAGTGTACACCCAACCCTCCGGCCCGACGGCCGCGCCGAGCTACGGCAGCCTCACCACCTACGCCCCCGGCCAGGCCGTCCCGCTCGCCCTCGACGGCGCGGCCGTCGCGAGCGTCCCCGTCGCCGACGTTCTTCCGTAACACTCCCCGAGACCACCTCCCCATGCGCCCACTTGTCTGCCTGTTGCTTCTCGCGTCGGTCGCCCGCGCCGCCGAGCCGGTCCCGGATTGGAAGTCGATCGCCGACCCGCCGAAGGAGAAGCCGGCCTGGGCCGTGGACCCGAACCTCAACGTCGTCACCCCGCCGCACTTCTTCGACGGCGGGATCGAGTTCGCCGCCCAGGGCGGGCCGTTCGTCGCCGTCGGGCGGAACGGCGGCAAGGGCGAGTACCGCATCTTCGTGGACCTCCGCACCGGCGAGACCTACGGCACGCTCAAGGACGAACTCGACGCCCACGGCCTCACCGCCCTCAGCACCGACGGCAAGAAATTCGCCATCGTCCTCGGCGGCCGGTTCGGGCAGAAGGCGACCGTCGCCGTCGTGGACGTGGCGTCCGGCAAGGTCACGGAGCTGCCGGTCAAGGGCGAACTCGACGTGCTCCAGTTCGCCGGCGACCGGCTGCTCGTCAGCTCGAAGACCGAGACGGACGTGTACAACGTGCAGAACTGGAAGTCGATGGTGAACCTCGACCACCAGCGGAACCCCTGGGGCGGGGCGAAGTCCACCCTCACCCCGACCGGCCGGTTCCTCGTCGAAACGTCCGGCCAGGGCCTCCGCGTGTACGACGTGGAGTCCGGCCGGTCGTTGTTCAAGATGGACTCGCCGAAGAGCGCCAAAGGGGCGACGAACGCGGACGGCGTGGCGTTCTCCCCGGACGGCAAGCGGATGGCCGTGGCGACGGAGGCGTATGGCCACCGCACGCTCGTCGTCTACGACACGGAGACCGGCAAGCCGCTCTTCGACAACGTCGTCGCCATCAAGAACGTCTTCCACCCGGTCCGCGTCGCGTGGTCCGTCGACAGCCAGGGCGTCCTGCTCAACGGCGAGGCGATCGTGGACCCGGAGACGGGCAAGCCGATCTTCGAGTTCCCGGCCGGGTCGCACGGCACGCGGCTGGCGGTGACGCTCGGCCGGGCCGTCGTGTGGGACACGTCCGACCGGGCCAAGCGGCGGCTGGCGGTCGTCGGCCACGGCCCGGAGCTGACGGCCGCCATGAAGGCCGCCGCCGTCCACGGCACGGCCGCGGACGCCCTGCTCCCGCCGCTGACGAAGGTGGCGCTCGACGTGTCGAAGGCCGTGCCGGTCCCGCTCGTCGGCGAGAAGTGGGCCGCCGCCCCGGACCCGGCCCCGCCGACGCCGGCCGTCCTCCGGCCGCTGCGGACCGACTTCACCACCCGGAACCTGCGGGCGTTCTTCGTCACCGCCGGGCCGTCGCCGGTGGCGCTCTTCGAGTTCACCCCGCACGGCGGCGACGCCACCAAGCCGCGGCAGGCGAGGCGGGTCGATCTCCTCACCGGGAAGACGACGGCCACGTTCGAGGTCCCGCCGACGCTGCAAACCGAGGACGTGTCGCCGACCGGGTCGAAGCTCGTGACGTTCGACCCCGTCACGGGCCGCCGGGTGGACGTGTTCCCGCTCGACGGCGGCAAACCGACCAGCTTCCGCCCGTTCGACGACCAGCCCGACGGCGGCAAGAAGGTCGCGGTGGTGCGCTTCCTCACCGACGACCGCGTCCTGACGGTCAGCGAGAAGGGGGTGATCGCCGCCTGGTCGCTGCCGGACCTGAAGTTGTCGTTCGCGGCGGAGCTGCCCGGCGGCAAGGCGTTCACCCTCTCGCCGAACCGGAAGTACCTCGCGGCCCAGCACGCCGGGGCGGTGCGGGTCCTCGACACGACGACCGGGGCGTGGGCCGGCGACCTCGTGCCGACGGCCGGCACGCAGGAGACGCCGCTGCCGTCGTTCGTCATGTTCCGCGGCGACGGCCGGGAGGTACTCGCCGGGTTCCAGGACCCGAAGGGCGGCGCGTTCCTCAGCCGGTGGGACACCGCCACCGGCACGCTGATCGCGGAGGACCCGTTCGCCGGGACGCTCGGCAGCCGCCCGAAGCCGGGGTACGTCGGCGACCACCACGTCATGTTCGACTTCGGCTGGCTGTACGACCTGAAGCGGAAGGCGTTTGTGTGGAACGCGGCCGTGCCGCCGGGGCAGGGGGCGTTCGCGTGGTCCCGGCCGGACGATCGGGTGTGGTACTTCGTCAACGGGTTCGACAACGACGGGATGATCGTCGCCGCCCCGTTCCCGACGGCCGAGACGGAGCGGGTGATCGCGGACGTGATCGACGGCCCCGGCGCGCTGCTGAAGCCGGGCACGAAGGTCGCGCTGAAGCTCCAGACCGGCGGCGGGCTGGCGGACGAGTACCGGCCGAAGATCATGGACGCGCTGCGGAAGGCGTGGGCCGCCCGCGAGCTGGCGATCGTCAACGACGGGGCCGACGTGACGGTCGCGATGACCGTCGGCGAGCGGGACACCGGCGAGAAGCTGTCGTTCCGGCGCACGTTCGGCGGGCCGCTCGGCGGCGAGTCGGTCAACGTGCTGGAACTGACGACGGAGACGGAGCTGTCCGCGAACGGCGAGGTGCTCTGGTCGCCGGAGCCGGTGAAGCACCGGACGCACAGCCCGTTCTTCCTGCAACTGCCGAAGGACGAGACGGACATCGGCCGCCACCTGCACAAGCAGATGTGGAACGAGGTGGTGACGTGGGGCCAGAACTCGGCGCTGCCGCGGTTCCTGGCGAAGACGGACGCCGGGGTGAAGGTGCTGCCGCAGTTCTCGAAGCTGACCCCGGCCGGCGTGACGGACGAGGTGAAGGGCGGGCGGTAGCCGGGGTGTCGCGGCCGCCGGCCGACGGGTATCATCGTGTGGAGATTCGCCTTCGGAGTTCGATCATGACTGCCGCGGTCGCCGCCCCGCCCCAGACCCCGCCGCCGAAGGCCGTCGGGCCGTCGTCGCCCCCGACCGCCCCCGCGCCCGCACCGTACCGGTTGAGCGTGAAGCAGTACCAGCAGATGATCCGCGCGGGCATCCTCGGCGGCGAGGACAAGGTCGAACTCATCAACGGGATCGTGGTGCAGAAGATGGCGAAGAACCCGCCGCACGAGTCGTGCCTCGCGCTGTTGATCCGCGCCTTCCGAATGCTGCCGGACACTTGGCAATTGCGGGTCCAGGGGGCGATCGAACTGACGGAAAGTCAGCCCGAACCGGACGGCGTAATCGCCCGCGGCGACCCCCGCACCTACGGCTCCCGTCACCCAGAGCCGCCGGAGATCGGGGTGTTGATCGAGGCGTCGGACAGCTCCCTCTCCTACGACCGGGGCGACAAACTCCGCCTCTACGCCCGCGCCGGCATCGCCGAGTACTGGATCATCAACCTCGTGGACAACCGCGTCGAGGTCTACACCCAACCGTCCGGCCCGACGGCCGTGCCGACCTACGCGACCGCCCAGACCTACCTCCCCGGCCAAGCGATCCCGCTCGCGCTTGACGGCGCGGCCGTCGCCACGATCCCCGTCGCGGACCTGCTGCCGTAGAAGGGTCACCCGTGGCTACCGCTCGCGGCCCCATCCGGGACCGAAAACCGGTCCCACGGCGTCGGGCGGACGCAGAAGGGTAGGGTTTGCGTGGGCTGGAACTACCGCGTGATGCGCCACACGACGGACCCGAAAGGGGCGTGGTTCGCGATGCACGAGGTCCACTACCGCGACGATTCCGTGGACGATCGGACGGCGACCGCCGCGGAAACCGGTTACACGGCCGCCCCCGCAGTCGTGCAGGGCGACAGCGTGGACGACTTGCGCGAGACGTTGCTCCTGATGCTCGAAGCGTAGGACAAGCCCGTACTCGATTTCCGAGATTGACGGACGAGGTAAAGGGCCGCCGGTAGCCGCGGAGTTGCTCCCACACTTCCCTCGGCCCCGCCGCGCGTCCGCGGCGGGCCGCAATTCGTGCGGTAGAATTTCGCCCCGTTTGAACTTTCGCCCGCCCCCGCGCAACCTGTCTCGCGGGAGTCCCATGACCGACCCGCTCGACCGCGTGTACGACCAACTGCTCGTGGTCCGCTGCCAGGCGGACGACGCGGCCGCGTTCGCCGAGTTGGTCGCCCGGTTCGGCCCCCGGTTGCGGTACTTCCTGCGGTCGCTGGTCGGGGACCGGGAGGCGGCCGAGGACGAACTCCAGAACACCTGGCTGGAGGTGTACCGTGGGTTGGGCCGGTTGGCCGACCCGGCCGCGTTCCCGGCGTGGGCGTACCGGATCGCCCGCGGGCGGGCGGCGCTGCGGCTCCGCCGCCGCGACCCGCCGGCCGAGCCGATCGCCGACGTGCCCGACCCCGGCGGCGAGGCGTTCGCGGCGGAGGACGCGGCGGCCGTCCACGCGGCCCTCGGCAAGCTCCCGCCCGAGCAGCGGGAGGTGCTGGTACTGCGGTTCATGGACGGGTTGAGTTACGACGCCATCGCCGGGGTGGTGGGGGTGCCGGTCGGGACGGTGCGGTCCCGGCTGCACTTCGGGAAGAAGGCGCTTCGCACGATCATTCAAGGGGGGAAGTCCGATGGCTGACGCCGACATGAGCGGGGGGTTGTTGGGGGCCGACGAGGTCCCCGTCCTCACGCCGGAGCAGCAGGTGGCCGCCGTCCTCGGCCGGGACGCCCGACGGGTGCGGCAACTGACGTGGCTCGCGGCGGCCTTCTGGCTGCTGACGCTCCTGACCGTCGCGGGCATGCTCTGGATGTTCGACGAATCCGTGATGCCGAAGGCGGGGAAGTTACTGCGGGACACGCCGGGCGCGTCCGGGCGTCCGGGCGACCCGCCGCCGCGGCCCGACGCGAGCGTCGAGGAGCGGACCGTCGGGCCGCTGGTGACTTACGTCTACGTGCTGACTTACGGGCTGGTGATCCTGACGGCCGCGGTCGGCGTGTTGGCCCTGGCCGCGGTCACCACCCTGGTCCTCGTCCACCTCACCCGACGGGCCACCCTCCGACAAATTCGGGTGAGCCTCCAGTCGATCGCGGAGCAACTTCGACAGATGCAGGCGGCCCGCCCCGAAGGGGTAGAGGATCGTTCCGCCGCCCCTCCGGGGCCGAAAGCCCAAAGGTAGGTTAAAAACTTACCCCCGCGGATCACCCGGACCCCTCGTCGCACGCCGCCGCCCGCGCCAGCAGCAGTTCCCGCTCCCGCGCGTTGCGGGTCAACCCCGCCGCCCGCTCGAACTCGCCGCGGGCCTCCGCCCGGCGGCCGAGCTTCAACAGCAGGTCGCCCCGCACGCTCGGCAGCAGGTGGTAGCCCCTCAGCGACGGCTCCGCCGTCAGCCCGTCCGCCACCGCCAGCCCCGCTTCCGGCCCGGCCGCCATGCCGACCGCCACGGCCCGGTTCAACTCGATCACCGGCGACGGGACCAGCCGCGCCAGCTCGCCGTACAGGTCCGCGATCCGCGGCCAGTCGGTTGCGTCCGCGGTGCGGGCGCGGGCGTGGCACGCGGCGATCGCCCCCTGAAGCTGGTACGGCCCGCGGTCCCCGCCGAGCCGCTCCGCCCGGTCCAGCGCCGCCAGCCCGCGGCCGATGAGCAGTTGGTCCCACCGCGCCCGGTTCTGGTCCAGCAACAAGATCGGCTCGCCCTCCGGCCCGACCCGCGCCCGCAGCCGCGACGCCTGGACTTCCATGAGCGCCACCAGCCCGTGGACCTCCGGCTCCCGGGCGGCGAGTTCCGCCAGGATGCGGCCCAGCCGTAGCGCCTCCTCGCACAAGGACGGCCGCGTCCAGTCGTCGCCGGCCGTCGCCGTGTACCCCTCGTTGAAGATCAGGTAGATGACCTCCAGCACGGACGCGAGCCGCTCGGCCAGTTCCGGGCCGCGGGGGACCTCGAACGGGACGTTCTTTTCCGTCAGCGTCTTCTTCGCCCGGACGATCCGCTGCGCGACGGTCGGCTCGGCGACGAGGTAGGCGCGGGCGATCTCGTCGGTCGTCAGCCCGCCGAGCAGCCGGAGCGTGAGGGCGGCGCGGGCGTCGGTCGAGAGGACCGGGTGGCAGGCGGTGAACACGAGCCGCAAGAGATCATCGCCCACGTCGTCGTCGAGCGCGGCGTCGAGGTCCGGCGGGGCGAGGTCGTCGGCCCGGCCGCGGCCGATCTCGGCGTGCTTCCGCTCGATCCGCTTCACCCGGCGGACGTGGTCGATGGCCCGGTTCTTGGCGGCGGCCATGAGCCACGCGCCGGGGTTGTCCGGCACGCCGGCGGTCGGCCACTGCTCCAGCGCCGCGACGAGCGCGTCCTGGGCCAGCTCCTCGGCGGTCCCCACGTCCCGGACGATCCGGGCCAGCCCGGCGATCAGCCGGGCGGACTCGATCCGCCAGACGGCGTCGATGGTTCGGTGAACGGCGGTTGGCATGTTCGGGAATGAAACCAACTTCCGGCCGCGGGTGCAAGGTTGGGAGGTCGTTGTAGCTCGGTCGCTCGCCGGGACCGGAAAATCGTTCCGCCCGGAGCAAACTCGCCGCGGAATTCGTTTCCCTTTCGCAACGCCGGCCGTCGTGAAACGTGGTGCTGCCGAAAATAACGACACGCCGCGCGAAAGAATGCATGAAGATTCAATTCTGAGGGATGCACAGAAGATTCGGGTCGGGTAAAACGGCGAAAATCGTTGTTTCGTGCCGAATATCCGGGACGTGTCCGGGCTGGCCCTCTCAAGGACGACCCCGCCACCGCTCCGCCACGCCCCGTGCCGCGACGGGAGCCGTCCCGCCCCGGTCGTTGATCCCCACCCTCGAACGCACCCCGGAGCTTCCCGTCATGACATCTCTGGCCCGCCGGCAGTGGACCCGCGCCGTAGCCGCCCGCCTCGGCCTGCACCGGCTCGAAGACCGCACCACGCCAGACGCGACCTACCACAGCCTCGCCGGCGGCAACTTCGGCCAAGACTGGACGAACACCGGTCTCATCACGACGGACGACAACTGGGCCGGCGTGCCGAGCATCATCGGCTACCGGGGCGATGGCCTGACGGGTTCCACTGGGACGGACCCGCAAACCATCATCACGCCCTCGACGGTCGTGAACGTCATCGCGAACCAGACGAACCCGGACACGCTGTTCACCGGCGGGGTTGCCGAGTTCCACATCACGAACCCGACCGTCGCCCTGAACGGGTCGGGCACGGCGGACGCGCCGTACGTCCAACTCCACTTGAACTCGGCCGGCCGCAAGAACCTGCAGATCAGCTACAACATCCGCGACCTCGACGGCAGCACGGACAACTCGACCCAACAAGTCGCCCTCCAGTACCGGTTCAACGACGCCGGGAACTTCGTCAACGTCCCGGCCGGGTACGTCGCGGACGCCACCGAGGGGCCGTCCCTGGCCGGCAAGGTCACGCCCGTCAGCGTGACGCTGCCGTCGAACCTCGACGACCAGGCGACGATCCAGATTCGGATCATCACGTCGAACGCCGTCGGCAACGACGAGTGGGTCGGCATCGACGACATCGTCGTCACCAGCGAGCCGTCGGCCGCGAACACCCCGCCGACGATCACCAGCAACGGCGGCGGCGACACGGCGAGCATCTCCCTGCCGGAGAACACGACCGACGTGACGGTCGTGACCGCGACCGACCCGGACCCCGGCACGACGATCACCTACAGCATCGGCGGGCCGGACGCCGGGAAGTTCACGATCAACACCGCGAACGGCCTCCTGTCCTTCGCCGCCAGCCCGAACTTCGAGGCCCCGGCCGACGCGAACGGGGACAACAAGTACGAGGTGACCGTCACCGCGTCCGACGGCACGCTGACCGACGCCCAGGCGATCACCGTCACGATCACGGACGCGAACGAGACGCCGCGGATCACGAGCAACGGCGGCGGCGAGGCGGCGGCCATCTCCGTGCCGGAGAACACGACGGCCGTGACCACCGTCGTCGGGGTCGATGAGGACGCCGGGGCCGTCCTCACGTACACGGCCGTCGGCGAGGACGCGGCCCTGTTCGACCTCAACCCGACGACCGGCGTGCTGACATTCAAGGCCGCCCCGGACTTCGAGACCCCGGCCGACAAGAACGCCGACAACGTCTACGGCGTCGAGGTCCGGGTGTCCGACGGGACGAGCTTCCAGAACCAGGCGCTCGTCATCACGGTGACGAACGCGAACGACGCCCCGGTCATCACCAGCGACGGCGGCGGCGACACGGCGGCCGTGACCGCGTTCGAGAACGCCACGGCCGTCACGAAGGTCATCGCGACCGACCAGGACGCCGGCGCGGCCGTCACGTTCAGCCTGACCGGCGGGGCGGACAAGACGCTCTTCGCCATCGACGCCGCGACCGGCGTGCTGACGTTCCTCGCGGCCCCGAACTTCGAGCTGCCGGGCGACGCGGACGCCGACAACAAGTACGAGGTGACCGTCACCGCGGCCGACGGCAGCAACGGCACGGACGCCCAGGCGATCACCGTCACGGTAGCGAACGTGAACGAGGCCCCGACGTTCACCGTCGGCGCGAACCAGGCCGTGCTGGAAGACGCGGCCGCCCAGACCGTCGCCGGGTTCCTGACGAACATCACCGCCGGCCCGCCCGGCGACCTCGGCACGACGGTCACGTTTACCGTCACGAACGACAACAACACGCTCTTCAGCGTGCAGCCGGCCATCGGCACCGACGGGAAATTGACGTACACGCTGGCGACGGACGCGTTCGGCACGGCGACCGTCACCGTCGTCGCGAAGGACGACGGCGGGACCGCGAACGGCGGCGTGGACACGTCCGCGGCCCAGACGTTCACGATCACCGTCGCGCCGGTCAACGACGCCCCGACGTTCACCCTCGCCGCCGACCCGACGGTGAACGAGGACGCCGGCGCACAAACCATCGCGAACTTCCTCACGGCCGTGTCGCCCGGCCCGGCGAACGAGGCCGGCCAGACGACGACCGTGGAGGTGTCGAACGACAACAACGCGCTGTTCAGCGTGCAGCCGACCATCGACGCGGCGACCGGCAAGCTGACGTTCACCCCGGCCGCGGACGCGAACGGCACGGCGCGGGTCGCCGTCGTCGTTCGCGACAATGGCGGCACGGCCGACGGCGGCGTCGATGCCGCCACCGGCATCTTCACCATCACCGTCACGGCCGTGAACGACGCCCCGACGTTCGCCCTCGGGGCGAACCAGCTGCTCCTCGAAGACGCCGGGCCGCAAGTCGTCGCCGACTTCCTGACGGCCGTGACGACCGGCCCGGCCGACGAGTCCGCTCAGACGACGACGGTGACGGTCACGAACGACAACAACGCCATGTTCAGCGCGCAACCCGCCATCGGCGCGGACGGGAAGCTGACGTTCACGCCGGCCGCGGACGCCTTCGGCCTCGCGACCGTCATGGTGAAGGTCCAGGACACCGGCGGGACCGCGAACGGCGGCGGCGATGCCGCGACGCGGACGTTCACGATCACCGTCTCGCCGGTGAATGACGCCCCCACGTTCGTCGTCGGCCCGAACCAGTCGGTCGCCGAGAACGGCGGGGCGCAGTCGGTCGCCGACTTCATTGCGACGAAGTCCGCCGGCCCGGCGAACGAGGCCGGCCAGACGGTCAGCTTCGTCGTGTCGAACGACAACGCGGCGCTGTTCGCCGTCGCCCCGAGCATCGGGGTGGACGGGAAGCTGACGTACGCCGTCGCCCCGAACGTCACCGGCACGGCGACCGTCACGGTCGTCGCGAAGGACGACGGCGGCACGGCCGACGGCGGGATCGACACGTCCGGCCCGCAGACGTTCACGATCACCGTCCGCGTCGTGAACAACGCCCCGACGTTCTCCCTCGGGGCCGGCCCGTCGCTGAACGAGGATGCCGGGCCGCAGACCGTCGCGAACTTCCTGACGGCCCTCACCGCCGGCCCGCCGGACGAGGCCGGGCAGACGGTCACGATCACGGTGACGAACGACAACGCGGCGCTGTTCGCCGCGGCCCCGGCCATCGCCGCGGACGGGACGTTGACGTTCACCCCGGCGGCGGACGCCAACGGCTCCGCGACGGTGACAGTCACGGCCGTGGACAACGGCGGCACGGCCGACGGCGGGATCGACACCACGATCAAGACGTTCACGATCACCGTGAACGCCGTCAACGACGCGCCGACGTTCACCCTCGCGGGGAACCAGACGGCGATGGAGGACGGCGGCGCGGTTTCTACCGCCGCCTTCGTGACGGCTTCGTTCGCCGGCCCGGCGGACGAGGCCACGCAGGCGGTCAGCTTCGTCGTGTCGAACGACAACGCGGCGCTGTTCGCCGTCGCCCCGGCCATCGACGCGACCGGGAAGCTGACGTACACGCTCGCCGCCGACGCCTTCGGCACGGCGACGGTGACGGTGGCGGCGAAGGACGACGGCGGGACCGCGAACGGCGGCGTGGACACGTCGGCCCCGCAAACCTTCACGATCACGGTGACGGCCGTGAACGACGCTCCCACGTTCACCCTCGGGGCGAACCCGACCGCCCTCGAGGACGCCGGCCCGCAGGAGGTGGCGAACTTCCTGACGACCCTAGCCGCCGGCCCGACGAACGAAACGGGCCAGGCCGTCACGATGACCGTGACGAGCGACAACCCCACGCTGTTCGCCGTCGCCCCGGCGATCGACCCCGTGACCGGCAAGCTGACGTTCACCCCCGCAGCGAATGCGAACGGCTCCGCGACGGTGACCGTCACGGCCGTGGACAACGGCGGCACGGCCGACGGCGGGATCGACACCACGATCAAGACGTTCACCATCACCGTGACCGCGGTGAACGACGCCCCGACGTTCACCGTCGGTGCGAACCAGACGGTACTGGAGGACGGTGGCTCGCAGGCGGTCGCCGGGTTCATCGCGACGAAGTCCGCCGGCCCCGCGGACGAGGCGGGCCAGGCGGTCAGCTTCGTCGTCTCGAACGACAACAACGCCTTGTTCGCGGCGCAACCGACCATCGACGCGGCCGGGAAGCTGACGTACACGCTGGCCGCGAACGCCTTCGGAATCGGGACCGTCACCGTCGTCGCGAAGGACGACGGCGGCGGAGCCGACACCTCGGCCGCACAAACCTTCACGATCACCGTGACCGCGGTGAACGACGCCCCGACGTTCGCCCTCGCGGCCGGGCCGACCGTCCTCGAAGACGCCGGCCCGCAGGCGGTCGCGGACTTCCTCACGGCCCTGAGCGTCGGGCCGGCGAACGAGGCCGGCCAGACGGCGACCGTCACCGTCACGAACGACAACGCGGCGCTGTTCGCCGTCGCCCCGAACATCGGCGCGGACGGGAAGCTGACGTTCACCCCGGCCGCGAACGCGAACGGCACGGCGACCGTCACCGTCACGGTTCAGGACGACGGCGGGACCGCGAACGGCGGGGCCGACACGACGGTTCAAACGTTCACGATCACCGTCACGGCCGTGAACGACGCCCCGACGTTCGCCCTCGCCGGGGACCAGTCGGCGCTGGAGGACGGCGGCCCGGTCGCGACGGCCGGCGTCGTCACCGCGATCTCCGCCGGCCCCGCGGACGAGGCCAGTCAGTCGGTCAGCTTCCTGGTGTCGAACGACAACAACGCCCTGTTCTCGGTCCAGCCGACCATCGGCGCGGACGGGAAGCTGACGTTCACCCCGGCCACGGACGCGTTCGGCACGGCCACCGTCACGGTCGTCGCCGTCGATGACGGCGGCGGGGCGGACACGTCCGCCGCGCAAACGTTCGTCATCACCGTCGCGCCGGTGAACGACGCCCCGACGTTCGCGCTCGCCGGCGACCCGACGGTCCTCGAAGACGCCGGCCAGCAAAGCATCGCCAACTTCCTGTCGGCGGTCGTCGTCGGCCCGGCGAACGAGGCGGACCAGACGTTCACCGTCGAGGTGTCGAACGACAACAACGCCTTGTTCTCGGTTCAGCCGACGATCGACGCGGCCGGGAACCTCACGTTCACCCCGGCGACGAACGCGAACGGCACGGCACGGGTCGCCGTCGTCCTCCGCGACAGCGGCGGCACGGCCGACGGCGGCGTGGACGCCGCGACCGCGATCTTCACCATCACCGTGACGGCCGTGAACGACGCCCCGACGTTCGCCCTGGCGGCCGGGCCGACCGTCCTCGAAGACGCCGCACCGCAAACCGTCGCGGGCTTCGCCACGGCCTCGGCCGGCCCGGCCGACGAGGCGGGGCAGCTGGTCAGCTTCGTCGTGTCGAACGACAACAACGCCCTCTTCACCGCGCAGCCGAGTATCGGGACGGACGGCAAGCTGACGTACACGCTCGCGGCGAACGCCAACGGCTCCGCGACGGTGACGGTCCTCGCCGTGGACGACGGCGGCGGCACGGACACGTCCGCGCCGCAGGCGTTCACGATTACCGTCACGCCGGTGAACGACGCCCCGACGTTCGCCCTCGGCGTCGCGCCGGCCACCGCCGAGGACGCGGGCGATCAGGCGGTCGCGGGCTTCCTCACGGCCCTGAGCGTCGGCCCGGCGAACGAGACGCAGGCGGCGACGGTGACGGTCACGACCGACAACAACGCCCTCTTCACCGCGCAGCCGAGTATCGACGCGAGCGGGAAGCTGACGTACACGGCCGCCCCGGACGCGAACGGCACGGCCGTCGTGACGGTCACGGTGCAAGACGACGGCGGGACCGCGAACGGCGGCACGGACACGACGGTTCAAACGTTCACAATCACCGTGAACCCGGTCAACGACACGCCGACGTTCGCCGTCGGCGGGAACCAGACGGTGACGATCAACGTCGGCCCGCAGGTCGTCGTCGGGTTCGTCACGAGCGTGTCCGTCGGCCCGGCGGACGAGATCGGCCAGACGGTTTCGTTCAACGTCAGCACGAACAACCCCGCGTTGTTCGCCGTGCAGCCGGCGATTGATGCGAGCGGCAAGCTGACGTACACGGCGGCGGCGGACGCCATCGGGCTGGCGACCGTCACCGTCACGGCCACCGACTCCGGCGGCGGGGCCGACACGGCCGCCCCGCAGACGTTCCTACTGGCCGTGCTGTTCAAAAACGTCGCCCCGACGTTCGCCGTCGGCGCGAACCAGGCCGCCACCGAGGACGGCGGCGCGGTCATTGTCCCCGGCTTCCTGACGAACATCGCGGCCGGCCCGGCCGTCGAGGCGGGGCAAACCGTCGCGTTCCAGGTGACGGCGAGCAACCCGGCCCTGTTCAGCGTGCAGCCGGCCATCGACGCGAGTGGGCAGCTGACGTACACGCTGGCCCCGGACGCGAACGGGACGACGACGATCACCGTGACCGCGACCGACGACGGCGGCACGGACAACGGCGGCGACGACTCGGCCGACCCGCAGACGTTCACGCTCGCCGTCGCGGCCGTGAACGACGCCCCGACGTTCGCCGTCGGCGTCGCGCCGGCGTCGGCGGAAGACGGCGGGGCGCAAGCCGTCGCGGGCCTCGTCACCGGCGTCGTGGTCGGCCCGGCGGACGAGGCGGCCCAGACGGTCGCGTTCCAGGTGACGACGGACAACCCGGCGCTGTTCGCCGTGCAGCCCGCGATTGATGCGAGCGGCAAGCTGACGTACACCGCCGCCCCCGACGCCTTCGGGGTGGCGACCGTCACCGTCGTGGCGGTGGACTCCGGCGGCGCGGCGTCCGCCCCGCGGACGTTCGCCGTCGCCGTGAACCCGGTCAACGACGCGCCGAGCTTCGGCCTCGACACGTCCGTTTCCGCGATCTTCCCGACCGTCGTGAACCTCACTGCCGGCCCCGCGAACGAGGCCGCGCAAACCATCGCGTTCGTGCTCACGACCGACAACCCGCGGCTGTTCACCACGCCGCCGGTCGTGGACGCGAGCGGGAAGGTGTCGTTCGCGCTTAACCCGCTGCGGAGCGGGACGGCCACGATCACCGTCACCGCGACGGACAGCGGCGGCGGCACGAATTCCGCGACCCAGGCGTTCACGTTCGCGGTGAAGGCCGTGCCCGTGCCGCCGAGCTTCCAGGTCGCGCCGAACGTCACCGTCGCGGAGGACGCCGGGGCGCAGAGCGTGTCGTCGTTCGTGACGCTCATCCCCGGCAACCCGGAGGAGCCGGAGTTCATGCCGGTGTCCGTGGCCGTCGCGCAGCAGACGCCGGGCGTCGTGTTCACGCAGATGCCGACGTTCGACGCGGCCGGGAACCTGACGTACCAGGTCGCGCCGGACAGCTTCGGCACGGCCGTGTTCAACGCGGTCGCGGCGAACGGCACGCCGGGCGGGTTCGGGTTCGCGTTCAGCATCAACGTGACGCCGGTGAACGACGCGCCGACGGCGACCGTGCCGACGCCGACGACGGGAACGAAGGGCGTGACCGTGAGCGTGCCGAACGTGGTGGCGTTCACGGCCGGGCCGAACGAGGCCGACGCGCTGAACGTCATCGCCACCGTGGTCGGCACGACCGGGAACGTGACGTTCACGTCGCCGCCGTCGGTGGACGCGAACGGGACACTGACGTACACGGCAAAGCGCGGCTCCCGCGGTACGGCGAAAGTCGCCGTCACCGCGAGCGACGGCGAGTTCGCGACGCCGACGCAGTTCGTGACGGTCGCCGTGGACGCGACCGGGCGGGCGGAGTTGGTCGGCTACCAGGAGTTCGCCGTCGGGTCGGACGACGGGCAGCCGGACGTGACGCTGTTCAACGCGGACGGGTCGCCGCGGTTCTTCTCGAAGGCGTTCCCCGGCACGGAATTCGGGGCGCGGGTGGCGACCGGCGACTTCACCGGCGACGGCATCGCGGACCTCGTGGTCGGGTCCGGGCCGGGCCGCACGACGTTCGTGCAGGTCATCGACGGCGCGACGCAGAAGACGATCTTCGCGATCCAGCCGTTCGAGGCCGCGTTCACCGGCGGCGTGTACGTGGCGGCCGGGGACACGACCGGGGACGGCGTCGCCGACCTAGTCATCACGCCGGACCGGGGCGGCGGCCCGCGGGTGGACGTGTACACCGGGGCCGGGTTCGGGAAGGTCGCGAGCTTCTTCGGGATCGAGGACGCGAACTTCCGCGGCGGCGCTCGCGCCGCCGTCGGCGACCTGACCGGCGACGGGGCGGCCGACCTGGTCGTCTCGGCCGGGTTCCGCGGCGGCCCCCGCGTGGCGGCGTTCGACGGCAAGTCGCTCGGCAGCGTGCCGCGGAAGCTGTTCAACGACTTCTTCGCGTTCGAGCCGACGCTCCGCAACGGCGCGTTCGTGGCCGTCGGCGACGTGGACGGCGACGGCATCGCCGAGATCATCGCCGGCGGCGGCCCGAACGGCGGCCCGCGGGTGACGGCGTTCGACGGGGCGGCGCTGATGAAGTCCGGCGGCGCGACGCAGACGCAGATCGTGAACTTCTTCGCCGGCGACCCGGCGACCCGCGGCGGCGTCCGGGTGAGCGTGAAGGACCTGGACGGCGACGACCGGGCCGACCTCGTCGTCGGGGCCGGGACGAACACCGGGAGCACGGTGGCGGCGTACCTGGGAACGGAGCTGGCGGCGAACCCGCTGCCGCGGACGGCGTTCGAGTTCGAGGCGTTCGACGACTTCACCGGCGGCGTGTTCGTCGGGTGAAAATGTTTCTGGGCTTCTTGTCCCGAACCTCTGGTTCGCGGGCATCGGCGGCTGCAACCGCCCGCTCGCACGCAAACGAGACGTTCGGGACGAGGAATATAGATAGCCGCCGGCTTACCGGCGGGGTTTTGCGACCCCCAAACCCCGCCGGTAAACCGGCGGCTATATAACTTGCCGCATAACCAGCCGCGCCGTAGGTTAGCAGTCTCGCAAAATTGTGCGACCGAGACGCAAGGGTTCATTCCGATGTACGCGATTTTTGAAGACGGCAGCCGCCAGTACCGGGTCGAAGAGGGCAGCACGGTCAACATCGACTACCGCGAGGTCAACCTCGGGGACACGATCGAGCTGACGAAGGTGCTGATCGTCGGCAAGGACGGCGGGGCGACGATCGGCCAGCCGCTGGTGGCCGGGGCGAAAGTCGTCGCGGAAGTCGTGGACTTCCCGAAGGTGAAGACGCAGACGCAGTACTTCCGCCGGCGGAAGGCGTCCAAGCGGCTCCGCGGCCACACCCAGCCGCACGTCCGCGTGAAGGTCAAGCAGATCGTCGGGTAACGCCCCTCCGGGGATACAAAGCCGAGGGCTGACCGTCATTCGCGGTCAGCCCTCGGCTGTTTTGTAGAACCCGGAGCGGAAGCGATGGGGTGTTGGTCCCTCACCCCATCGCTTCCGC
>JAESGS010000503.1_pt1 | contig 27117 bp, 27 predicted proteins | sample 9269761 | NCBI WGS metagenome assembly JAESGS01 (sample SAMN15741799, study PRJNA653493) | algae metagenome | isolation source: Cyanosarcina radialis HA8281-LM2 and co-occurring heterotrophs from damp... | place: USA: Makauwahi cave, Hawaii | collected 2011-01-06 | reverse complement strand
GGAGTATATATCAAATCAATCTCAGCCCGACTAATTTATTTGGGCAACTCCGTACCTCCGTTGCCCCGCAATTCATCCCACGCTCCCTTTCGGGTGAGACGTGGGGCTTCTTGCGAATTAAGCTAAAAAGTTACGCTAAGCTAGGCGTAACCTACTACATCATTTATAACCCGCAGTATTGGCGGCGAGACGGACATCAACCTTTTGAGATCTACAAGTTGGTAAATGGGATCTATTGCCTACAGATTGGCGAACCGTTTTGGATGCCAGAGGTGGGACTAGGAATCGGGCGATCGCTCTATGTTTCCGGCCGGGTAGAGCGAGAAGTGTTAGCCTGGTACGATCGGGAAAATAGACGATATCCAGCCCCAGAAGAAATCGCAGCGATCGAGCGGCAACAACGGCAATTAGCAGAACAACAACAAGAGAAACTTGCCGCTAAACTACGAGAACTAGGAATCGATCCAGAGCAGTTGTGAGACATTCCCATGCTCCATGCCCGATGCCCTATGCCCCATGCCCCGTTTTCTCAACGATTTCCTGAAGTTTTTTCCCAGCTTGTCCGCTAGTAAGGATAGCTTTGGCAGCTTCAATCCCGGAATTCATGTCGGGGCAAACGCCACCACGCCACAGGTAAAATCCTCCGTTCCACAGGGCAGATTGCATTAATTCTGAAGGTTCGCCTTGCAATACTGCTTTCATGTCTGAGGTGAGTCGATCGCTTGATTCTAGGGGAGGGTTTCGATCGCTAAACCCATAATCCAAGCGAGACAGAAGCAGGCGTTCAAAAGCATTATCTGGATTAACGATCCCGATAATGGCGGTGCGATCGCGCGGTAAATCGCAACTGCCTTCTAATCCCTTTACGGTAGTGAAAGTTTTGGGCGTTCCCCGTAATGCTAAAGCTTCCCGAAACATATTTTCGGTGGGGGGATGGACGAATCCAGATACCAAATGTGCGACTCCAGCGTAGGGACACCAAATTAACTCGACGGTGGCAAACGGCGGGCGCTTGCCGATTTGATCGCGGTAGGGTACTAAGCCAGCGGCTAGGGGAAAATGCTGCGGAATGTAGATAAATCCCATTCCGGTAGCGTCAAAAACGCTCTGAGTTTGTTCTAAGGATAGATGCGTCCAATCTACTCCCAAACCCTGCCAGATTTCGATTAAGGGGACTCCATACTTAGTCGGCATGGTGTCGCCCCCGTGCATAATGACTGGCACGCCAGCAGCCGTTAAAATTAAAGCCGTCAAGGGAGAGATCGGGGCAGTACGCGATCGCCCGTCGTAAGGGATGCCGAACACTGTTACCATCTGCTGGTGGCGATCGCCCGGCTGTAGTTTCGGTCCTAATTCGTCATAAGCGTCGAGCATTCCGGCTAACTCTACACCCGTAGGGCGTTTGATCCGGTGGGCGATCGCAAATGCCCCAATTTGGGCGGGAGTCGCTTCTTGTCGCAACATCATCCGCGTCGCTTCGGCGGCTTCATTACGGGTTAAATCTTCGTGGGTGTGGGTCCCGCTGCCCACTTTTTTTAGCAGTTCTCTGAAGGCATTGCTCATTCGGATCGATCGTTCGTGATTTGTCGTTCGTAGCAAAAAACGATCGACTACGAACAACAACTAATGTGTAACCTAGCTCACCAAAAAACGGTATAAAATGTTACACGGTTTCCAGTTCGGGGGCGGTCAATTCCAGGGATCGAATCTCCATTTGTTTCACTAATTGGCAAAAGTGCTGGATCGGAGGAATTTGCAAGCGATCGCGGGTGGTTACTAACACTACCTGACGAGTTAAACCTGCTTCCGACAGAGATGATGTCGATCGATCTTGACTGGCAGCGATCGCCCGCACGGATAGGGTGGGATCGCTACGGGCATCTAATAAAGCCGATTGAGGCAGTAGGGCGATCAGTTCTCCTTGGCGGACGACTCCCCGAAAAGCATCGAGGGTATTTAATTCTACAACGGCTTGCAGACTGGCTCCCTGCTTGCTGAACCGTTCTTGAATCAGGCGTTGCATCCCGTAGCCATCTTTAAAAACTACTTGCCGATATTTGACTATTTCTTCCCAAGGCGCTCGATCGTACTGCGCTAAAGGATGATCGGCTGCCATTAACACCTCGATCGGTTCGTGGTAGAGAACTTCTACTACCATTTCTGGACTGGTAGTGAGAAAGCGGTTATTCATGACGATCGCTACATCTACCAATCCATCTTTGAGGACTTTCAAAGCGCGATCGCTCCCTAAAGCTGTCACCCGCAACTGCACTTCGGGGTATTGACGATAAAATTGCTGCAACACTGGTGGCAAGTAGTGAGCGCAAACCGAATGAATGGCAGCCACGCAAAGTTCTGGTTGCTTTCCTGCCAGCAAATCTGCCAGTTCTTGAGTAGCGTTTTTCCACTCGTGACAGATTTTTCGGGCGCGGGGCAATAAGCACTCTCCGGCTTGCGTCAACTTGGCTTGGCTGGTGCGGTGAAACAGAGACGCATCTAGTTCTGCTTCCAAAGACTGAATTTGGCGACTGACAGTAGATTGGGTAATACTACATATTTGCGCTGCTTTCTGAAAACTGCCAGTTTCAGCTACAGCCAGGAAGGCTTGCAACTGTTCTATCCGCATAGCGATCTATTATTTACCACGTTCTGAAATGAAATGACCTTAACGGATCTGTCGGGGAAGTTTAGTAGAGTTTGATACAGACAGTTAGCTAAGTCAGTCACCAGGATGAAAGTTAATCGATCGAGATTGTCATCGATCGTTAGCCATTTATAAGGCTTGCAGATCTGTTTGCTTTTCTTCACAAATTGCGGTTGATTATCACCTAGTTTTATAAAACGGCTCTGATAATTATGAACTTTTGCAATTGCCAAAAAGCTTTATCCCGCTGTTGAGATCGATTCGATCGGGCTGTAGCGTTAGTCATAGCTTACTAGGTAGCTTTTTGACTTTTGTACGGGCGCAAAGCAATAGCCCTGGCGGGCATGGCTTCGCTAGTGCGCCCCTACGACTTTTGACTTGATTTGACTTAACTGGTACATATACTGGTATATTTTTCCTGTTTCCCAGAGTTTAGCTAAATAATTTTGGGAGTTACTGACAAATATAGGATCTTGCGATCGCAAACGGAGGAAAAAATGGCAAGAAGCGGTGCATCCCAAGCTGGAGGTTTCATGAGAGACTTCCGAGACTTCATTATGAAAGGTAATGTAGTTGACTTGGCAGTGGCAGTAATTATTGGTGCTGCTTTTGGCAAGATTGTCGAGTCGCTGATTGCAGATATCATCACCCCAGCAATTCTCAACCCAGCGATGAAAGCAGCAGGTGTCGATCAGATAGCTAATTTGTCATACAACGGCATTAAATACGGATTGTTTCTGGCGGCAGTATTGAACTTTATAGTGATTGCTTTTGTCATCTTTTTGCTGATCCGCGCTATAGAACAAGCCAAGAAAAAACTAGCTCGCCAAGAAGCCATGGCTGAAGCCGAAGCACCACCAGACGTTCAAGAAAGATTGGTAAATACTTTAGATCGTTTAACCGCAGTCTTAGAGAGGAGATAAAAGGAGTTTAGGAGTTCAGGAGTTCAGAAGTTCAGAAGAAGTTCAGAAGTTTATGAGTTTAGAATCTGTCTTCTTTCTCTTCCTATAGCGATACGTGTGGAGTACGCGCTGCGCGATCGCTCGATCGACAAGTACCCGATCGATACTTTTGCACGCCAACCTTACTAACTCGCTTTCAAAATCTGGCTGACATCGACTACTAATCCTGGTAGAACGTTTTCCCCAGACAGGCTAGTAGGAGACGCTAATACTTCTACAGCTTGCTCTGGGCGGTAAATTTCAACTCGTCGATTTTGAGGATCGATGAGCCAGCCTAGTCTCAACCCGTTGTCGATGTACTCTTGCATTTTTGCTTGCAACGGCTTGAGTCGATCGCTGGGAGAGCGCAATTCGATCGCAAAGTCCGGGCAAATTGGCGAAAAAGCTTTCTGTTCTTCTGCTGTCAGAGATTCCCACCTTTTTAACCTCACCCAAGCCACGTCGGGAGATCTTTCTGCCCTGTTAGGAAGGCGGAAAATGGTTGAGGAACTAAAGACTATGCCTAATTGGGTTTGGCAATTCCAGGTCCAAACTTGACTGATTAAGTCAGCTTCTTGACTGCCGCCTTCTCCTCCTACGGGTGACACAATTACTAATTCTCCTTGGGCTGTAAGCTCGAATGCAATTTCTGGATTGGCTTGACAAATTTGATAAAAATTATCATGGGTTAACTCGATCAGTGGTTCCAAGTTGAGAGTTACAGTATTCATATCAGATGCAGCTATAGCACTAATTTTTATTATGAAGCATCGAGACTAAAAAGGAGTTTTAATATGGCTGGAAAGAAAATTCTGATGCTAGTCGGTGACTTTGTGGAAGATTATGAAGTCATGGTGCCTTTTCAAGCATTGCAGATGGTAGGACATACCGTTTATGCTGTTTGTCCCGATAAGAAAGCTGGCGATCGCGTTAGAACGGCGATCCACGATTTTGAAGGCGACCAAACTTATAGCGAAAAACCAGGTCACAATTTCACTCTCAATGCTACTTTTGATGAAATAATTCCTGACGATTACGATGCCTTAGTCGTACCAGGCGGACGCGCTCCCGAATACATCCGGTTGAACGAACGGGTGTTAGAAATTACCCGCCATTTTGCTAAAGCAAATAAACCGATCGCAGCTATTTGTCACGGCTTGCAGTTATTGGCCGCCGCTGGCGTATTAGCTGGGAAGAAATGTACTGCTTATCCCGCTTGCGGTCCCGACGTGACTGGGGCTGGGGGAATTTATAGCGCGATCGCAGTTGATGCGGCTATGGTTGATGGTAATTTAGTCACCGCACCAGCTTGGCCCGCTCATCCTCAGTGGTTAGCTCGATTTCTTGCAGTTTTAGGCACGCGGATCGAGCATCAAGAATTGGTGGCAATATAGCAGGGGCGCAAAACCTTCATGTGCGTCAACTTAACAGTCAAAAGCTCGATCCGGCAGGGGTTCAAAACCCCTGCCTCATAGCTAAAGTCCTCTGAAGAGGACTAAATTGTAGTCGCGTTAGTCCATTTATGGAAGTTAAAAAAATAATTGGGTAATTCTTGTAGGATAGCCCTCTGGGCTGTCCCACAAGATGCCCGCCCCACAATTACCGAATTTAATTCTTAACCTTCATTAGTGGACTTGTGCTATTAGCATGGGGTTTTCAACCCCATGCGGTTGGTGCTGAAGATCGAGTCCCAGCAACGGCTCTAGCCCTAAGTTGACACCAATGAAAGCGTTGCGTGCCTACTAAAGCTCGACTGGTGCTGGAACTCTAAATATATCTTCGAGGAGCAGCCTTAAGTTCGATCGCGTCAATCCTACTAATCCCAATCTAGCCTGAGATAGCTCCGGCATTTGGGTTTTGACTTCACTCCAAATCTGACAACTGCTATGGAAGTTCAGCATGGCATGGCTTAAAGCGATCGCTATTTGCCTCCAGTTATGTTCGCCAGCACCATAGAATTCGTCTGTTAGCCATAGCAATTGGGCAATTAGTTTTCGTTCTGCTGAATGTACCAAATAGAGTTTTCCTTCAGGATGCAGCCAAGGTATGGGGTTAGGTTCGAGAATGCTATAAGCAGATTCGTTAGCGTCAGTCTCGATTTTTATTAAGCTTTGGGAGTTTCCCAAGCGTAGCAGAGAGCAGCAACGAGCATGGGCATACTGCACGGGGAAAAAATTGAGAGGAAGTTTGGAATTGAGCCTCCGATCCGAGATGCTGTTGCCAAAAACTTCTCGTCCCTCACCCCCAACCCCTCTCCCAAGCTTGGGAGAGGGGTGCCACAGGCGGGGTGAGGGCTGGATTAAGTGTTGCAACCAATTAGCTAAACCTCGATCGCTAATTTGAAAATCGATCCAACTTGGAAGCGTTACTCGAACAGTAAAATCTAACGTCGATCGAGGGGATGTTGGTAAATTGTCAGCTATTTTGTGCGCCAGATCTAAAGCTGGTAATTGGCAGAGAGAAGATAGTTTGAGAGCGATCGCGCTGCGATAAACTACCTGCGTATCGTCTCGAACTCGGTTGAGGGGGATCTCTGGCAGCGCCAAGATTCGATCGCTACAATTTGAAAGAAGACTCGCAATTGCTACTTGTAGTTGGCTGAGTAATACTTGGGCGATCGAATCTGTGCGATCGGAAAATTGCATATTTTTATTCAGAATTATCTCTTTTGACTTGTTAATGACTTCAACATTTTCTCCCTCAGATGCCTCTCGACCTTTTTTAGCTTGGCAAGGAATTCTGGACTGGGCGCAGGAGCATTACCGTTACCGCGCTTTCAGCAAAGACGAGCGCATTCCCGCCCGTACCGGATTGCTGTATTTAGTCCAGCAAGGATTGGTGCGGTTGGTAGGAACGTCTGAAGTCACCTCTAACAAAACTCATCTCTCATTTCGATTATCCCAGCAGTCAAACGATGAAGCTTTTTTGGGATTTGTCGGGATCGGTCAGCCCTTTGAAATTGTCGCCCCATCGCCATTTATACTCGATGCTTACGCCCATATCGATCGCACCTCTGTAGTCTGGCTGTATTGGAACGAGTTAGACAACTGGCCACTCTTCCGGCGGGAGGTGATGGAGGCTTTCCGCTATCAGCATCAACGCAAGCTATTATGGCTGACTACGCTAGGACAGAAGCAGACGATCGATCGGCTTTTGGGATTTTTGACTTTGTTAATTGAAGAGTTCGGCGAACCGTGCGATCGCGGTTATTTTTTGCCATTTCCGATAACTCACGCTCAAGTTGGCAGTGCTATTGGGGCGACGCGGGTGACTGTTACTCGTTTAATGGGTAAGTTGCGCCAACGGAAATTAATTTACGTCCAAGACGACCATTTAATTTGTTTGCCTGCCTTCACTCCCAGGATTGGTAGAGGGGGGCCGCAGGTGGGATGAGAGGGGAGAGGGAGAGAGGAAGCAGGGGAAGCAGGGGGGAAATTTAACTTCTGACTTCTGACTTCTGACTTCTGACTTCTGAACTCCTGAACTTCTGAACTTCTGTATTCTTCTCTATCAGAATTTATTCTGGCAAATAGTCAGGATCTAAGACTTCTTCCAAGCTAAAAGGAGAGGCTTCTGGAAAAGTTTCAATTGGCAATTCAGTTTCGATCGCAGCTTTTTTCCTGGCAGCGTTATAGCAGTCGGCAAATACAGCTTTTAAATGAGCCGTCAAGCTGGGACTGTCGGTTAAATATTTATCTAACCTGCGCCGATGTTCAAATAAAGTTAGCAGCCATGAGTTCGTTCGCTTTGCTGGTTGGTATTTATATTTGAGCAAGTGCATCAACACAACTTCTAGATTGCTTTCAACTGCACGTTTCTCGCTTTTGCCCATGTCTTCAATTTCTTCAACCAAGTTGGGGATATCTAGTTCGGATAAACGGCTATCCCTTAACAGTTGTGCAGTTTTTACCAGCCAAAGATAGTAGTCTCGATCGTAAAGAGTTGAAATCATAAGTCATTCACACTAGATCGCACGTCATAGATTATATCGCTACAAAATCTAGGCGTTCGATTTCATTTGCCTGCATCTGTGGTTTTTATTCGTTTTTGGCGATCGCGGGATACCAAGATTGAGATATAACAAAAACGAGAGGTTCTCAGGCCAAGAAAGCAATGACCAACCCCGCAGGGCAAAGAACGGTTGTCGGCGATCGTCCTTATATATCGCTTAACTATCAAGGGCGGATTTTACCCCCATTTGAACTCAAAGCCGATCGTCATGCCTTGGGACGCGACTCCCAAAGAGTAGATTTTGTCGTTCCCGACGATTGGCGGGTGCTATCGGGCTACCACGCCACCTTTCAAAAATCGGGGAATGACTACTACATCTATGACGGCGATGGCCGTCAACCTAGCACTAATGGGTTGTTCGTTAATTACACCCGCATCACTACCAGCGAGGGCTATCGCCTGCAAAACGGTACAGAAATTCAACTCGGCCAGCACCCTCAAAACCAGGTATTGCTGACTTATTTCCATCCCACTGCTACCAACGTACCTCCACCGAGAGTGCGATCGATATCTTTAAAAAATCGATCGGTATTAATCGGCCGAGAACCCAGCGCCTCTTTATTTTTAGATGCCCCCATCATCTCGCGCCGCCACGCCACGATCGAACCTGATGGTCGAGGCAGGTACTTATTGCGAGACTACAGCACTAATGGCGTGTTTGTTAACGGCCAGAGGGTGACGGGTACTGCTAGTTTGTCCTCTGGTGCTAGCGTGCGGATCGGGCCGTTTACCCTAATTTTGCAGGGTGACGAATTAGTCATTGGCGATCGAGGCGATCGAATTCGCTTAGATGTTTACAATATCGTCCGAGAAGTCAAAGCTAAAAATAACAAAGTCAAGCGCTTGCTAGATGAAGTTTCAGTAGCGATCGAACCGGGGCAATTTGTCGCTTTAGTTGGGGGTAGCGGTGCGGGTAAGTCTACCTTGATGCGAACGATGTTGGGCATCGAACCGATTACTAGAGGGCAAGTCAACCTCAACGGCGAAAACCTGCGGGCTAACTTCAACATTTACCGCACCCAAATCGGCTACGTCCCCCAAGATGACATCATTCACCGAGAATTGCGGGTAGGAGAAGTTTTGCAGTTTGCTGCTAGATTGCGACTGCCTCCAGATCAGGATGTCAAACAAGTGGTGCAAAAGACCCTGGAGCAAATTGAAATGTCGGGGCGACGGGATGTATTTGTCAGTCAGTTGAGCGGCGGACAGCGGAAACGAGTCAGCATTGGGGTCGAATTGCTGGCCGATCCGAAGCTATTTTTCTTAGACGAACCCACTTCTGGGCTAGATCCTGGGTTGGATAAGAAGATGATGGAGTTGCTCAGAAAGCTAGCCGATGAAGGGCGTACTGTTATTTTGGTGACTCATGCCACGGCGAATGTCAATTTATGCGATCGCATTGCCTTTATGGGCGCAGGCGGAAAACTTTGCTACTTCGGCCCTCCTCAAGAAGCGATGAACTTTTTTGGCATCACTACCGGAGATTTTGCCGATATCTACAACCAACTAGAATCCGAGCAAAATGTCGTCCAACAAGCCGCCAAATTCCGCCAATCTCCTCTGTATCAGCGTTACGTTACCAATCACCTCAGCGAAAGCAACCAGCGACCTGCTCCTGGTTCTCGTCCCAAACCAGCTACTTTTTCTCCAATTAAGCAATTCTTTCTCCTGATCCACCGATCGCTCAATATTACCCTGCGCGATCGAGTCTACCTGGCTTTATCTTTATTAACTGCCCCAATTGCGATCGGCTTGATTCCCATTGCCGTCCGCAACAAAGATCCCCTAATTGCAGCTACCAGCGGCACTCCCGATCCCGCGCTTCCAGCTTTAGCCCTCCGAGTGTTATTTGTCTTTACCTGCGCCGCTTTGTGGGTAGGACTTTCTAGTGCAGTTCAAGAAATTGTCAAAGAAGCTGCTATTTACTTGCGAGAGCGATTAGTTAATTTAGGTTTATTGCCTTATATCACTTCTAAAGTCTTTATTCTTAGCAGCTTGGCAGTGTTCCAAACTTTGTTGATGGCAGGAGTAATTTTTCTCGGCTTTAAATCTCCAGAACCAGAGTTAATTTCCTGGCCGGTGGGCTTAGGAATTACGACATTTTTAACTTTATTATCCAGTTTCAGCTTGGGATTATTAGTTTCTGCGATCGTGAAAAACAGCAGTCAAGCTAATAGCGCTCTACCCCTACTTTTATTACCTCAAATTATCTTTTCTGGTGTCTTATTCGATCTCAAAGGTGTTGCCAGTACAATTTCTTGGTTTACGATTAGTCGGTGGTCGATCGGGGCTTATGGAGCCTTAGTAGATATCAACGGTTTGGTGCCCAAAGGTCCCGATGGCAAGCCTCTACCAAACTTACTGTTCAAAGGCGACTCGACTTACGATGCCACCTGGGATAATTTGACGACGAATTGGGGATTGCTGCTAGCACACGCTGCGGTTTATCTAATTCTGACCCTGCTGCTGCAAAAACGAAAGGACATTTTATGAAAGTAGTTCAGAATACAGAAGTTCAGAAGTTCAGAATTATTTTCTACAAAAACACTGCACGCACAAAATTACATCAATTCTCAAGTTGCGATCGCAACAGCAGAATAATCTGCTCTAGCACGGCTAATTTTTTAGCCGTCAGTTTTTTTAATGAGGATTTTGAGAGGATAAGAGCTAACCAAACCACTTTTCTAGAGTCTGGATTCTCTGTCTTGTTAGGTATGCGTAAATACCTGCTGAAAGCAAAGGAGCAAGGGTCCCTCCCCGGCACTGGTCTGAGTAGGCATCGGCTTCAAGTCGGGCATACTCCTGCCATGCTTCGTGTGCTTTGATGTATTTCTCCAATGCAATGGGATCGTTTTCTGACCGTAAGGTGTCTAAAATAAGGCTGATTCGCCCTTCAAGAATTTTTTGTGCTTCATTGGCTTTTTCTCTTGCATACCTATTCATATCCTGCTGACAAATAGGCTCTTTACTTGTTTCAAGGGAGAAGATTTGTTGAACGCATTCCACGAGTTGCTGTGCCACCTTGATGAAGATAAGCGCATCGTTTTGAGAAAGACGATAATGGTCGGCTAGTTCGTGGCTAAAAATGTGTCGTTCCCGGAAAAGTGCATCCATATTCTTAAAAAACATTGCCTCGTCATCAATAATAAGTCTACCATCTGGATAACTTTGCTCTTTAAGTATGTCTGAAAATTTGTAATCTAAAATAGCGCTGAATGCTTCTATCACATCCTCAAAATTGTTAAATGAGAGAGAATGGGCAACGAACTCTCCCATCGTGAGATTCTTTTCGGCGATCTCTCTCACGGTCACAAAATCAAATGTGACTCTGGTTTTGTCCTTCAAATACTTAGCTATGCGAGATAAGTAAGGTTCGCCAATATTGAGAGTATTTCCCCAAACTGAACGGAGAAAGCCCTGAAGTGCTGCAACAACAGCTTTCGGAATGTATCTGGAAAATTCTTCAGATCTGCCGAATTCTGTTTCCGAAAGGGAGCGCAGCTTTTCCAGTCTTTGTATTGTTGCGGCAAACACAAATTCTGGCTCTGTTTGTCGTCGCCTAATCGCCTCGATCTCGTCCAAAATTTTTCTCTTTTTCGTACTCATAAACTATCTCTTAATTAGCTTTCGCATCTTTGCCTTTGCGATCTTATTAGATAACTTCCCGCACTTTCTTTTAATAGACTTTTTGCTAATGTAGTAAAATTGTATTATATTACAATACACAATCGCAGTCAATCCTCTGGCTGTCTGCCAGCGATCGTATGAGACGCACTGGTGAAATATCCCCAGCGTGCTGGCAAGGGAGCTAAAGGTAGCGCAGGGGACTGAGGCTGAACCTGAGAGCGATAGGATATAGGGTCAGCGTCGAGGTTAGGGAGTAAGAGGAAAAGGAATGGTTGAGGAGGTTCCATGAGGCGCTGTCGGGGTTGTGGAAGAGGGAATATGGACTGGACAATTGAGTGCGTTCGCGTAGCGCGTACTCCGCACGTATCGCTTACCTCTATTAAGGATGATTTTCTCCAGCTTGTTCTAGAGCAAAATCAATGACAGTTGTACTTAATCGAATACCTCGATTCAGCATTTGAGATATTGCTTGCTGCATGGAGAAGGGGTGGCCCGACCGTTTAGCACGGAGCAAAATTCCAATCGAACCTGTCAGAGTTAGTCCGCTTAATCTGGCAATTCTCCTACCTGCGGCTTCATCAATACAAACCGTGGGGATATTTTGCTCGACCGCTAGTTGAATGACCGCAGCTTCACCTCGATCGAGGAAATTAAGAAGTAATGGAGAAATATTGAGGGGGGTTTGTTGTTTTTGCAGCCAGACGGCAGCTTCAAATTCGGTCACGGCAAAACCGCTAGCACCGCCTGCGAGAATTTCTTGGCAAACTTCAAAAGGAACAATTACTTGCGTGTAGAGAGATGACAAGACGGTTAAATCCCCTAAAGCGGCTACCAGGGCGATTAAGGGGCCGGTGTTGATGACAATTATCCTTGGTTCAGGCATTTTCTAAATCTGATAATAACTCTTCCTCAGTGAGGTCGATCGTGGCGACTCCATAACGGTGTAAGTTCAGCAGGAATGAAACTCGATCCGTGCCGATTAAAGAGGCAGCCATGCCGGAAGAGAGGCGTTTCATTTCAAATAATTTGGCAGCCATGGCCCATTTCGCCTCCAGTTCAAATTGTTCTCTAGTTTGTTGTAGGGCATCGGGAAAGGTTTCTGGGTAGTCGATCGTGAGTTGGTGCGACATAGTGTTTTTAACGACTTACGAATTAACTTAATTGTACGAATACCCCAAAGTTCAACACAGAATGCTGTTAATTCCTTAATTTACCAGCCCACCGCTCGAAGTTTTATCATAAAGGAGAAGGGATAGACGATCGGCACAGACTCCGCCAAAGCTCGATCGGCTGACAAAAAAGTAATTTAAAGAGTAAATATTACTATTCTATGGTCGTACAAATACCTAATAATAACTACGAAACTCAAACCCAAGAAATTGCCAAGCAGCTTCTAGCAGCTACTAGAGAGAAACGATCGCTTTTTGCCCAAATTAGCGACCAAATGCGCTGGGACGATCGCCTACTCGATTGGGCCATGAGTAATCCTGGATTGCGGGTGCAGCTATTTCGCTTCATCGACTGTCTGCCATCGCTGCAAAGCAAAGCCGAAATTGCCCGCCACTTACAGGAATATTTGGGCGACGAGTCGGTGGAATTGCCAGCTATTCTCAAAGGGTTGCTCAATTTCGCCCAACCCGATTCGATGCCCGGACAAGTAGCAGCAACGACGATTACTACCGCCGTGCAAGCTTTGGCCCACAAGTATATTGCTGGGGAAAACATCCAACAGATCGTCAAAACGGTGGAACGCCTGCGGAAAGATAAGATGGCTTTCACGATCGATTTGTTGGGCGAAGCGGTGATAACGGAAGTAGAGGCGCTGTCTTATTTCGATCGCTACTTAGAATTAATGGCCCAGTTGACAGCAGCGGCGCAAAAGTGGACGCAAGTACCAGCGATCGATCTGGCTGACGGAGAAGTATTGCCCAGAGTGCAAGTGTCGGTGAAGCTGACGGCATTTTATTCCCAGTTCGATCCGTTGGATGCCAAGGGTAGCGAGGAAAGAGTTAGCGATCGCCTCCGCACCCTTTTACGCCGCGCCAAGGAGTTGGGGGCGGCGATTCACTTCGATATGGAACAGTACGAGTACAAGGATTTAACCCTATCGATCCTCAAACAGTTGTTGCTGGAAGAAGAATTTCGCGATCGCACTGATATTGGGGTAACAATTCAAGCTTACCTGCGGGAGTCGGAAAGAGATTTGCAAGATTTGATTGCCTGGGCGAAAGATCGCGGCTATCCCGTGACAGTGCGGCTGGTGAAAGGGGCATATTGGGATCGAGAAACAATCCTATCAGTCCAAAAAGATTGGCAGCAGCCTGTATACAACGATAAAGCTGCTACCGATGCCAATTTTGAAAATTTAACTCAATTATTGCTAGAAAATCACCAATATCTCTATGCTGCCATTGGGAGTCATAACGTGCGATCGCAAGCTTTAGCTTGTGCCATTGCTGAAAATCTCAACATCCCCAAACGCCGCTGGGAACTGCAAGTTCTCTACGGGATGGGAGATAAGCTGGCAAAAGCTTTAGTCGAACGAGGACATCGGGTAAGGGTTTACTGTCCCTATGGGGAATTGCTACCAGGGATGGCTTACCTGATTCGGCGGTTATTGGAAAATACGGCTAATAGTTCTTTCTTGCGACAAAATTTGGCAGATCGACCAATAGAAGAGTTAATATCTCCACCAAAACCCGATTTTCAACAACAAATTGCGGCTGACTCTTTACGGGCGTTTCCCAACGTCGCGGATACAGATTACGCCCAGAAGGAAGCTAGGGAGAAGGCGCAACAAGCTTTTGCCACCGTGCGCCAGCAGCTAGGTAAGACGTATTTACCTTTAATTAACGGGGAATATCAAAACGCGCAAAAAGCGATCGACTCGCTCAATCCTTCCAATCCCACTGAGGTAATCGGTAAGGTAGGGCTGATGTCTGTCGAACAGGCAGAACAAGCCATCCAAGCAGCCAAAGCAGCTTTTCCTCAATGGCGACGCACTCCGGTAAAGCAACGGGCAGAAATCTTGCGAAAGGCGGGAGAATTGATGTTAAAGCGGCGGGCAGAACTAGCGGCTTTGATGGTACTAGAAGTAGGCAAAACTTTGCGAGAAGCCGATCCAGAAGTCTCAGAAGCGATCGACTTTTGCTTCTATTACGCTGCCGAGATGGAACGCCTAGAACGGGGAGAGAACCTCGACGTAGTGGGGGAAAATAACCGCTATATCTATCAACCGCGCGGGATTGCAGTCGTAATTTCTCCTTGGAACTTCCCCTTAGCGATCGCAACTGGAATGACAGTCGCCGCCTTAGTTGCTGGTAACTGCACTCTCCTCAAACCCGCCGAAACTTCAGCCGTCATTGCTGCCAAACTCGCAGAAATTCTGGTAGAAGCGGGTATGCCCCCTGGAGTGTTCCAATACGTGCCGGGAAAAGGTTCGGAAGTCGGTGCGTATATGGTAAACCATCCCGACGTTCACCTGATCGCCTTTACAGGTTCCCAGGAAGTCGGCTGTCGGATTTACGCCGATGCTGCCATCTTACAACCGGGTCAAAAGCACCTGAAACGAGTAATTGCCGAGATGGGCGGCAAGAATGCCATTATTGTCGATGAAAGTGCCGATTTAGACCAAGCCGTCGCTGGGGTAGTGCATTCCGCCTTTGGCTACAGCGGGCAAAAGTGTTCTGCTTGTTCGCGGGTAATCGTCTTAGAACCGATTTACGACAAGTTTGTCGAACGATTTGTCGAAGCCACGCGATCGCTTAATGTCGGAGTAACAGAATTACCAAGTACCCAAGTGGGGCCTGTAATCGATGCTACCGCCAGAGAGCGCATTCGAGAATACATCGAAATTGGTCGAGCAGAGGCGGAAGTTGCCCTAGAAATGCCATCTCCTGAAGGCGGATACTTCGTCGGCCCGGTCATATTTACAGCCGTGTCGCCCACCGCTAAGATCGCCCAAGAAGAAATTTTTGGCCCGGTAGTCGCAGTAATTCGGGCGAAAGACTTTCAGGAAGCACTTCAAATCGCCAACGGTACGCGCTATGCCCTGACTGGCGGCTTATATTCCCGCACCCCTTCCCATATCGATCGAGCATCTGTTGAGTTTGAAGTCGGCAACCTTTACATTAACCGAGGAATTACTGGAGCGATCGTCTCGCGTCATCCGTTTGGTGGGTTCAAGCTATCTGGAGTGGGTTCTAAAGCAGGTGGTTCCGACTACTTGTTGCAATTCCTCGAACCGCGCGTTGTGACAGAGAATATTCAACGTCACGGGTTTGCACCCATTGCTGGGATAGATGAGTAGCAATTTTCAGCTTATGCTTTAGTCGGCTTAGACTCTCCCATGGGAATGAAATTAAGCATTCAAAATTTGTTCTACCGTCAAATTTAATTCTGGAAAAGTCGCAGATATAATGCGGTTGTCACCTCGGTATATCTGAGATCGATAAACGCCATTTTCATCGAGAAGATAGACAAAAACTGCGGGAATTTTGGGATTTCCTAAGTAGCTTCTACTAGCGATCGCTAAATAATCAACAATCCAATATTCACGAATACCGAAGCGTTGATATTCATCTAGTTTATCGACATAATCATCTTCCCAATTAGTAGATACTACTTCTACTGCTATTTCCAAAGGTTCAAATAAGGCAGAATAAGCAGAACGATTAGACTCCCAAACCAATTTATCGACTACGCTGACATCTGGATTGCGCCCTTGTTCTATACCATCTTTAGTTTTAGTTCCAATGACAATTCTTCCAGATACTCTGTAGTTTAAACTAAGTCTTTCAACTTCTTTGTCAAATTGTCTGGTAATAAAGTCGGCAATATCTTCGTGTTGTCTAGTCGCTAGTATTCTCATTATTTCACCATTGACTAATTCATAACGTCCTTCTCGATCGGGAAGTTGTTCGACAAATTGCGCCAAGGTAAGTTTTGGTTTAGATCGATCGGTAGTTAAAGTCATCAGTTAAAGTCATCGGCGTTAATTTCAGAAAATCGTCGAAAATCGTCAGTGTTAAACGTCTAAGATGTGGGTGGCTCCGTGAACCTGCATTGCAGCTACCAGGCGGGTATCGTGAACGTTTATCCCCATCACGCCCTTACTTTCTCTAACTCTACCAGCCGCGCGAGCGTCGCATCAAGATGGGGTTTAATCTCTAAAACCTAGTTGACTCTTCTATTGTGCCACCATCAGATGATTTCAAACATTTTTGCTCAAATAATTTAAAAAATTCTGGTTCTGCGGGATCGCAACAACCAACATAGAATATCGATCGAGAAGTTATCAAGCGATCGACGAGCTAGAAGCTTTATCGCCAAATCATCCTTATCGAGCTAGGACTTTAAAAGTTTTGTATGCCTTAGAAAAAAATTTACAAGCCAATCAACCTTTAGATGAAGATGAAAAGGAGTTAGTTATGCGGTTACCGCCTCTATACGAACAAGACAGAGAACGAGCGATCGAGCAAGGAATTCAGCAGGGACAAAGAGCGGTGGTAGAGAATTTGTTGCGAACTCGTTTTGGAGAGTTAGATGTCGAATTAAGTGCAATAGTTGACTCATTGCTCGCACTTCCATCAGAAGAATTTGCCGCTTTGTTGCTGCAATTATCTGGTATATCCCGCGAAAAATTATTGGCACGATTTCAAACGGAGAATTAGTCCGCAAATTTACTGCCGAAAACCCATGCGATCGCCTCGATTAACGGGCGAGAAATCGTGCGATATCCCACATCGTGTTCTTCATCCGGTCGGGCCACCACTATCAACAAGTTAATTACTGGCGAAGGCTGGACGGATGCAGATACAGCTACAGGTTTAACCTGCTTGCGCACCACCACACAATCGACTGCTAAAGGGTGAGGCAATTGCGGATCTCGCATCGCCTCCCAGTGTAAAGACTGAAATTCTGGAGTCTTACTGATAATTTCGATCTGTAACTGACTTAAATTGCCCCGCAGTTGTTGGTATTGGCTGTAAGCGTTAAAATCTGCCTGAAATACTTGTTTGAATAACTGTTCGCCATAGGTTCTAACGCTTTGGGCTGCCCGTTCCGCCTTTACGGTTCAATTAAAGGAAAAACCAACCACTCCTCGAAATACCATTCCAGTTCCTTCTCTGCCGTGGGGTCGAAAGGATCGCTAATCTGAATGGGGTATTCTTGTTCGCCATTAAAGCTGAGAATGGCGGTAAACCCGGTGTCAGTTCTCTGCTGTTCTCGAATGGCGATCGCTGTCATGGATCGATACTTTTTAGTTAACTAATAATCTTTTTATAGCCGATCGAGCGAGGTAGGCGCTACGCTTGCAGATCGAATCTAGTTTTGAAAACCTGGAATTCTACCTGCACTGCGGGCAACCCCTGCGCGTCTACACCCCCAAATCCTTCTCCTGCGAGGGTGGCTGGGGAAGAAGTCAAGAAAAAAAGGTTTGTTGATAAAATATGCGAGTATGCTACCTGGCGATCGCATGACTCATTCTCACACCTCCCTGACTTATCCCCCTGCGCCTCAAGTCGATCGAATAGATGACTACCACGGCACTCAAGTTTCAGATGCTTACCGCATTTTGGAAGATCCAGAAGCAGATGAAACTAAAGCTTGGGTAGAAGCCGAAAATCAGGTGACATTTGCCTACCTCAACCAAATTCCAGCCCGCGATCGCATCAAACAACGCCTGACGCAACTTTGGGATTACGAGAAATACAGCATTCCGTTTAAAGAAGGCGATCGCTACTTTTACTTTAAAAATGACGGGTTGCAAAATCAGAGCGTCCTTTATACCTTAACTTCCCTAGATGCCGAACCCAGGCTGCTACTCGATCCAAATACGCTGTCGCCAGATGGTACGGTGGCTCTATCTGGCTTAGAAATCAGTAACAACGGCAAACTGATGGCCTATGGCTTATCGACTTCTGGATCGGATTGGCAAGAGTGGAAGGTGCGGGATGTAGAAACGGGGGAAGATCGATCGGATTCGTTGCAGTGGATCAAATTTTCTGGGGCATCTTGGACGCACGACGATCGAGGATTCTTTTACAGTCGCTACGACGAACCAAACCAAACTACCCAATTTGAAGACGTTAATTACTTCCAAAAGCTTTACTATCACCGCTTGGGTACGCCTCAATCTGAAGATGTTCTGGTCTATCACCGCCCCGATGAAAAAGAATGGGGATTCAGCGGTGGCGTAACTGAAGACGGCAACTACTTAGTGATTTCCGTTTGGCTAGGAACCGATCCGAAGAATCTAATTTTTTATCGAGATCTAACTACACCCGATGCCCCAATTGTCGAATTAATTAACGAATTCGAGGCTAGCTATAGCTTTATTGGCAATAGTGGATCGTTTTTTTGGTTCCGCACCGATTTAGATGCGCCGCGCGGACGCTTAATCGCGATCGATGTCGAAAAAACTAAGAGCGAACGCTTATCAGAAATTATCCCCCAAGCTGACGAAACCTTAGAAAGCGTCGGCGTTTTGAACCATCAATTTGTGGCCGATTACCTCAAAGATGCCCATACTGAGATTAAAATTTTTGACCTCAATGGCACTTTTCTCCGCGAAGTAGCCTTACCAGGGTTGGGTTCGGCTGGTGGTTTTGGCGGCAAGCAAGGAGATACAGAAACGTTTTACAGCTTCACTGGTTTCACCACCCCAGCCACGATCTATCGATACGACATGGTAAGCGGTGAAAGCACTCTTTTTCGCCAACCCCAGGTCGATTTTAATCCGGCTGATTACGAAACCAAGCAGGTGTTTTACACCAGCAAGGATGGTACGCGAGTGCCGATGTTCGTCACCCACAAACGGGGAATTGCCTTAGATGGCAATAACCCAACTTATCTCTACGGTTATGGTGGCTTCAACGCTTCCCTAACTCCAGCCTTTTCTGTCGGGATTTTGGTATGGCTGGAAATGGGAGGAATCTACGCCGTGCCCAATTTGCGCGGCGGCGGGGAGTATGGCGAAGAATGGCATCAAGCTGGAATGAAGCAGCATAAGCAGAACGTTTTTGACGACTTTATTGCCGCTGCTGAGTGGCTGATAGCTAATAATTACACCCAAACTAGCAAACTAGCGATCGGGGGTGGTAGTAATGGCGGATTGTTGGTAGGTGCTTGCATGACTCAACGCCCCGATTTATTTGCTGCTGCCTTGCCAGCGGTGGGAGTAATGGATATGTTGCGATTCCATAAATTCACCATCGGTTGGGCTTGGACTTCCGAATACGGTTCCGCCGACAATCCCGAAGACTTTCCCACTCTCTACGCTTACTCGCCGTTGCACAACCTCAAACCTGGAACTCCCTATCCAGCTACCCTAATTACTACAGCCGATCGCGACGATCGCGTAGTTCCAGCCCACAGTTTCAAATTTGCTGCGGCCTTGCAAGCCAATCATGCCGGAGAAGCACCAGTATTAATTAGAATTGAGACAAAGGCAGGTCACGGTGCGGGCAAACCGACTACTAAAGCGATCGAGGAGATTGCCGACAAATGGGCTTTCTTGGTGAAGGTATTGGGGGTTGAATCTTGATTTACTCTTAGCCTCTAAACCTCATCTCGTGGATGCAAGCCGTTCGCATCTCTGCTACTTAGCATTCAGAGATACACTTTGACTGCACCTCAATAACTTATCGTCTAAATGCTATCTCTTACTCCTTGACTCTGGAAATCCTGACAACTGAAATCTACTGAGGTTAATGGTGGGGCAGGGCGGGTTTGAATCAATATTAATCGTATGTAGCTAAAACTAATGGCAAAACCCACCCCTACAACTGAACTCCTGTAAAGACGTGAGATCTCGCGTCTCTACAACTCCTAAACTCCTAAACTCCTAAGCTCCTAAAAATGCTATTACAAATGTTCAAAAGCAAGCTGCATCGGCTGCGAGTAACTAGTACGGAACTGTATTATGAAGGCTCGATTACTATCGATGCCGAACTGTTAGAAGTTGCCAATATTTTGCCCTACGAAAAAGTCCAAATCGTCAACGTCAATAACGGTTCGCGACTAGAAACCTATGCGATCGCTGGAAAAAGAGGTAGCCGCGTCGTCTGCGTTAATGGTGCGGGGGCGAGGTTGAATGCTGTCGGAGATGAGATCATTGCGATCGCCTACACTTACATGACACCAGAAGAGGCTCAGAATCATCTTCCCAAAGTAGTGCTAGTAGATAAAGATAACAATCCCCTTGAGAATTTAAGCTATTAATAGCTATGAATTAATCGTAAAGTAAAAAGATTAGTGTTGAATTTTTCCGATCGAATATCTGACTTTTTCTGACCTTTTCTGACTTTTTCATGCTGTGAAATCTGCACGACACCAATCTCGCTTTTTATCTTCTTTTTTGATGCGTAGTGCTGCGATCGCTAGCGGTTTGCTGTTGTTATTAGCAAATAGTTATAGTGCTAAAGCTGAGGTCAATCAAATTCAATTCGAGCTTCGTCCTGTTCGTCAATTTCTTCCCTGTATCGCGGTTTCACCTTGGGTGACACCTACAGCTAAAGTAGTAGTAAATCGTGGCAAATTCAACGACGAAATGACTATTTTTACTAGGGGGTTTAAACGAGGTTTGAAGTTCGATGCTTTTACCGTTCAAAATACTCTTTTGCTGACCAACGGGCAAATCGATCCAAACTTCAAAAACTTTGGTTTGGCTTGGTATCAAACCGATCTTGATGGCAATATACCTGTAACTGTCAGAACTATTTTATTAGACCAAATATTTGGTTTTGCTCCCCAAGTTGACTTAAAGCCTACTAAGACTTTCCACGTTGGTTTTTGGTTTAACGATCCCAAAGACGCTCAAGCCTGCGGTTTTGATATCACCAAACCTACCCCGTTTAATGGCGAACAAAAAGCCGGGCCGTTGGCATTTATCAGCGTTCCCAACCCTATTACTAAGCTAGGTCCTTTGTGTACTAAACCTCGTCGCGAGAACTCGACAACATTTGTCTGCGATCCTTAAAAGCGGTGCAAGAATAGGAAAGATTGTTTGTAGATATTTGGTAGGGGCGCAATGCTTTGCGCCCCTACTGCGTTTGGTGTCACCAGGTATAACGATCGCTACCAAACATTAGACTTCTTGCATAAATCCAAAGGTGGGCAAAGCATTCGGGCGACAAAATATGGGACAGATCGATAGTTTTAAATCCGAATGCTTTGCCCCTACAGGTAAAAAATCTACTTTCATAACAGGTCTATTTTTCAAGGAGTCGGACTTTCGAGCGGGATGGGAGTTTCTATTAATGGCAAACTCTCGATCGGGGTAGGAGGCAAAGTTTCGATCGGGGGAGGAACCTCTATCGGGATCGGACTATCGATCGGGGTCGGAGTTTGTATAGGAATTGGACTTTCAATTGGTGTCGGCGTGGGCGTGGGACTATCAGTGGGAATAGGGGTGGGTGTCGGCGTAGGCGTGGGCGTGGGCGTAGGTGTCGGCTGCTGGGCTGGCTTTTTCTTCCGCCTCGGTGTCTTATTGGTGTTATCGCCAGAGTTGCTATTGGGAGATGAGACTGGTGGCGGTACAGTTTCCACGTCAATACCGCTGTCAGCAGGGCAGTCAATTAGCTTCTTACCTTGCTTGTCTCGACTGCCAACCCAACCCGATCGCGGGGCGCTAATTTCTACCCAAACATTTTCTTGTTTTCCCGTTAAAGATATGCTACTACCTCGATTGACGCGATCGATTACCTCACCCCCAGGACTAGAACGAATATTCAATTGGGCGATCGCTACCCTACAAACTTCAGTCGATGATGTCGTTCCTGGGGAGTTTCCTCGATCGTTAGAACTAATTCGCTGCCACCAGTAGGGCGACGTTGCGGCTAAACCCGCGATCGCAGCGGTTAATCCTGCGGCTACCAATAACAGCCATCCGCAGCCCCGATCGGACTTTTGAGGTTGACGAATAGGCGTTACGGGAGTAGTCGGTGGGAAATAAGATTGGGGTGGCGTATACGTTCCAGATATGGCTTCTGTCGGTCTGTAACCTGCATTATCTGGTTGAGCCATACCTCCAACCTGACTCAACTGTCGCACGGCTTGCAGCGCCTCAGATGCCGTCTGATAGCGATCTTTGAAGTGATAGTGGGTCATCTTCGTCAGCACCACTGCCAATCTCGGACTGACTCGTACCAACTTTTGCCAAACGATCTCTCCGGTATCTGGATCTTCTGGGAATTCAGTCGGCTGCAACCCCGTTAGCGCCTGAATGCCAATTACTCCCAAAGCGTAAAGATCGCTATTGGGTTTTGGTTTGCCTCGCCCTTGTTCGGTGGGCATATAACCAGGAGTGCCGATCGCTACTGTCGCCCCCGTCGTCGCCGCTGCTAGATGCGTCTGTACCTGCTTGATCGCCCCAAAATCGATCAAAACTAGCTTGCGATCGGAGTCGCGGCGGATCAGATTGCCAGGTTTGACATCTCGATGAATGACACCTTGACGGTGAACAAACTCTAGAATTCCCAGCACATCTTGTAGCAGATCGATGACCTCGGCTTCAGTCCAGCGCCGAGTGGGGAGCAGTTCGGCCGTCAGCAGATGTCCGTCGATGAATTCTTGGACTAAGTAAAATTCTTTATTTTCTTCAAAATAAGCCAATAATCGAGGAATTTGGGGATGATTGCCGATTTGAGCCAGAATTTCGGCTTCGCTCTGGAATAGTCGTCTGGCAGTTTGCAAGACACTAGGATCGCTACTGGCGGGCTTGAGGTGTTTGACCACGCAAATCGGGTTGCCAGGAATTCTCGTATCTTCGGCAATGTAAGTATGGCCGAATCCCCCAGCACCTAAAGCTCGAATAATTTGGTAGCGCCCGTCTAGTAACTGACCGATCATAAATTTAGAAGTTCAGGAGTTCAGAAGTCAGAAGTCAGAAGTCAGAAGTCAGAAGTTAAATTTCCCCCCTGCTTCCCCTGCTTCCCCTCTTCCCCATCTCTCCCTCCGCTGCTGCCCTGTAAGTTCTCATTTATACTAATACCTTCGAGATTGAGGTGGCTGATTCCGTATCGCTCGGCAGATCGATCGCTGCCCGATTATGTCAAACTGTAGAGCATCCTTAACACCAGAGAGCGAGGAATGTCTTTAAAGGTTGAGTTATTAGAGCGCAGTTTTAAGCAGATTGGAGATCGCGGGCTGGAGTTTACTGCGGAATTTTACGCCAACCTGTTTGCTAATTATCCCGAAGTCCAACCCCTATTTCAGAACACCCAGCTAGAAGCCCAAGGCAAGAAACTATTTGATTCGTTAGTGCTAGTAGTCGATAACCTGCGCCAACCAGAGGTTTTATCTCAAGCGCTCAAGGGATTAGGAACCAAACACGTCAATTATGGAGTCTTGCCCGAACATTATCCAATGGTAGGTAACTCGTTACTGATGACGTTCGCATCTTTTCTCGACAGCGATTGGACACCAGAGGTCAAAGCCGCTTGGACGGAAGCTTATGGAGCCGTAACCCAGTTAATGTGGGCAGGAACGGATTACCCACCAGAGATTCTTAACTGCGATCGCTAAACCGTTGGAGGCAGCAGCGGGGCACGCGATCGAGGGAAAAGGTTAAAGTAAAAGTTACTGTATTTCCCTTTTCTCTTTTCTTAACTTTTGCCAAAAGTCTTTTATTTGATGAAAACTTTTAAAGAGTTTTGTCTGGCGTTGGTCGATCCGATAATGATGCCGACAGCCATCAAAGTAGCGCTGCTTGTTGGCTCGATTTTATTTTCCATCAACCATGGGGTAGCTGTCGTCCACGGTCAAATGACTCGCGATCGCTGGATTTCAGCCTTATTGACCTACTTAATTCCCTACACGGTTAATATTTACGGGCAATTTGCAGCCGATACTCGGCAACGCCAAACCAATTACCTCAACCAAGATCGAGATGAATTAACTGCAAACGATTCGTCAACTCCAGCAGAAGAGCCTCAAGAAGTTGGCTCTGTTTTGTAACCAAGTACGCGATCGGAATCAACAGTCTATGCCCGATGCCCGATGCCCGATGCCCGATGCCCGATGCCCAAATGTAGTGTATACAAAAGTCAAAATTTGTATATAAATATTAAAGTATCTTTAAAAGAGCCAGTTCAGTTACGACGTTTAGGATAAGTAGGTGTATGTCCCCAACCATTGCCCCAGAGCAGATAGACCAGATCGTTTGGAATCAACATCAAGACCCTTTTGCAGTCCTCGGTCCCCATCAAATCGAACACAATGGCAAACCTGTCTGGGCAGTGCGTGCCTACCTTCCCAAAGCTAATGCCGCTTGGGTAGTTTGTCCCCAAGATCGAACTGAATACCCGATGCAAGCAGCGCATCACTCGCACTTTTTTGAATGCACGATTGACACCAAAGAACTGGCCAACTATCAATTGCGGATTCAAGAGGGCGATCGCGAGCGCGTGATCTACGATCCTTATGCTTTCGATTCTCCCACTTTAACTGACTTTGACATTCACCTATTTGCTGAAGGCAACCACCACCGCATCTACGAAAAATTAGGCGCTCATCCGATCGAAATCGCTGGGGTCAAAGGAGTCTACTTTGCCGTGTGGGCCCCGAACGCTCGTAACGTTTCGCTGTTAGGCGACTTCAATCACTGGGACGGCCGCCAACACCAAATGCGGAAACGGGACAATGGCATTTGGGAACTATTCATTCCAGAACTGGCGGTTGGGGATGGCTACAAATACGAAATCAAAAATTATGAGGGTCACATCTACGAAAAATCTGACCCCTACGGCTTTCAGCAAGAAGTACGGCCTAAAACCGCTTCTATTGTCACTGACTTAAATAGCTATAAGTGGTTCGATGCCGACTGGATGGAAAAGCGCCGCCACACCGACGCGCTGAGCCAACCAGTTTCGGTGTATGAGTGTCATTTAGGTTCTTGGATGCACGCATCCTCAGAAGAACCAGCTAAGCTACCAAACGGCGAAACCGAACCCGTGGTTATCGTCTCTGATTACAAACCGGGGGCGCGTTTCCTCACCTACCGCGAGCTAGCAGACAAGTTAATTCCTTACGTCAAGGAATTGGGATTTACTCACATCGAACTGCTACCTGTGGCCGAACATCCATTCGATGGTTCCTGGGGTTATCAGGTGACGGGTTATTATGCGCCTACTTCTCGCTTCGGTAAGCCAGAAGACTTCATGTATTTTGTAGACCAATGCCACCAAAACGGGATCGGCGTAATTGTCGATTGGGTTCCAGGTCACTTTCCTAAAGACGGGCATGGTTTGGCCTTCTTCGATGGCACTCACCTTTACGAACACGCCGACTCGCGCAAAGGGGAACACAAAGAGTGGGGGACTTTAGTATTCAACTACAACCGCAATGAGGTGCGGAACTTCTTAGTAGCAAATGCCTTGTTCTGGTTCGATAAATATCACATCGACGGCATTCGAGTAGATGCTGTAGCTTCTATGCTTTACCTCGACTATTGCCGCAAACCAGGAGAATGGGTAGCAAACGATTATGGCGGTCGAGAAAATATCGAAGCGGCTGATTTCATCCGTCAGTTCAATAATGTCATCTTTAGCTACTATCCAGGCATTCTTTCTATTGCTGAAGAGTCAACTTCTTGGCCGATGGTATCTTGGCCTACCTATGTCGGCGGCTTGGGCTTTAACCTCAAGTGGAACATGGGCTGGATGCACGATATGCTGGATTACTTCCACATGGACCCATGGTTCCGTCAGTTCCACCAAAACAACGTCACGTTCAGTATGTGGTATCACCACAGCGAGAACTTTATGCTGGCGCTGTCTCACGACGAGGTAGTTCACGGCAAGAGCAACATCATCGGCAAGATGCCAGGGGACGAATGGCAAAAGTTTGCTAACGTCCGGTGTCTATTTGCGTTTATGTTTACTCACCCCGGCAAGAAAACTCTGTTTATGAGTATGGAGTTCGGTCAATGGAGCGAGTGGAACGTGTGGGGTGATTTGGAGTGGCATTTACTGCAATACCAACCCCATCAGCAACTCAAGCAGGCAATCTGCGACCTCAACCAACTGTATCGCCGCGAGAGCGCCCTCTATACTCAAGATTTTGACGAACCTGGGTTTGAGTGGATCGATTGCAGCGATAATCGGCACAGCGTGGCCGCGTTCGTTCGGCGGGCCAAGGATAGCGATGAGTTTGTGGTCGTGGTTTGTAACTTCACGCCCCAGCCTCACAGCCATTACCGGGTAGGCGTGCCAGAAAAAGGCTTCTATCAAGAAATCTTCAACAGCGATGCCCGCGAATACGGTGGCAGCAACATGGGCAATTTAGGGGGCAAGTGGACGGATGATTGGGCTTATCACCACCGTTCCTACTCTGTAGATTTGTGTTTGCCGCCTTTAGCCGTGTTAGTTTTGAAACTCGATCGCCTCAAGACTGAAGAGGTCATGAGCCAGCAGTAGCGATCGGATCTATTGTTGGTTGAGCGTGGCAGGTCGATAGAGCCTAGCGCCAAGGGTGCTAGGCTCGACAAACAGTTTCCCACTGAGGTTTGAGGTTGGGATGCGATCGCCAATAGTCTTTTACCCAGTTGCAAGCATAGGTCAGTTCCTCTAGCGATAAAATCTGCTTTATGCTCGATCGCCTTAGTTATCGGGCTAATCTCCTAAATATCGCACTAGGCTCGACAAACGGTTTCCCACTGGGGCTTGAGGTTAGGATGCGATCGCGTGGAATCCGGTTTAAAGTAATAGATACTCCTCGGTTGTGTGATGATTTAGAAGAAGAGGGCAATGACAATTGTTATCTAGATTTAGCTTAATTCGCAAGAAGCCCCACGTCTCACCCGAAAGGGAGCGTGGGATGAATTGCGGGGCAACGGAGGTACGGAGTTGCCCAAATAAATTAGTCGGGCTGAGATTGATTTGATATATACTC
>JAESGS010000502.1_pt1 | contig 27120 bp, 24 predicted proteins | sample 9269761 | NCBI WGS metagenome assembly JAESGS01 (sample SAMN15741799, study PRJNA653493) | algae metagenome | isolation source: Cyanosarcina radialis HA8281-LM2 and co-occurring heterotrophs from damp... | place: USA: Makauwahi cave, Hawaii | collected 2011-01-06 | reverse complement strand
ACGAGATGATCTATGTGCTTGGCGCCGACCATGGCGGCTACGTCAAGCGCCTGGAAGCGCTGGCGCGCGCCGTCTCCGGCGGTTCGTCAAAGCTTACGGTTCTGTTGTGCCAGCTGGTCAAGCTCTTCCGCGACGGCGAGCCGGTGAAGATGTCGAAGCGCTCCGGCGACTTCGTCACGCTACGCGATGTTGTCGATGAAGTCGGCCGTGATCCGGTGCGCTTCATGATGATCTACCGGAAGAACTCGGAACCGCTCGACTTCGATTTTGCTAAAGTAACAGAACAGTCGAAGGATAACCCGGTCTTCTATGTGCAGTACGCGCATGCGCGCTGCCGCTCGGTCTTCCGCCAGGCTGCGGACGCATTCCCGGACCTGAACCTCGAATCGGTCGATCTCGCCAGTGCCGTTCTGGGCCAGATCACGGATCCGGCGGAGCTCCAGCTCGTCGCCAAGCTCGCAGAATATCCGCGAGTCATCGAGGCTGCGGCACTGGCTCAGGAGCCGCATCGCATAGCGTTTTACCTGTATGATCTTGCCGCCGCCTTCCACGCACATTGGAACAAAGGTAAAGAGAATCCGGAATTACGTTTTGTTAACGATAAAAATAGAGAATTAAGTACTGCCAGACTCGGGCTGGTGCATGCTGTCGCTTCGGTATTGAAATCCGGCCTGTCTATTACAGGCACCTCCGCACCGGAGGAAATGCGATAAGTATTGTCACCATTTTCCCACAATGCACTGGCACAGCGATACAGGCAATTGTGAGTGGAGAGCATGGCAGACAAACAATTCGCACGAAGCGGGCCGGCTGAATTCGATGTATTGGCAGACGATGATCCGTTGGCCGAACTCGCCCGGATCGTCGGTTACGATGCCCGGCCGGCCGTCCAACAGTTGCAGGAGCTGCAGCGACACCAGGAGGCGGTGCGTCAAGACCCCGCCTTCGATCTCGAAGACGAACTGCTTCGCGCGTTCGACAGCTACGACGCGCCGCGGTCCGCGCCGCAGCCGGCTCCAATCCAGCCTGCTCCGATCGAAGAACCCAGGTTCGAGCCGGTAGCCGAACACGTCGTCGTTCACGAAGAGCCGGTGGCGGAGCCCGTCGCCGAGCTTGAAGAGCCGGTGTTCCTCCAGCCCGAACGCGTCGAAGCGGCGCCAGCCCACGTCGCTGACGAGGACTATGCCGAGGTTCAGGCCTTCTCCGTGGCGCCGCAGGCCGAAGCCGGTAACGCCGAGGCCGTTGTCGACGAACCGGCGTTCGACCTTGAGCGCGAACTCGAGTTGTCGCTTGGCGAAGCCGATCTGTTGTCGGACGACGTTGCCGAGGTTACGGCGCACGTCGAGCCGCAGGATATCGATCCGCGTGACCAGTTCGTCGATGCGTGGCAGGCGCCGGCCGTCGAAGCCGCTTCGGTCTGGGCCGAGCCGGCTCCGGTTGCGGATGCATTTTCGGCCTATGAACAGCCGAGCTTCGAAGAGCGCGAAATTGAGCCTTCCTATCAGGAAGACGTGGTGGCAGCTCAGGCAGTCGTTGAGCAGGATGCGGGCCGCGACGATCTTCTGGCGGACATCGAACGGTTCCCGGTTCCGCCGGTCTCAGCGATGGTTGCCGCTGCGGTGCAGTCGCATCCGGCTCTCCACGTGGAAACGCAGCCCGTCGTGGCGCCTGTGGTCACGCCAGCGGTTGCCACTGCCGCTCCGATAAAGAAGAGCCCTTATCCCTTTACGCCCACCTTTAGTCGGGCGACGCCGGTTGCGTCCGCCTCGGGCGCCAGCCAGCAGCGTGCCTTTGCCGGCCCGTTGGTAACGTCGGTCGCAGCACCGGTCGCCGCTGTTGCTGCGCCGGTTGCAGCAGTGGCTGCTGCCCCCGTTCAGGTTGCGGAACCCGCGGTCGAGGTGGCCAAGCCAGTTGAGCAGCCGGATCACGAGCCGAGCTTCGACATCGAGAACTTCGAAATGGAGCTCTCCGACGAGGCGCTGAAGCTCGACTTCGCAGACGTCACCGTAGATGAGCCGGTCGTTGCTGCCGTTGTACCGCAAGCACCGGTGCAGCCGGTCGTGCAGGCAGCCGTTCCGCAGCGCGAGCCGGAGCGGTTCGTCGAGCCTTACGTCGCTCCTGCACCGGTCGAGCGCCAGGAAGCACAGCCCGAGAGCACGCTGCCCTTCGATCCGTCGATGATCGCCGAAGCCGAGAACGGCGTCGCGCCGATCGCGGATATGGAGGTGCCGCAGCTGCCGGTTGTCGAGACCGAGAAGCCGGTCGCCTATCCGGCCGACTACGATCTCGACATCGATGCGGAAATGGCCCAGCTCTTCGGAACGCCGGCTCCGGTCAAGGAAAGCCGTCCGGCTGCAGTTGAAAAGATGGAGCCGGCCCGTCCGGCACCGGCCGCTGCCGCTGCCGCTGCTCCGGCCTTTGGTCAGGGCTCGCTTGACGACTTCGACGAGTTTGAAAAGGCGATGGAAGAAGACTTCCGCCGCTCGATCGTCGAGCGTCCGGCGGTTGCCCGCGATGCCGAACGGCTTTCAGCGGCGCAGACCCACCAGGATGCCGGCGAATACCGCGAATATGGCACCGGCCGTCGCTCGCAGCGCACGATGTTGCTCGCGGCAAGCGTTGCCGGCGTCATCATCCTTGGTGGCGCTGCCGTCTACGCCTGGATGGGCGGTAGCGGCGCGGTCAGCTCGGCCGAAGGTCCGAAGATCATTCTGGCGGACAAGGCGCCGGTCAAGGTCGTGCCCGAGGAAAAGGGCGGCAAGACCGTGCCGAACCAGGATAAGGCGGTTTATGATCGCGTCGCCGGTGCTCAGGCCGGCGCGCCGCAGCAGGAAGCCCTGGTCTCGTCGACCGAGGAGCCGATGGATGTCGTCCAGAGGACGCTGACGCCGGAGACCCTGCCGCTCGAAGGCAGCAACGAGGCCGAAACCCTGCAGACGGCATTGCCAAACGAAGAGGACGGTGATCGGCTGCTGCCGGACGGCGCCAACGGCGAGACCGCTGCCCAGGAAGAAGACAAGACGCCGGCCGTCGCACCGAGGAAGGTGCGCACGATGATCGTCAAGCCGGATGGAACGCTGGTCGCTCGTGAGGAGCCGGTTGCGGCACCGGCGACCGATGTCGCTGGCACGACCCAGCCGCTGCCCGCAACGCCTTCGAACGAAGTCGCTGCTGCAGGCCAGGCTGCGGCCAACACCGATCAAGTTGCGCTTGCCGCAACGGGTAACGCCAACATCGAACAGGTTCCGGTGCGCAGCGTCACGACGACGGCTTCTGCCGGTGGCGAAAAGGCTCCGACGCCGCAGACCCGTCCGGTCGCACAGCCTGTCGAAAACGCCCGTCCGGCGCAAGAACAAGCCGCTCTCCCGGCTGAGACGCAGCCTGCGCAGCAGGTTGCCACGGCATCGGTTCCGGCCGGTGGCTACTTTATCCAGGTCGCATCTCTGCCGTCGGAAGCCGAGGCGCAGAAGTCCTACAACAGCCTTTCGAGCAAGTTCGGAAGCGTCATTGGCGGCCGCGGCGTCGACATCCGCAAGGCGGAGATCGCCGGCAAGGGTACCTACTACCGCGTCCGCATTCCGGCCGGTTCGAAGGACGAGGCCAATGCCCTTTGCTCCAAGTACAAGGGCGCTGGCGGAAGCTGCCTGGTTACCAAGTAAACGGGCACAATGATCGAGTTGACGAAGGGCGCGGCCGGGGAGGCCGCGCCCTTCGCGTTTTCGGGCTTCCGATTGCCCCATGACCTTGTGCATGAGTGGGTGTGCGCTGTCTTTGTGGCTTCGCGCCGGGCAGCCCGCGCTCTATGCTTTTGGGATGAGCGAATCAAAAGCATTTATCTCCGGCTGCAAGGGCCTTTCCCTCACGAGCGACGAGCGCGATTTCTTTGCAGGAGAACGCCCCTGGGGCTTCATCCTCTTCGGTCGCAACATTGGCGAGGCGCAGCAGATCTCGGATCTGGTGGCAGACCTTCGCGACAGCATCGGAAATCCGAATGCGCCGGTGCTCATCGACCAGGAAGGAGGACGCGTTCAGCGCATCCGCCCACCGCTCGTTCAGCAATATCCGAATGGCGCAGCGATCGGCGAAATCTACCGCCGCGACACGGAACTCGGTTTGCGCGCCGCCTGGCTGATGGGACGCCTGCATGCCTTTGACCTGATGCGCTTCGGCATCACTGTCGACTGCCTGCCGGTGCTCGACGTGCCGGTGCCGGGCAGCCACGACGTCATCGGCAATCGCGCCTATGGCCACGATCCCGAGACCGTCACGGCGATCGGCCGTGCGATGGGCGAGGGGCTGAAGGCCGGCGGCATGCTGCCTGTGATGAAGCATATGCCGGGCCACGGCCGCACTTTCGTCGACTCGCACCACAACCTGCCTGTCGTCAGCGCCACATTCGATGAGCTCGCCGCGAGCGATTTCCTGCCCTTCGTTGCGATGAATGACGAGGTGATGGCGATGTCGGCGCACATGGTGTTCACGACGATCGATCCGGACAATCCGGCGACTACCTCTGCGAAGGTCGTGCGCGAGATTATTCGCGGCCATATCGGTTTCGACGGCCTGCTGATGTCGGACGACGTTTCGATGAACGCGCTTGCCGGCGACATGTCGACCCGCGCGCGCAACATCATTGCTGCGGGACTTGATCTCGTCTTGCATTGTCATGGCATAATGGAGGAAATGAAGGCCGTCGCGGGTGTCGTGCCGGTTCTGGCCGGTGAAAGCTTGCGCCGGGCGAGGGCAGCAGAAGCCGCGTTCCGCGCGCCAGACGATGCGAGCGAAGTCGATCTGCGGGCGGAGTTCAATGCCCTGTTTGCAACGGTCTGACGCACAGAGAGGCCGACGGCAAACAAAGACTGGCGGCATACAGAGGCTGACGGCAAACAGAGACTGAAGGAAAGGGTCGGGCTGCCAGTGAGCAATGCGGGCGAAAGACAAGGCAAGCCTGCGTCGAAGGCGCCGATGGAGCCCCTGTGGCAGGACGAGACTGCCGAGCGCGGACTGCATGAGGAAGCGCTGGTGGTCGACATCGCCGGCTTCGAAGGCCCGCTCGACCTGCTGCTGCATCTCGCCCGAAGCCAGCGCGTAGACCTTTCGCGGATTTCCGTCCTGGCGCTCGCCGAGCAATACATCGCCTTTATCGAACGCGCGCGCAGCATCCGCATCGAGCTTGCGGCCGATTACCTCGTCATGGCGGCGTGGCTCGCCTATTTGAAGTCGAGGCTGCTGATCCCGCAGCAGGCGAAGGATGACGGTCCTACCGGCGAGGAGATGGCCTCGGCGCTGGCCTTCCGGCTGAAGCGGCTGGAAGCGATGCGCGAGGCGGCGACGCGGCTGATCAACCGAAACCGGCTCGGCCGGGACGTTTTCGTCCGCGGCGCACCGGAGCATATCGTCACGGAGCGGAAATCCGGTTTCGACGCTTCGCTCTATGATCTGCTGAGCGCCTATGCGAGCCTGCGCCAACGACAGGCGATCACCCAGGTGACAATCGAGAAGCGCCACGTCTGGTCGCTGTCCGATGCACGGCTGATCCTGGCGCGCATGATCGGCGGTCTCGACGACTGGACCGCGCTCGATCATTTTCTCGTGCGCTACATGACGACGCCGAAGGAGAGAGCGACAGCAATCGCCAGCTCCTTTGCCGCGTCGCTCGAAATGGTTCGCGAGGGCCGCCTGGAGATCCGCCAAGAGGAGGCTTTCGCGCCGATCTATCTCCGGCGCGGACCAAATCCGATCGATGCGGAGACCCTTGCCGAGATGGAGGCAGCCCGTGGCTGAAGCCCAGAAGTACTTGCCTGGCGTTCCCGACGAGGAAGACGAGATCGAAACGGCATCCCTCGCCCCCCGGCTGGAGCAGGAAGCCGAGCGGATCGCCGAAGCCCTGGTGTTCGCTTCGGCGCAGCCGGTGTCCGAGGCCTATATCGAGAGCCGGCTGCCGCGCGGCGCCGATGTTCGCTCGATCATGCTGCGGCTGAAGGCCCTTTACGCGACGCGCGGCGTCAACCTTGTCCAGGTGGCCGACCATTGGGCCTTCCGCACGGCTGCCGACCTCTCCTTCGTCGTTCAGACCGACGAACAGGAGGTCCGCAAGCTTTCAAGGGCAGCCCTCGAGGTTCTGTCGATCATCGCCTACCATCAGCCGGTTACGCGCGCCGAGATCGAGGATATCCGCGGCGTGCAGACTTCGAAGGGTACGCTCGACGTGCTGATGGAGGCGGGTTGGGTCCGGTTCCGCGGGCGGCGGCGCACACCGGGGCGCCCGGTGACCTTCGGCACGACGCGCGACTTCCTCGATCACTTCGGGCTTGAGGAACTGCGCGACCTGCCGGGCATCGAGGAACTGAAGGGCGCCGGGCTGCTCTCCGGCCGCGTGCCTTCGAACCTCAACATCCCCGTTCCGGCCGGCGACGACGAACTGGCCGAGAACGAGGATCCGATCACCCAACTCGACCTGGAGGAACTGGGGCTCTTGACACCGAAGGGCGAAGAAGCCGATTAGAAAAACCTGATTATAGATATCGGCTTTCCATGGCGTCGGGGCCCGCTGACCCTGCGCCACTGGTGTCAAGGAATGCAAGAGCATGGTTTCAGATCCGCAGGACGCTCCCGTCATGACCACGCGACGGACAGCGGGCGTCTCCTTCGCGGCGAGCCTGACCTTCGAAGATATTCACCACAGCTATCACGCCAAGGAAACGATCAAGGGCGTCAGCCTGGCGGCAAAGGCCGGCGAGGTCCTGTGCCTGCTCGGGCCTTCGGGATCCGGCAAGACGACCCTGCTGCGCATCGCCGCGGGTATCGAGCGGCAGAGCGCTGGGCGTCTGATGCTGAATGGCCAGGAAATCTCCGGCCCCTCTGTCTTCCTGCCGCCGGAAAAGCGTGGCGTCGGGCTGATGTTTCAGGACTTTGCGCTTTTCCCCCACATGACGATCCGCGACAACGTCCGTTTCGGTCTGACGGCGATCCCCAAGAAGGAAGGTCTGATCCAGGCGGATGCGGCGCTCGAGCGTGTCGGCCTGTCGCACTATGCCGATCTGTATCCGCACGTGCTTTCCGGCGGCGAGCAGCAGCGCGTGGCGCTTGCTCGCGCGCTCGCGCCGCGCCCGGCGGTGCTGCTGATGGACGAACCATTTTCCGGCCTCGACTCGCGCCTGAAGGATTCGATCCGTGCCGATACGCTGGCAATCCTCAGGGAAACGCGGGCAACGGCCATCGTGGTCACGCATGACGCCGAAGAGGCGATGCGCATGGCGGATCGCATTGCGCTCCTGAAGGACGGGCGCCTCGTTCAGGTCGGAACGGCTGACGAACTCTACCGCGAGCCGAGGGACCTTTTTGCCGCCGGCTTCTTCTCGGAGATCAACGTCTTCGATGCGCAGGTTCGGGACGGCCGCGTCGAAACGCCGGTCGGAAGCGTTGCAGCGGGCCCTCATCCGGAAGGCAAGCGCCTCTCGGTGGCCGTCAGGCTGTCTGGGGTGCGCGTCGGCGAAGAGGATGGCGACATTCCCGCCCGCATTCTCTCCCGTCGCTTCATCGGCGTGGTCGAGCTTCTGGAGCTCGCTGTGCCGCGTTGTGAAGAGGTGGTTCGGGCGCGCATCAGGGCGGACCGATTGCCGCATGGATTGCGTGATGTAATGCTTTCAGTTAACGAGCGGGATATATTACTGTTTGAAAAAAGCAGTTCGGCATCTTAGGTTCTGTCACAACGAGACGCGTGCTTGAGGCACGCCTGAAAATTGACATGTGATAGAGCCTGAATCGGGGAAGGCTCAGAGGAGTAAGAGCATGGGTTCGTTAAGCATTTGGCACTGGCTGATCGTTCTGGTCGTGGTGCTGCTCTTGTTCGGTCGCGGTAAGATCCCCGAACTGATGGGTGACGTTGCTAAGGGCATCAAGAGTTTCAAGAAGGGCATGACCGACGATGAGGCGGCTGCTACCGACAAGACGCTCGACAGCAAGACCGTTGACCACAAGTCTGACGAAGTTCGCTAACAGTCTGGTGTCGGTGAAGCCTGTCCGGTGTCCATACCGGGCCGGCGGCATCAAGGGTTTGCAGGACATATCGCATGCTTGATATCGGCTGGACCGAGCTCGTCGTCATCGCAATCGTTCTGATCGTGGTTGTCGGGCCGAAAGACCTTCCGCCAATGTTGCGGGCTTTCGGCCGCATGACCTCGAAGATGCGTGGCATGGCATCGGAATTCCGTCAGCAGTTCGATGAAGCGCTGCGCGAGGCGGACCTTGACGAGGTTCGAAAGACCATCAGCGACGCGCAAAGTCTCAATCCGGCCAATGCGTTGCGCGATGCAATCAATCCGCTGCGCCAGATGGGCAACGATATCAAGGCGGACCTGCAGAAGGCGGCCACGCCGGACCAGCCTGCGACACCGAGCACCGTTGATCCGGTGCCCGCCGTCGAATCGGTTGTTGCCCCGCCCGCGGTCGAAACCAAGCCGGCAGACGCGGTTGCTGCTGCGGCAATCGGTTCGGCCAATCGCCAGATCGAGCGCGCAGAGGTCGCATCCGTACCGGCAGAAAAGCCGAAACGTGCGACCAGGACGAAGGCCGATGCGGCGCCGGCCGTAAAGAAGGCCTCGCCCTCGGCAACGGCAGCGCCCAAGGCGACAACAACTGCATCCAAATCGGCCACGGCAAAGCCTGCTGCCAAGGCGCCCGCGAAGCCGGCCGCTGAAAAGAAAAAAGTGACGCCGACAGTGGCAGAACCTGCTGCCAAGACGTCAAAGCCGCGCACCAGCGCGCGCAAGAAAGGTGAAGCATGAGCGGCGATATCGAGGACCGGCCGCAGCCGCTGATCGAGCATCTGATCGAATTGCGCAGGCGCCTGATGTGGGCCATCGGCGCGTTCTTCGCTGCGTTCCTCGTCTGCTTCTACTTCGCCAAGGGCCTGTTCAACCTTCTGGTCTTGCCATTCAAATGGGCGGTGAGCTGGGCGGGCCTCAACCATCGCAATGTCGAGCTGATCTACACGGCGCCGCAGGAGTTCTTCTTCACCCAGATCAAGGTGGCAATGTTCGGTGCGCTGGTCATCGCCTTTCCTGTAATCGCGGCACAGATCTACAAGTTCGTTGCACCTGGGCTCTATAAGAACGAGCGCGCGGCGTTTCTGCCGTTCCTTGTCGCGTCACCGCTCCTGTTTCTGCTCGGCGGCGCGCTTGTCTATTTCTTCTTCACCCCGATGGTGATGTGGTTCTTCCTGGCCATGGAGCAGGGCGGTGGCGAAGGGCAGGTGGCCATTCAGCTCCTGCCGAAGGTCTCGGAGTATCTGAGCCTGATCATGTCGCTGGTCTTTGCCTTCGGACTTGTCTTCCAGCTTCCGGTCATCACCACGCTTCTTGCCCGCGTCGGCTTCGTGAGCTCGCAGGGTCTTGCCGAGAAGCGCAAATACGCGATCGTGATCGCTTTCGTTGTCGCAGCCGTGCTCACGCCGCCCGATCCGATTTCCCAGATCGGCCTTGCGCTGCCAGCCATCCTTCTCTACGAAATTTCGATCTATACGGCGCGACTCGTCGAAAGGCAGCGGGCAGCGGACGCGCTCAAGAGCGAGGCTGCCGAGTCGCAGGAAGGATCTTCCGGAGAGGTCGGCCCCGCCAAGGGCTGAGCATTCGAGATTTCGCGCCGTGATCTGACCAACGCGTGGAACGAAAATGCTTGATATCAAATGGATCCGTGAGAATGCCGAGATGCTGGACGCCGCCCTGGCGAAGCGGGGCGCGGAGCCTTTGTCGGCATCTCTGATCGCGCTCGACGAACGCCGCCGCACGAACCTTCAGGCGCTGCAGGACATGCAGTCGCGCCGCAATGCGGCCTCGAAGGATATCGGCGCCGCCATGGCGCAGAAGAACACAGAGCTTGCCGAGAAGCTGAAGGCCGAGGTGGCCGACCTGAAGAACGCCATGCCGGCGCTCGAAGAGGACAGCCGCAAGATCGAGGCCGAGCTCAACGACGCCCTGTCGCGCATTCCGAACATCCCGCTGGACGATGTACCCGTCGGTGCCGACGAGGCCGGCAACGTCGTCAAGAGCGTCGTTGGCAAGAAGCCCACCTGGAACCACCAGCCGCGCGAGCACTTCGAAATCGGTGAAGCGCTCGGCCTGATGGATTTCGAGGGTGCGGCCCGCATTTCCGGTTCGCGCTTCACGATCCTGAAGGGCCAATTGGCACGACTCGAGCGCGCGCTCGGCCAGTTCATGCTCGACCTGCACACCCAGGAACATGGTTACACTGAAGTGCAGCCGCCGCTTCTGGTGCGCGACGATGCGATGTATGGCACGGGCCAGCTGCCGAAATTTGCCGAAGACCTCTTCCGCACCACGGATGGCCGTTGGCTGATCCCGACCGCGGAAGTGCCGCTGACCAACATCGTCCGGGAGCAGATCCTGGAAGGCGAAAAGCTGCCGCTGCGCTTCACCGCGTTGACCCCGTCGTTCCGCTCGGAAGCTGGTTCCGCCGGTCGCGACACCCGCGGCATGCTGCGCCAGCACCAGTTCAACAAGGTGGAACTGGTCTCGATCACCGATGCCGAAACGTCCGTTGCCGAGCATGAGCGCATGACCGCCTGCGCCGAGGAGGTGCTGAAGCGCCTCGGCCTGCATTACCGCGTCATGACCCTTTGCACCGGCGACATGGGCTTTGGCGCCCGCAAGACCTACGACCTCGAGGTCTGGCTGCCGGGACAGGATACGTTCCGCGAGATTTCGTCCTGCTCGGTCTGCGGCGATTTCCAGGCGCGCCGCATGAACGCCCGCTACCGCACCAAGGAAGACAAGGGAACCCGCTTCGTTCACACGCTGAACGGTTCGGGCGTTGCCGTCGGCCGCGCGCTCATCGCCGTCATCGAGAACTATCTGAATGACGATGGTTCGATATCGGTGCCGGAGGTGCTGATCCCCTACATGGGCGGCCAGACGCGCATCGAAAAGGTAGCCTGAGCGAACGTCGAGGGGAGTACGGCATCATGCGGATCCTGCTGACAAACGATGACGGCATTCACGCCGAGGGCCTGTCGGTACTTGAACGCGTCGCCCGGACGATTTCGGACGATGTCTGGGTGGTTGCTCCCGAGGCGGACCAGAGCGGCCTTGCCCATTCGCTGACGCTGTCGGAGCCATTGCGGCTGCGACAGATCGCGGAAAAGCGCTTCGCACTTCGCGGCACGCCGACCGATTGCGTCATCATGGCCGTCCGCAAGGTGCTCGATCGCAAGCCCGATCTCGTGCTGTCCGGCGTCAACATCGGCGCCAACATGGCCGACGACGTGACCTATTCCGGTACCGTCGCCGGCGCCATCGAAGGAACGCTGCAGGGCATCCGCTCGATCGCGCTGAGCCAGGCCTACAATCACGCTGTCGGAAAGACCGTTCCGTGGGATGTCGTCGAAACGCACGCACCGGCCCTGGTCCGCAAGCTGATGAAGATGGATCTGCCTGACGGTACGCTGCTCAACGTCAACTTCCCCAATTGTTCGGCGGACGCTGTTGCCGGTACGGAAGTGACGTCGCAAGGCAAGCTCGACTTCGGCCTGTCGATCGACGAGCGCACCGATGGCCGCGGCTTTCCCTATTTCTGGCTGCGTTTCGGCGAACGCTTCGGCGATTTCCGCGCCGGAACTGACATTCACGCCCTGCGTGAAAACATGATCTCGGTCACGCCGCTCAAACTCGACCTTACCGACTACAGTGTCCAGGATCGCCTGGCGCGGGCGCTCAACGAGGGGGCCGTTGATTGAGTGCGCGGGTGACCGAACAGGAAGGCTTTGCCAAAATGGTGCTGCGGCTGCGCGCCGAAGGCATCACCAACCATGACCTGTTGAAGGCGGTTGAGCAGACGCCACGTAGCCATTTCGCACCGCCGCAGTACCAGGCCGAAGCCCATTCGCAGCGGACGATCCCACTCGATTGTGGTTCGTTCATGGAGGGATACGACTTTGCGGTCCGTTTGCTGCACAGCCTCAATCTGAAGTCCGGCCAGCGTGTTCTCGAAGTCGGCACCGGCAGCGGCTTCACCGCCGCGGTCATGGGACGCGTTGCCGAGCGTGTGCTGACGATCGACCGCTATCAGACGCTCGTCGGCATCGCCCAGAAGAACCTCGAAAAAACGGGCGTTCGCAACGTCATCGTCCGGCATGCCGACGGCAGTGCCGGCGTGCCGGGTGAGGGCACCTTCGACCGGATCCTGATCACCGCCGCATTCAACAGTCTGCCGCGCATGTTTTCGGATCACCTCGTTTCGGGTGGCACTCTGCTGGTGCCGATCATGATGAGCGAGACCCATTGCCGGGTCGTGCGCGTCAGCCGCACGGGCAGCCGCTTCGATCGCGAGGATCTGTTCGACGCGCCTTACCTTCCCATCGTGCAGCAACTGGCGTCGTTTCTCTAAACGTTGAACTCCCGTCCGCGCAGGTGAGGAGCGCCGGTCACGTCGGCGTCGATTATTAACGACCTCTTAACTTCCTCCAGCCTCGCGCAAGCTTCGCGCCATACGCCTGCCGTGCACGGACAGGGTTCCGCCTGCGAGTCGTCGCTTGCCTTGCGACGTCGGCGGACACCGGTCGCGAGGTACGGAGACGGCACATGCAGATCGCGAACAGGTTGACGGCGGCAGCATCCGGCGACGGGCTGAACAATCTTGCCGGGCGCAATGCCGGCCAGACGAATTCCGCAGGCAAGGATGAGCAGGCGGCACAGGCGCTTGCCGCGACCTTCTTTGATCCGACGCCACGCATCTCGCTTTCGGCCGATGCCCTGCTTTATCTAGGCCAGACGAAGAAGGCGTCCGACGGCCAGCCGGCGCTCACCCGCGAGGAATGGAACAACCGCCTGTCGCCGCAACTGGCCTCGCGCGAGTACCAGGCCTTCGGCAGGTTTCTCGATTCCGGCGACCACCAGGCCTATTACAAGAACTTCATCGACTACTACGACGGTCTTCGGCCGGAGGATCAGAACAGTCTGCGCTATTTCGGGACACGCGAGGCGGCGGTGGCCGGTCTGCGGTCGCTCGAATACGAAGAGGCAAGCGGTGCGGACGGAGACGCGGCGTTCCAAACCCTGGTGAGCGTCCTGCTCGACGAAGACAAGACGGCACAGTCCGAAACCCTGGCGCAGCCGGCCGGTCGCCAGATCTTTGCCTGGGACCTGACGAGCATCAGCTACGAAGAGGACCAGACGGAGCGGCGATCCGTGTCCGAGATCGAGCGCCTCTATTCCGAACTGATCTAGCGCTAGGCTCCTCGTGCCCGGGCGGCAGCTGTGACGCTGCCTCCTAGCATGCGCTTGACGGGCGACGGTCGACCTATGGTTAGCATTTGGTCAAATTAGTCCTTTGGTGGGGTCTGCCTTAACCACGCGGTAACTCTAATACGCTTTAATCAATCCACATCGAGTTGCGTTCGGAGTGGGTAAGCGTCATGCGTAAGTTTGTATCTCCCGGGGTTGGAAAGTCGACGATCCGCCTTTGCGTGGCGGTCCTGCTGGCAGGCGTCGCAACAGGCTGCAGTTCGGATGCAAGCCGGTTTGACGGCCTGTTCTCCCGGTCCGACAACATCACCACAAATTCCATCCCCCGAGACGCAACGCCGGTTCCGCGTGGCGATGTGTCTGTCGGTCAGATGGCGGCAGCGCCGGTTGATAACCGTGGTTCGGCCTTGGGTCAGCCCTATCCGGCGGCAGCTGGGCAGGGTGCCTACGATCCGGTAAATACGGCATCCACGCCCGTATCCAACGCCCGCGTCGCCTCGACCCCGATCTCCGTTCAGCGCACCACTCTGGCTGATCCGAGCGCTGCTGGACACCAGCGCGCCGAAGCCCAGCCGTTCCCGGCAGCACGCCAGCAGGCCTCGCTCGCCACGCAGCAGACGCTTCCCGCAACGGTCAAGGAAACCGCAAGCAAGAACGGCTGGACGACGCAGAACGCTCCGACGATCATGGTTCGCCCGGGTGACAATGTAGCCGTTCTCTCCAAGCGTTTCGGTGTCCCGGAAAAAGAAATCCTGAAGGCCAACGGTCTGCAGTCCGCAGCGCAGGTCGAGACCGGTCAGCGTCTCGTCATCCCGACCTTCGGCGTCGCAGGCAGCGCTGCCAAGGCGGCAGCCACGAACTCGATCGCCGATCTCGATGGCAACAACCGCCAGCCGTCGCCGCTGCCGGTCAACCAGCGCGATGTTGCGATCCTGCCGGGTTCGGCCCAGTCCCGCGAAAAGGGCGAAGGCAAGTCTGACGTCGTTGCAGGCAAGCCGGCAACGAACGGCGAGGGCGCCGGCGGTGGATCCTACACCGTGAAGCCGGGCGACTCGCTCAACCGTATCGCCAAGACGACGGGCGTGTCCGTTGCCGCCCTCAAGCAGGCAAACGGCCTGACGGCAGAATCGATCCGCGTCGGCCAGACGCTGCAGGTGCCGGGTGCAAATGGTACCGCTCCGGATCAGGTCAAGACCGCCTCGGTTCCCAAGAAGGCCGAGCAGCCGCAGGTTGCCTCGCTCGACAAGAACAAGCCGGCTGAATACCAGGCGCCGGTGGCCAAGCAGAGCGTCAGCGAAGTCGCCAGCAAGACGACGGATATCGACGAAGGTTCTCCGAAGTCGACCGGCATCAGCAAGTACCGCTGGCCGGTGCGCGGCGCAGTCGTCGCCGGCTACGGCGCCAACGTCGACGGCAACCGCAACGACGGTATCAACATCTCGGTGCCCGAGGGCACGCCGATCAAGGCGGCTGAAAACGGTGTCGTTATCTATTCGGGCAGCAGCCTGAAGGAACTCGGCAACGCCGTCCTGGTGCGCCACGACGACGGCACGGTCACGGTTTATGGTAACGCTTCCGAACTCAAGGTGCAGCGCGGCCAGAAGGTTCAGCGCGGCCAGACGCTCGCTGCCTCGGGCATGACCGGCCGGGCAAGCCAGCCACAGGTTCACTTCGAGGTGCGCAAGAACGCCACCGCAGTAAACCCGGCGACCTTCCTCGAATAGTCTCGATCGGTCGCAAAGCCGATCCGGATCTGATGTTATGGCACCGCTTGCCCTCTCGGGCAGGCGGTGCTTTCTATTTCAGGATGTCGGTAAGGCGTGCGGTTCGCGACGCGCCCGGTTACCCGTCGAGCCTGTGGCGCAGGCGGCCGGCGAGATCCTGGATGAACTGCCAAGCGACCCGGCCAGACCTTGCGCCGCGGGTCGTTGCCCATTCCAGTGCTTCGGCGTGCAGGGTGTCGCGATCGAGCTTGAAGCCGTAGTGCGCGGCATAACCGTCGATCATCGCCAAATAGTCGTCCTGGCTGCACTTGTGGAAGCCGAGCCACAGGCCGAAACGGTCGGACAGTGAAACCTTCTCCTCGACCGCTTCCGACGGGTTGATCGCGGTGGACTGCTCGTTCTCCATCATATGCCGCGGCAGCAGGTGGCGCCGGTTCGAGGTGGCGTAGAGCAGCACGTTGGAGGGGCGCCCTTCGACGCCGCCGTCGAGCACAGCCTTCAGCGACTTGTAGGACGTATCGTCGTGATCGAAGGACAGGTCATCGCAGAAGACAATAACCGGGACCGGTGCCGACTTCAGAATGTCCATCAGCGCCGGAAGCGTGGCGATATCTTCGCGATGCACCTCGACCAGCTTGACCGCAACTCCGGTGTCGCGCGCAACCTGCGCATGAACCGATTTCACCAGCGAGGATTTGCCCATGCCGCGTGCGCCCCAGAGAAGCACGTTGTTGGCGGTATAGCCCTCGGCAAAGCGTAGCGTGTTGTCGAGCAGGATGTCGCGGACATGGTCGACCCCGGTGATCAGGGACAGTTCGATGCGGTTCGGCTTGGCGACCGGCTGCAGATGGTGCGTCGCCGGGGCCCAGACGAAGCACTCGGCAGCGGTCCAGTCGTTGGCCGCGGCGGCGGGGCCGGCCATGCGCTCGATCGCCGCGGAAAGCTTCTGCATTTCCTTGATGAGAACGTCGATCTTTGCTTCCGGCATATGTCTCTCTCCACTCGCTGAATCAGGTGTTTGGCCGTGCCGTCACGATTCGAGGCGGCGTGACCCTGGTGTTTACCGTAACCGCGTTGCGGCCAGGTCCCACCAGAAACCCGGTAGCACGCAGGTTTACGCTGGAAAAGGTCGCCGAGGCCCGCGCGGGGGGTTCTCCTCTTGTGTAAATTGTGTCAGAGGCACAGGAACGGGTACGGGTGCCCGCGGCTTTGCAGAGTGGCCGGGCGTCCCTATATTCCGGCCGATTTGGCGCGGAGGAACCGCCGATATTTGAACTCAAGGAGTGATCGATGTTCATTACCGAAGCTTTTGCGCAGACTGCCGGCGCCCCTTCCGCCGGCGGCGCGGACATTCTCATGTCCATCCTGCCGTTCCTGCTGATTTTCGTCGTTATGTATTTCCTGATCATCCGTCCGCAGCGCGCTCAGATGAAGCGCCGCGAGGAGCTCCTGAAGAACATCCGTCGCGGTGACCAGGTCGTGACCGGCGGCGGCATCGTCGGCAAGGTCACCAAGGTCGTTGACGACAGCGAACTCGAAGTCGAAATCGCCGATGGCGTGAAGATCCGCGTCGTCCGCAGCGGCGTGTCGGAAGTTCGCGTCAAGGGCGAACCTGTCAAGGAATAAGCAGGAACAGCCACCACCAGCCGAGCAACTGGAGCGTTTGAGGCATGCGCAGATTACCGCCGTTGAAACGTATCCTCGTCTGGTTGGTGGCGCTTGCCGGCATCGCCTTTGCGCTGCCGAATGTTCTGAGCCGGGAAGAGGCAGCCGAACTTCCGTCTTGGCTGCCCCATCGCCAGGTGGCGCTCGGGCTCGACCTCCAGGGTGGCTCCCATTTCATGCTGCGGGCCGCGCGCAGCGACATCGTCGCGGAACGGCTCGAGACGATCGCCAACGAGGTCGGGAAATCGCTGCGCGACGCCGACATCGCCTATATCGGCCTTTCCGGCGAAGGCCAGTCGATCGCCTTTCGCGTTCGCGACCGGTCGCAACTCTCGGCCGCTCGCGAGCGGCTGAAGCCGCTGACGGCACCCGTCGAGATCGGTGGTTTCGGCTCAGAGCCGATTTCCGAGGTCGTGTTCGACAGTGCGGAACCGGATGAACTGGTTCGCCTGCGCCTGACTGACGAAGGCATCGACTATCGGCTCTCGCTCGCGGTGGCGCAGTCCATCGACGTCGCGCGCCGCCGCGTCGCCGAGGTCGGCGCCACCGAGCCGCTGATCCAGCGCCGTGGCGATGACCGGCTGATCGTGCAGGTGCCTGGGCTCGGCGATCCGCAGCGATTGAAGGATCTGCTCAGCCAAAGGGCCAACCTGACCCTTCGGATGCTCGATACCTCCGTGCCTGTGCAACGCGCCGTGGAGGGCCAGCCTCCGTCCGGCACGGAAGTCCTCTATTCCTTCGACGACCCGCCGGTGCCCTATCTCGTCGAAAAAGCACCGCTGCTTGCCGCGGCGAATTTCGTTGGCGCCCAGCCGGAACCTGATGCTTCCGGCGAAAGCGCGTCGGTCGCCATAAAGATCGATGCCGCTTCGCAGCAGCGTGTTGCCGCTCTTGCGGCGCAGCAGCCACCAAAGGATGCAGCGATCGTTCTCGACGGACAGGTCATCGCGACGCTCAAGCTGTCGGAGGCTGTCAACGGCGACACCTTGCGCATCTCCGCAGACCTGCCGACCGAAGGTGCAACCGATCTTGCCGCTCTCGTGCGCACAGGGCCGCTTGCGACGCCCCTGACCTTCGTCGAAGAGCGGACGGTCGGCCCCGGCGTCGGTGGCGACGCCATCGCAGATGGTCTGAAGGCGGGTCTGGTTGCCGCTGTCGCAGTCGCCGCTTCGATGATCTTTTTCTACGGCGTCTTCGGCGTCTTTGCCATCATTGCGCTCGCCCTGAACATTGTCCTGATTATCGCGGCGCTCTCCCTCTCGGGCGCGACGCTGACCCTTCCGGGCATTGCGGGCATCATTCTGACGATCGGCGTCGCGGTCGATTCGAACGTACTGATCTACGAGCGCCTGCGTGAAGAGGTTCGCGGCGCCGAGCCCCTGCGGCGCACGATCAACAACGCCTTTTCGCGTGTCTTCAGCAGCATCTTCGATGCCAACCTGACGATGCTGATCGCGAGCGCCATCCTCTTCTACCTTGGCTCCGGATCGGTTCGCGGCTTTGCCGTTACGCTTGCGATCGGCAGCGTGACGACGCTCTTTACCGCCTACACGGTCACCCGCCTGATCGTGAAGCGCTGGCTGCGCCACTGGAAGTCGGAACGCCTGCCAAAGGGTATTCGGACCGGCCGCTTCAGCGACCTGGACATCCGCTTCATGCGGATCCGCAACCCGGTCTTCATCCTGATGGCGGCGCTGTCGCTCGCCTCCGTCCTGCTGCTTGCCGGCATCGGGCTCAATCTCGGCGTCGACTTCAAGGGCGGCTCGATTATCGAGCTGCATTCCAAAGGCGGGCCGGTCGACGTCGCCGATCTTCGCGCGCGCCTCGACGAGCTAAATTTCGGCGAAGTCCAGGTGCAGCAGCTCGGTTCGGGCGAGGACGTTCTGGTGCGGGTACCGTCGCAGGAAGCGGGCGACAACGCCGAGCAGACCGCCGCCGGCGTCATCAGGTCGGAACTTTCGGACGAGTATGATTTCCGCCGCGTCGAAGTGGTCGGTCCCGTCGTATCCGGCGAACTGACGCGCGCCGGCACCATCGGGCTTGCTGTTTCGTTCCTGGCGATCCTGCTCTACGTGTGGCTACGCTTCGAGTGGCGCTTCGCCGTTGGCGCGATCATTGCCACGACGCACGACGTCCTGCTGACGATCGGTTTCCTCGTGCTGACCGGCATCGAGTTCAATCTCGGCAGCATTGCCGCGGTTCTGACGATCGTCGGCTACTCGCTGAACGACACGGTCGTCATCTACGATCGCATCCGCGAAAATCTTGCTCGCTACAAGCGCATGCCGTTGTCGGTGCTGATCGATACGTCGATCAACCAGACGCTGTCGCGCACCATCCTGACAGCGCTGACGACCGTTCTGGCCCTGACAGCGCTTTATCTCTTCGGTGGCGGCCTTATTCGCGCCTTCAGTGTTACAATGCTGTTTGGCGTTATCGTCGGAACGATCTCGTCCATTTACATCGCCGGGCCGATTCTCATCCTCTTCAGAAAGCGGACCGACCACATTCCGGGGGACGAGAACGCCTCCGGCGCGGATACAGGTGCGTCCGGCGCGGCAAAGGGTGCTGTTTGAAAAATGCCCAAGGGAATTGAAATTCGCGAAGCCCATTTTCCGGGACGTGCGCCCATCGATGCGTACGGCAATGGCGGCTTTCGCTTTGCGGACATGTCGCATCGTGGCTCGATCCTGATGCTGCCGTCGGGCGTCTACGCATGGGACGTCGCCGAGGGCGATCCGCTGACGGTCGAGAAGTTCTACAAGGTCATCGATGAGGCGAAGGACATTGAGGTGCTGCTGGTCGGCACTGGCAAGGACATTCGCCCGCTGCCGGCCGATGTGAAGACAGCTTTGCGCGCCGCCAACATATCGTCGGATCCGATGAGCACCGGGGCCGCCGTCCGCACCTACAATGTGATGCTGGCCGAATCACGCGCCGTCGCCGTCGCACTGATCGCAGTCTGATCGGACCTGGGGAAGACGACGTGCACGACAATTCTGCCCAGATTCTGGCTGACCTGCGGGACACGGACCGCGACCGCTATCTCGCCTGCCTGCTTGCGCCTGCCGACAAGCAGCCCGCGCTTGCCGCGCTCTATGCCTTCAGTGCGGAGATCGCCCGCATCCGCGATCTCGTGCACGAGCCGATCCCCGGTGAGATCCGCATGCAATGGTGGCGGGACCTCATCGGCAACGACGCATCGACCGGGGAAGGGCATCCGCTCGCTGAAGCGCTCCTTGGCTGCATTCGCACGCACCGACTGCCGGTCTCCGTGTTCGAGAACATGATCGATGCCCGGATCTTCGATCTCTACGACGATCCGATGGAGGACCGTTCGGCGCTTGAGGGCTATGCCGGCGAGACCGCCTCGGCGCTGATCCAGCTCTCATCCCTGGTCCTTGATCCGGAGAATGCCGCGAAATCGGCCGAAGCCGCCGGTCACGGCGGTGTCGCGCAGACGGTCGCAGGCCTCCTCATGCTGCTGCCGCTGCATTTGCGCCGCGGCCAGGTCTACCTGCCGGCCGAACTGCTGCGCGCCACCGGTCTCGATCGTGAAAGGCTGATCGCCGGCGAAGACAGCGCCGCGATCAGCCAGGCGATCCGGGCCTTCGCGGGCTTCGGACGGGATCATCTCGCCAAGGCACGTAAGCAGATGGCAGCGATCGCGCCGTCGAATTTCCCCGCCTTCATTCCGCTGGCACTTGTCGAGCCTATCCTTAACCGCGCGGAGGCTGCGGGCGCCGGGCTTCTGCAGAAACCCATCCGCCCGGCCCAATGGCAACGGCAATGGTGGATGTGGCGTGCCGCACGCCGCCGCCGCTTCTGATACGTCAGAGGTTCGACCTGATCGGTCTGCTCGGGGCTTTGGCGCAGACGCGCATGCCGTGACGACAAATTGGCGCAAGCCTCGCAGCGTATAGAAGCGCTTTATCGGCGTCATGCCGAGCGAAGGGGAGCGCCCGCGGATGCTTTGGTTATTGCTCATCGCCGTCGTCGTCTTGGTCGGCGCATTCTACATGTGGATGAACGCCCGCGCCGAGCGGGACTGGGACAATCCCGATGCCGGCTCTGCGATGGTGGAATTCGGCCGTGCCTTCCCGGACGAGGCGATCCGGGCGCTGCACTCGACAGCGGACCGCACGGCGATCTTCCTGCGGCTGCATGACGGCAAGGCGGGCTTCATCCAGTCGCACGGCACCCACTATGTCTGCCACGTGATCCAGCCCGGAAAGGTTCGGGTCAACAGCTCCGAGACCGGTCGCGGCCTCATCGTGCATTTCCCCGATTTTGCTTATCTCGACAACGACTTCGAGTTTCAGAGCGCCGGCGAGGCGGCCGAGGTTTCGCTCTGGCTGCTCGGCAGCTTCAGCCCGAAATCGGAGTTCGATCAGCCCGCCGCCGAGCCGCCACATACGGTACAGGCGACCGAGTAGCTCTCACCGCGTTCTTCCAGAAGGAAAGGCCCGCTTGCATCGCTGCAGGCGGGCCTTTTGTCATTGCCTCGATGCGTCTCCGGGCGTCAGGCGGACTTGCCGAGCCAGGCGGCGCAATCGGCGAGCGCGCGCGACGCCGTCGCCTGCTTCTTGGCGACTGCCTTCTCCTTGCCGCGGAACCGCTTGACGCCTTCCGGCTTGATGATCGCGCCCGGATCGAGTGGCGGGAAAAGACCGAAGTTCACGTTCATCGGCTGGAACGAGCGCTTGCCCGGTTCGTCGTCGGAAACGATGTGCCCGCCGGTGATGTGGTTGAGCAGCGCCCCGAAAGCGGTCGTCGCCGGCGGTGCGGCCAAAGTCTCGCCCTTGCGCTCGGCGGCGGCGAAGCGGCCGGCGAGCAGACCGATGCTGGCGCTTTCGACATAGCCTTCGCAGCCGGTGATCTGTCCGGCAAAGCGCAGGCCCGGCCGCGACTTCAGCGTCAGCGTTCCGTCAAGCAGCGTCGGCGAGTTGATGTAGGTGTTGCGGTGCAGGCCGCCCAGACGCGCGAACTCGGCATTCTCCAGGCCCGGGATCATGCGGAAGACTTCGGCCTGGGCGCCGTATTTCAGCTTCGTCTGGAAACCGACCATGTTGTAGAGCGTGCCGAGTGCATTGTCCTGGCGCAACTGTACGACCGCGTAGGGCTTGACCGTGGGGTTATGGGCATTGGTGAGGCCCATTGGCTTCATCGGCCCGTGGCGCAGCGTCTCGCGGCCGCGCTCCGCCATCACCTCGATCGGCAGGCAGCCGTCGAAATAGGGCGTGCCTTCCCATTCCTTGAAGCCGGTCTTGTCGCCGGAAACCAGCGCGTCGACGAAGGCGTTGTATTGCTCCTCGGTCATCGGGCAGTTGATATAATCCTTGCCCGTTCCGCCAGGGCCGACCTTGTCGTAGCGCGACTGAAACCAGCAAACGTCCATGTCGATCGTCTCGGTATAGACGATCGGTGCGATGGCGTCGAAGAAGGCGAGCGCATCGGCGCCCGTTTCCGCGCGGATCGCTTCGGCAAGGCCGGGTGCGGTCAGCGGGCCGGTCGCGATGACGGCGAGATCCCAATCTTTCGGCGGCAGGCCGGTGACTTCCTCGCGCACCACCGTGATCAGCGGGTGGGCGGCGATCGCCGCGCTGACCGCGTCGGAAAAGCCGTCGCGATCGACCGCGAGCGCACCGCCGGCAGGCACCTGGTTGGCGTCGGCGGATTTCATGATCAGCGAGCCGGCAAGGCGCATTTCCGCGTGCAGCACGCCGACCGCGTTGCTGGTGGCGTCATCCGAGCGGAAGGAATTGGAACAGACGAGTTCGGCAAGGCCGTCGGTCTTGTGGGCGTCAGTGCCGCGCACGCCGCGCATCTCGTGCAGGATGACCGGTACGCCGGCTTCGGCGATCTGCCAGGCGGCTTCCGATCCGGCAAGACCGCCGCCGATGACGTGGATGGGGGAGTGGGAAGAAGTGTCTTTGCTCATGGCCGGCTTCCTATCACGGCTCGGCCCTTCGTTCCAACGCCTATAAACGAAAACGGCGCCCTGAAGGCGCCGTCTTGGAAGTCCTGGTCGTACGTTCCGATTAACGGAAGGAACGGGCCGCAATGTTGCGGATGTCGTAGCGGGTGATGCCGATGTCATTGAGAGCGTGGTTCGACAGGTTGCCGAGCTCGCTGACGGTGCGGCGGTAGTTGATCCAGCTTTTTGCGATACGAATCGGGTTCATGGTCTTTTCCTCAAAATCAGGTTGTCGCGACAGCCATCTGTCTGCGTCGTTGAGGTTCTTATACGCTTGTCTAATTAGAAGGTGGAGTGCAAAGAAAATGCAGCTGCTATGCATTTGTGCAGTGCATCGCCGCATAGATGGGCACCGCTTCAAAAGGCGGCATCGATTAACGATTGATTAAAATCTTAATTGCCCGTTGATAAGAGATTGTTTTCAAAGGAACTTAAGAGCCGATGGCGAGCGAAGACGCAGCGTCTGTCGATGGACGCGGTTCGGCCGCGTCGGCAGTCGCAGATGGCGAAGCATCCGGTGTCTCTCGCAAGGGCGAAGGCGCCACTGGGTCGTACTCGCTGCGACAAAAGAAAACGCCCCCCGGAATGAACCGGAGGGCGTCTTACTGGAGGTCGGTTGCGCTCGAGGCGCAGCCTGAATTACTTGATCGCCTGGCGAGCAACGTACGGGATGTCGCCACGGCCGATGCCGAGGTCAGACAGTTCGCGGTCGGTCATACGGCCGAGTTCGTTACAGGTCTGACGATACTTGCGCCAATTGTTGAAAGAACGTGCGAGGTTCATGATCCTATCCTTTCTAGGGTCGTGTGCCAGCGCTCATCTCTCTTGCTGGCCGTCATCTGATGCTCTGGAATATAGTCGTTTTGAGCAGAAGTTACAGAGACAATGCTGCATCGCACCCATGCAGGCTGTGCAAGCCTCTGCGTCATAGTGTGATCGCGGATGGCGTTAGAACGCGCGGGACAATCGAGTTTTAGCGGCTGGTGATGCTGCCCGAAATCTGGGGCCAAAAACAAACAACGCTCGCTGGGGGAGGAGATCCAGCGAGCGTCGCTTTGTTCTGATCGGCAACCGGGAGGAGGAGTGTCGCCGATCCAAATCGAGGGGCGCTGGGAGGAGGAGTGCGCCGCCCCGATCGATGAGTTGAAGATAGTATGCAGGCGGGTGGAAGGGTAGCGCTGTTCCAGAATGGCACCTATGCATGCAGCGCATAGCAAGGGGCGAGCGCAGCGAAATTTATGCACGAATATTGTGCAGGTGCGCAGACGCAGGCTTCTTTATGGAGAGGAGGGCTGAAAAAGAATAACGCCCGCTGGGGGAGGAGGTCCAGCGAGCGTCATTAGGGGTGATTGGCAACTGGGAGGAGGAGTGTTGCCAATCTGATCGGAAGAGCGCTGGGAGGAGGAGTGCGCTCGTCCGAATTCCGTCGGTTTTACCCGGGCCTTTCTCAGCAAACTGAGGCGGTTGGCCATTTCCGCTGGCGACCGTCTGGCTTCATGCCTTCGTTCGCCTTTGATGATTTGAATATAGGACCTTTAAATCGATTTGTGCAGTGCAATATCTGCATGGAAGATATGCGCATTGCGCAAGCCGTTCATTCGTCCTCATCGGCTTGTTGCGCAGTCGCGAGTGAGCGATTGTGTTTCCTCGCCGATACGTGATTAGTTGGGGGCTGAACCGGACCATTTCAAGCATCGGATTTCAGGCTGGGGGCAGAATGTACCGCGCGCGTCTCGAACGAGACTTCAAGCACTGGATGGACAAGGGGCTGCTGCAGGAGAATGCAGCACGCGCAATGCTGGCCGAATATGACGGTCGCGAGTCGACGTTCCGGGCAGGGCGCGTCCTGCTCATTCTCGCCGCGCTTTTGTTGTCCGCGTCAATCCTGCTGCTTGTTGCCGCCAACTGGGAGGCGTTGCCGCGCCTTGCCCGCGTAGCCGGCATCGTTGCCCTGGTTTGGGGCTTTCATTTCGCCGCTGCATGGCTGCTCCGCACCGGACGCCCAACGCTCGCCGCAGCGGCGCTCGTTCTGGGGGCAGCCGCCTTTGGCGGCGGCATCGCGCTCATCGGGCAGATGTATCACCTGTCGGGCGATGCGGCCGATGCCGCGCTGCTGTGGTTTGCCGGTGCCGTGCTCTCTGCCCTGGCATTTCGCTCCGCAGCCATGGTCGGAGTTACGGGCGGGCTTGCCTGGTTCTATTTCGCAACGGTGCTGAAAGACGACGGGTTCAGCGCCACGCCGGACTGGCGCATGTGGTCCGTCCCGGCGCTTGCGGTGATTGTCGTGCTGCTGGTGCGCTTCACGGCTGCCGACAGGGTTCGTCATCTCGCCTATCTGCTCGTCCTGTCGTGGCTCGCCTGGCTTTATCTCGACAATGCGTCGCTCGCCTTCGCCGGTGGCCTCGCTGCGTTCGGCCTCGTGGCGTTTCTGGCGGCGACACTGCCCGGCTCGCCGCTTCGCGCGCTTGCGGTCGATGCCGGTTCGGCACCCGCCTTCTATTCCTTCGCGCTCGCCTTGCTCGGTTCTACCGCTCTTCAATATGAAGCCGTGGGAGTGACAACGGAGGTCGCGACTGGGGCAGGGACGCTGCTGGTCGCCCTCCTCGGGATCGCGCTTGCCGGGGCGCAGAACGGCGCTGTGCGCTATCTCGGCTACGTCGCCTTTGCCGGTGAGCTTCTCTATCTCGCCTTCGAAACCCTTGGCTCCATGCTCGGCACCTCCGGTTTCTTCCTGATCTCCGGATTGGTGGTTGCCGGCATCGCCTGGCTCGTCATCCGCATCGAGGGGCACTTGGCAAATGCGCGCGGGACGGAGGCGCCACAATGACAGCTGTAAAGACCCGTTGGCTGAACCCATTGCTGGCGGCCCTGCTGGTGGCGGGCGTACAGACGGCGGCCCTTGGCTACATGATCGAGAGCAGGGCCTCGATCCTCAGAAGCGGCCGTGACGTGCTGTTGAAGACCGTGCCTGTCGATCCCCGCGATCTGCTTCGGGGCGACTACGTGATCTTGAACTACGACATTTCCAGGCTCCAGCCGGAATTGTTCAAGAGCGATACGCCGAAGCAGTCGGAAGAGGCGCAGGTCTACGTCCGGTTGGAAAAGCAGCTCGACGGCTTCTGGGCGGCGACCGAGGCGTCCTTCGCGCCGCTTAGCCCTGCCGGCGACAGCGTCGTCCTTCGTTCTCTGCCATTTATCTACTATCCCTCGTCCGCGCTCTCGTCCGTCAACGTAGAATACGGGATCGAGCGTTTCTATGTGCCGGAAGGCGAGGGACGGACGCTGGAGGAGGCGCGCAATGCCGAGGCGCTCTCCGTCAATATCCGCGTGGACGCCAAAGGAAAGGCCCAGATCCGCGAGATCGCGGTCAATGGCAGTCCGGTCTATGAGGAGCCTCTCTATTGAGGCGCGCCGTGCCAGGCCGCTTGGTCGTGGAATTCCCGCATTTTCCCTTTGATCCCGCGAAAACGAGTGATATAGAGACGCCGCGCTCGGGAAAGCCCTGAACTTTCAGCATGCCCATTCTATCCGCGGTATTCCGCTGGTTGGTCTTGCGGGAATACGGTCAGGCAGTGCGATTGTCTGAACGCGGGTATGGTGAAATTGGTAGACACGCCAGATTTAGGTTCTGGTGCCGCAAGGCGTGGGAGTTCAAGTCTCTCTACCCGCACCAGATCAGCGATCGCGCCCAAAGTCCGGATTCTGCGAGGATGAAGGGGGCTGGAGTGCCATTTTGCTTGCAAAACGGTTGCAGAACTGCGTAAAGCCACTCCCGGCAAATGGATCGGCTCACGTGCTCGCCAGACCTTTCGAAGGGGAAGAGCACAGTCAACGTGAAATGAAGGTTTGAACATGCAGGTTATCGAAACGCTCGCTCAAGGGCTGAAGCGCGAACTCAAGGTCGTTATCCCGGCCAAGGACATGGAAGCTCGGATGAACGAGCGTCTGGCCGAAGTGAAGGACCGTGTGAAGATCAACGGCTTCCGTCCGGGCAAGGTGCCGGTTGCGCATCTGAAGAAGGTCTACGGCAAGTCGATCATGGCTGACCTGGTCAACGAGATCGTTCGCGACAAGCCGACCGAGATCCTGTCGGGCCGTGGCGAAAAGTCGGCCACCCAGCCGGAAATCGCGATGACCGAGGACGAGGCCGAAGCCGACAAGATCCTCAACGCTCAGGCCGACCTCGAGTTTACCGTTGCCTACGAAATCATCCCGGCGATCGAACTCAAGGACGTCAGCGGCATTAAGGTGACCCGCGAAGTCGTCGAGATCGCTGAAGACGAAGTCAACGAGCAGATCCTGAAGATCGCTGAAAGCGCCCGCAGCTACGAATCGAAGAAGGGCAAGGCCGCCAACGGCGACCGCGTCACCATCGATTACCTCGGCAAGGTCGACGGCGTCGCCTTCGACGGCGGCAAGGACGAAGACGCTGAGCTGGTTCTCGGCTCCAACCGCTTCATCCCGGGCTTCGAAGAGCAGCTCGTTGGCCTCAAGG